>JGI24422J19971_10002253_pt1 | contig 11954 bp, 12 predicted proteins | sample DeeMarSWOR152_54_FD_19971 | JGI IMG/M metagenome (IMG submission 19971) | reverse complement strand
CGCAACTGCCACCCGGGTTCGCGGTTCTCAACCCGCTCCGTTCTGACTGCGGCTATCCGGACAAGCAGCTCTGCGGGGCAGGGGTCGCATTCAAGCTGCTGCACGCGCTGTACGAGCGTTATGGGCGGTCGGTGGATGAGCTTTACAAGTACCTCGACCTCGTCGCGATTCCCACCATCGCTGACCTGGTGCGGCTGACCGGTGAGAACAGGGTCCTCGCTCGCTACGGGCTGAAAGTGCTGCAGCGGACGCCCAACCCCGGTCTGCGCTCGCTGCTGCGTGTGTCGGGGCTGAAGCCGGAGCGCGCCATCAATGCCGGTCAGATCGCCTTCGTCGTTGGCCCGCGCCTCAACGCGGTCGGGCGCATGGGCGACGCGATGCGTGGCGTTCGCCTCCTGCTTACCGACGACGCGGACGAGGCGAGCACTCTAGCGGGCCTGGTCGACGAGGAGAACCAGCGGCGTCAGGAGATCGATCGCGCCACCCTGGAACAGGCGAACGAGTTGGTGGCGGAGACGTTCGACCCGGAAGCCGATCGCGCGATCGTATTGGCGTCGCCGGATTGGCACCCCGGCGTCATCGGCATCGTCGCCTCACGTATTGTCGAGGAGTGCTACCGTCCCACCGTGCTGATCGCGCTCGAGGGTGAGAGTGGACGCGGATCCGGCCGCTCGATCCCCGGCTTCCACCTCTATGAGGCGCTGAAGGCCTGCGAGACGCTGCTCGAGCAGTTTGGTGGCCACCGTGCCGCCGCAGGTCTGCGGATCATGCGGGACAACGTCCCCGCCTTCAGGGAGGCGCTGAACGCTGTGGCGCACGAGCGGCTGGCTGCGGACGAGCTGCGGCCGCGGCTGCGCGTGGACCACGAGTTGGCCATGTCGGACGTGACCGCGGAGCTCTGGCGCTTCTTGGCGCACTTCGGCCCCTACGGGCAGGGGAACCCGAAGCCGGTCTTCCTGGCCCGCAACGTCCGACTCCTCGGGCAGCCGGAGTTGAAGGGTGAGGACCACCTGCGCCTGCGGCTCGACGTCGGGGAGGGCGCTACGCCGGAGGCCATCGCCTTTGGCCAGGCCGGCGAGCTGGGTTGGCTGCGCGAGTCGGCGCGGGTGGACCTGGCCTTTCAGCTCGGCGTCCGCTACTGGCAGGGGGTCGAGTACATACAGGCGCAGGTCGTCGATATCCGGCCGAGCGAGGCGGCTTGGGCGGTATCCGAATCGTAGCCGGTCGCTGGGGCCGGCGTCGGTTGAAGGTGCCCCGGGGCCGCATGCTGCGGCCGACGGCTGAGCGTGTGCGCGAGGCCTGGATGAGCGCCCTGGCTCCGGACCTGGAAGGTGCGGGCGTTCTCGATCTGTTCGCCGGCAGCGGCGCACTGGGCCTGGAAGCGCTCTCGCGGGGCGCCCGGCATACGACTTTTGTGGAGCGGAACGCTCGGGCGCTGCGCTGCTTGCGCGCCAACATCGCGGCGCTGGGTGCCGAGCCGCTGGCCACGGTTGTGGCCGGCGACGTTTTTGACTACTTGGAGGGCCGGGTGGGCAGAGCCTTCGATATCGCGCTCGCCGACCCACCCTACGGCCAGGGCCTGGCGAGCCGCCTGGTAGAGGCCTATCTGAGCCGCCCGTTTGCGCGGATCCTCTCCGTAGAGCACGATCCGGGTGAACGTCTCAGCTTGCCGCCGGGAGCGGAAGAGCGGCGCTACGGTGACACGGCGATCGCGTTCATCGCCGCCGATCTCGAGGAGGAAGAGACATGAGCGAGTCGAAAGTCGCCATCTACCCGGGGTCTTTCGACCCACTGACTCTCGGTCACGAGGACATCGCGCGCCGCAGCCTCAAGTTCGCCGATCGAGTCATCATCGCCATCGCCCACCACCCGACCCAGAGCAAAGACCGCCTCTTCAGCGTCGATGAGCGGCTGGCGATGATCAAGGAATGCTTCGCAGATGAGCCACGCATAGACGTCGCGCACTTCAGTGGGCTGCTCGTCGACTTCTGTGCTAGCCGCAAGGTGAACATCGTGGTTCGGGGACTGCGCGCCGTCAGCGACTTCGAGTATGAGTTCCAGATGGCGCTGATGAATCGCGAGCTCTGGCCCGACCTCGAGATGGTCTTCATGACTCCGGCCGGTGAATACACCTTCCTCAGCGCCTCGCTGATCCGCGAGATCGCGTCGCTGGGCGGCGATGTCTCCCGATTCGTGTCGCCGCCCGTGCTGCGGCGCCTGAGGGAGCGCCTCGGGACCTAGCGGTCATGGGCAGCGTAAGGCGCCTGAGGTTCCTGTCGCCGGCCATGCGAACGTGCTAATCTTCTCGAAGTTTGGGGCGGCAATAGCGGGCGCTGGGGGCAGCTCGGCCGTGGCCTACCTTACAGCGTAGCGACCGCCGGGACTTGCTTCCCCAGGCGTCGTGCCTAGAGTAAGTGGTGTTTGGATCAGGGAGGGCAGATGAACTTCGAGATCTCCCATCACAACGACGTGACGGTCGTTGAGGTTACTGGGCAGCTCATCGTCGCGAACCGGCAGGAGCTGAAGGACGACGTTCTCAAGCTACTGGATGCCGGGTCCCGGAAGTTTCTGATCGATTTCCGCGATACCGCCTATATCGATTCGTCGGGCCTGGGCGTGCTGGTGAGCCTATCGAAGAAGATCCGCGAGAAGGGCGGCGAGATACGGCTGTCCAATCTGAACGAGGATCTTCGCACGCTCTTCGAGCTCACCAAGCTGGATACGCTCTTCCATATCGCCGAGACCCGCGATCAGGCGCTGAAGGACTTCTGATCCAGCCATGCACGGGCGGGATGAAGGACAGCGAACCGCCCTCGTCGTTACCCAGCGGCCCGGGCTGGGTGCGCAACTGAGCGAGGCTATCGAGGGCCTCGGCCTGGCGGCGCGCGTCATCACCAGCCTCGACCACCTGGAGAGCCACGCGGACGTGCGCCCCGCGTTGGTGCTGACCGATGTCACAATGAGGCCCACAGAAGCGCAGTGGCATGCCCTGGTGCAGCTTTTCCCACGCTCGGCCCTGTGGGTGGTTGCGGATCCCGGCGAATCGAGCATCCGCGATGTCACCTACGCGCTGAAACACGGCTGTCACGACTGCCTCACCCTGCCCGTCACTGCGGACGAGCTCGCTCAGAAATTCGCCGGCAGCGATCGCCGACCGGGTGCCAAGCCCGGCGAGCTGGATCGCTACATGTCGAACGAGATCAACCTCGAGCTGCCAAGCGACATNTCGATCATCGAACATGTGGTCAGACTGCTTGCCGGCTGCTGCCGCGATTACCGGAGCTACGGGCCTCGGACACTGGTGAACCTGCGCATCGCGCTGAGCGAAGCACTGACGAACGCGATCCTGTACGGTAACCGCGGTGACCGCAGCAAGAAGGTCCGGCTGCGTGCCAGCGTCGACGCCTGGCAGATCAAGGTGCAGGTGACCGACGAGGGGCCGGGCTTCGATTACCAGCGGACACCGGACCCGACGAGCGTTGAGGCCATAGAGGCGCCTGGCGGGCGCGGGCTGTTCCTGCTCAGACAGCTCGCCGACGAGGTGGCGTTCAACGAGCCGGGCAACGCGGTCACCGTGACGCTGCGCAGCGAGTGGGAGGAAGCTACGGTCGGGGAATCGGTCCGGCCGCTCAGCAAGGATACCGAGGCGCTGGTCGGGCTCAGCGAGCGCATCCGTCTGAGCTCAGAAGCCGACCTGCACCTGTGGCGTGAGGGCATAGAAGGGAGGCTCGAGCACATCGCGCCGGCCGAGGAGACGGCTCCCGCACCGGAAGGTACACTCCATTGGCTGCGGACCCCTGGCATGCGCTATGCCGTTGAGGTGCGGCCGGCCGGCGACGAGTGCTCCGAGCGCTGGGCCGAGTTCACGCGGGACCTGCTCGACGAGGCGCTCGCCTATGAGCTGCGGCTGGCTGAGGGCCGGCGCGATCTGGCCGAGCTGCAAGAGGAGATCGAGTTGCTGCACAGCATCAGCGAGACGCTGGGCGCCGTGACGCGCCTCGAAGATGCCGCCAGCCAGATCCTCAAGGGCGTTGTGCGACTGACCGGTGCCGAACGCGCATCGCTCTGGATCTACGACTCCGGCTCCGAGGATCTGGTGCTGGCCGCCTCGGAGGGACCCGCACGCATCCCGGTGGATCGCATCGCCGTGACCTCCAGCTCGTCGGTCTCCGCCCTCGCTTTCCGCGAGAACCGGACGGTACGCCTCGACCAGCTGGGCGAGTTGCCGCCCGCTGTCGCCCAGCGCTTCAGCGCCAGGCCCGAGCCTTGGGTCTCGGTCCCCATCAGCTACACGAGTCCCAGCGGCGCGAAACGCACGGTCGGAGTCCTCAACCTCATCGGTCGCAAGTCGGGCGCTGTCGTGACAGGCGTCGGCGAGACACGGCTGCTCATGACGCTGGCGCGGCAGATCGGGAGCGCCATCGAGAACCTGCGGCTGTTCGAGGAGATCGTTGCCCGCGAGCGCGTGATCGGTGAGCTGGAGCTCGCTCACGATCTCCAGATGAAGCTGCTCCCCAACCTGAGCGAGTTCAGCGAGATCGGCGACGTGGCCGCGCGCTGCGTACCCGCCCGGCCTGTCGGCGGCGACTTCTACCAGCTGTTCAAGCTGGCGGACGGCAAGATCGGGGCGATGTTGGGCGATGTGACCTCGCACGGGTTCAGCGCCTCGCTGATCATGGCGCTGACGATGAGCGTGACCGGCATCTACGTGCGCGAGACGACGTCCCCAGGCGATCTGCTCAGGGCGATCCACCACGCACTCATCCAGAAGCTCGAGAGCGCGGAGATGTTCATGACCGTGTTCTACGGCGTGATCGACCCGGCGCAGCGGTCGCTTTGCTACGCCAACGCCGGCCATGCGCACGCGTTCCGAGTCCACGATGGGGAGGAACCGCAGCGGCTCACGTCGACGAGCCCGCCGCTCGGCATCGCCGAGTACGGTGCCTACGGTGACGCTGCTGTTTCCTGGCAGCCGGGCGATCTCTTGTGCCTGTTCACCGACGGCCTGACCAACCCATCGCTGCGGACCACCGAGGAAGCGGTGTTGCGCGCCATCGACGAGCATCGCCACCTGTCGGCAGCGGAGATCGTCGACGCGATGTTCGAGGCGCGCGGCCGCCGCGGAGCAGCGGCTCCCGACGATCAGACCGCGTTCATCCTGAGAGCCTGAGAGGTGCGGGTGGGTACGCGGCGGGTAGCGAGGAAGGCGCTCAGCCAGCATTTCCTCGCGGATCCCAACCTGCAGCGCAAGATCGTCGACGCTCTGGAGCCGCAGCCGGGGGATCGCGTGCTGGAGATCGGCCCCGGTACCGGCGCGTTGACCCGTCACCTGGTCGGGCGCGTCGGTCACCTCACGCTGGTCGAGCTGGATGACGACCTCGCGGCTGAACTGCGCCGCGAGTACGAGGGCCGGCCGGACGTCGAGATCCTGCACGCCGACGCCTTGGAGATCTCCCTCTCCGAGCTCGCCCGCGGCGAACCTCTGAAGGTGATTGGCAACATCCCGTATGCGATCACCACGCCCCTCATCTTCCACCTCCTGGACGGGCGGCCCCGACCGCAGCTCATCGTGCTGACCGTTCAGCGGGAGGTGGCCGATCGTCTGACCGCCCGGCCGCGCACCAAGCGGTACGGTGCGCTGACGGCAGGCGTGCAGGCGGTGAGTCGCGTGGAAGCGCTGTTTCGCATCTCGCGCCAGGCCTTCCGCCCGCGGCCCCAGGTCGACTCCACAGTCGTGCGCATCGTGCCGCAGACGCCGTCACCTCTGGCCCCGGAGCAGGAAGCGGCGTTCCGGCAGCTCACCCGTGCGGCGTTCAGCCGCAGGCGCAAGCAGATCCAGAAGGTGCTGCGCCAGGCCCCCGAGTACCGCCTTTCCGGGCCGGAGGCCGCGGCGCTTCTAGGCTCGCTGGGGATCGACCCCAGCGCGCGGCCCGACGCGCTGGCGGTGGCCGACTACATATGTTTGGCCGCCGCCCTGGCCCACAGGACCTAGACGGTTGCCACGCCCGGGCACCCGCCGAGATCCGCCGCCCACCGCCGAAATAGCCCCGCTCTGGGGCGGTTTGCGCCGCCCCTGCGGCCGCCCTATCTTGCCGCTAACGTTAGCTTGCCTCCGGCCGGGTCGCGCGCCGCTGGTTCCCTGACCGCCGCGGCCTGACCCGGTGTCGGCGCAGATCCAGACAGCCCCGCCGCAACCCGTTCGCGAGCCTGCGCAGGCCACGGCCCGGGACGGCTGTCGCGCCGGGCGGTCCCAGTGGGGGTACAGGATGAACAACGGGCTGGGTGTTCGCTGGGACGATCTTCCTCTGCTCCGGGAGCGGGCCGTCTCGCTGCTGCTGTCGGGCCCGGCACGCGCACCGGCGCTGGCGGAGCGGATCTTCGGGTGGCGGCAGGGGCCACCACGCCTCGCCGCGTCGCTGGTGCGCGAGGTGTTGGGCGCCGATCCACGCTTCGAGCTGAGCCGGGGGCGTTGGCTGCTCAGCGAGGAGCCGGCCGGCTACGGGTCGACGCCGCTACGCGATCTGGACTTCGTCGTCGTGGACGTGGAGACGACCGGCGGCTCGCCGGCCCGGGGCGATCGGGTGACGGAGGTGGCGGCGCTCCGGGTGCGCGGCGGCCAGATCGTGGACAGCCTCGAGTCGCTGGTCAATCCGGGGCGGCCGATCCCGCCGTCGGTGACGGCGCTGACGAACATCACCGACGAGATGGTCGCCGAGGCGCCACGCTTCGTCGATCTGACGGAGTCGCTGCGCCGCGTGCTGGAGGGCGCCGTATTCGTCGCCCATAACGCCGGCTTCGATTGGCGGTTCCTGCAGTCCGAGTTCAGGCGCTGCCGCAGGGGCCGGCTGGGCGGCGAGCGCGTTTGCACGCTGCGCCTGGCCCGGCGGCTGCATCCCGAGCTCCCGCGCCGCAGCCTGGGCGTGCTGGCCGACTACTACGCCATTGTCGTCGACAGCTGCCACCGGGCCGGCTCTGACGCCAGGGCGACCGCCGAGCTGTTCCTTCGCTTCTTGGGTCGGCTGGCGGACCAGGGCGTGGTGGATTGGGGCCGTTTGCAGGCCTACCTGAGAGGCGAGTATCCGCCGGAGCTTGCCAGGCAGCGCAAGAGGAAGGGCGAGCGGAGCCGTGAGGAGTTGCGTCATTGAGCATCGGTAAATCGCTGACTCGCCAGCTGGGACGATTCCGACTGCACGCGCTGTCGGCTGGCGGCCAGCGTCTGGATGGCGGCGCCATGTTCGGTGTCGTGCCGAAGCCGCTCTGGCAGAAGAAGATGCCCGCCGACGAGCGGAATCGGGTTCCCCTGGCTTTGCGTCCCCTGCTCGTGCAGACCGACGATGAACTCGTCTTGATCGACACCGGTGCCGGCAACAAAGAGGACGCGAAGTTCCGCGACATGTACGGGCTCGAGAACGACGGCGACCCGACGGCGCTCGAGGACGCCATACGCGACGCCGGCTTCCAGCCCTCCGATGTGACGGTGGTCATCAACACACACCTGCATTTCGACCACGCCGGCGGTGATACGCTGAGACTCCCGGACGGGAACGTCGTCCCNGCCTTCNCCNNCGTCCGCCATGTGGTACAGCAGGGGGAGTGGGAGTTCGCGCACTTGCAGAACGAGCGCCTCCGGGCNAGCTACCTCCTGCATAACCTCGACCCCCTCCAGGCTGCCGGCCTGCTTGAGCTGGTGGACGGGCCGGCGGAGATCGTGCCCGGCATCCAGGTGCTGCCCACACCCGGGCACACCCCGCACCACCAGTCGGTGCTGATCCACTCTGACGATGAAGTCGCCCTCTACCTCGGCGACCTCGTGCCCACGACCGCGCATCTCCCGCTGCCCTGGATCATGGGTTACGACGTGGCGCCCTTGGTCACCCTGGAGACGAAGCGAACCGTGCTGGACTGGGTCAAGAAGGAACGAACCTTGCTGCTGTTCGAGCATGACCCCGAAATTCCCTGGGGCTATCTTGCGCCCCACGAGGAGAAACCAACCCTGGTCTCCGACCGGCCAGACTGAAAGGGTGTGGCGATATGGCAGATGCAAAGACGACTCCGGTTATCGTTAGCAGCACGCGCACCGCGATCGGCAGGTTCCTGGGCGGACTCAGCAGCCTCAAAGCGCCCGAGCTGGGAGCCGTGGTCATCCGCGAGGCGGTCTCCCGTGCCGGTATCGAGCCCGGCCAGGTTCAGGACGTCATCATGGGCCATGTCCTGCAGGGCGGGGTCGGCCAAGCCCCAGGCCGCCAGGCGGCGATCAAGGCCGGGATCCCGCCGGAGGTGCCGGCGATGGCCATCAACAAGGTCTGCGGCTCCGGGCTGAAGTCCGTGGCGCTGGCCGCCCAGTCGATTCGGGCTGGCGATGACGAGGTCTTTGTCGCTGGCGGCATGGAGTCGATGTCGAACGCGCCGTACTACCTGTACGGCTATCGGGATGGCGTGAAGTTCGGCACTCGCGAGATGGTCGATGGGATGGTCTACGATGGTCTCTGGTGCGGCTTCTACAACCGCCACATGGGCGGCCATGCCGAATATACGGGCATGAAGGCGNNNGTCTCGCGCGCCGATCAGGACGANTACGCCTATCACAGCCAGATGAANGCGGTCGCGGCNATCGAGGGAGGCAAGTTCAAGAAGGAGATCGTTCCGGTCGAGATCCCCGGGCGCAAGGGCNAGGTGACCGTCGTGGATACGGACGAGGGGCCGCGCAAGGAGACCACTCTCGAGANGNTGGCNAAGCTGAAGCCGGCGTTCGCCGACAGCGCTCCCGCCGACGTCAAGGAGTGCACGGTCACACCGGGCAACGCCTCGACACTCAACGACGGCGCTGCGGCCCTGGTCGTCACCTCCGAGCGGTTCGCCAAGGACAACAGCCTCGACATCGTGGCCCGCATCAGGAATTACGCGGTCGGCTCCACAGAGCCGCAGGAGCTGTTCTTCGCGCCCATCGTGGCTGTCCGCAAGCTGATGGAGAAGGACGGCACCTCGATCGACGACTACGAGCTGATCGAGATCAATGAGGCGTTCGCCGTGCAGACGCTGGCCGACGGGCGCGAGCTGGACTGGGATTGGGATAGGGTCAACGTGCATGGCGGCGGCGTCGCGCTCGGTCACCCGATCGGAGCGTCGGGCGCCCGCATCCTGGTCACCCTGCTGCACGCGATGGAGGACCGGGACGCGAAGCTGGGGCTGGCGACCCTCTGCTTGGGTGGCGGTAGCGCCGTCGCCATGAGCGTGGAGCGTGTCTGATTCAACCGTAAACCGCAAGCCAGGAACGATAGAGCTGTGACCGTGAGACTACAGAGCCACACGCTGAGCTGGGCGCGCGAGGACTTGGTGCGGAGCTTGACGCTGCGGCGGACCATCGGCGTCTCGGTATTCGCCATGGCGACGGCCTTCGCCGCACGGCTGGCAATCCCCCTGCCCGGAACGCCGGTGCCCTTCACCTTGCAGGTGCTCTGCGTGATCCTGGCGGGTGCCACCCTCGGGCCGAGGNTCGGCGCCGCGTCACAGCTCGCTTACCTCGCCGTCGGCGCCCTGGGCGCGCCCATCTTCGCGGCGGGTGGCGGCCCGGCCTACCTGCTGGGTCCGACGGGCGGCTATCTGTTGGCCTTTCCCGTCGCGGCGTATGCGGTCGGCGCGATCGCCGGCCGCTCGCTCGGCGTTCTGCGGCTCGCCCTCGGGCTGGCCGTTGGTGTCGTGCTCATCCATGCCGGCGGCACGGCGTGGTTGGCGCTGCTCACGGGCAGTCTGGTGCTCGCGCTGAAATTCGGCGTAGGTTCGTTCCTGCTCTTGGATCTCGTCAAGATCGGCCTGGCGGTCCTTATGACCTTCAGGTTGCGTTCACGAGCCCTCGAGCTCTTCTAGCTTCGAGGGCTCTTTGTTTGCAGGGAGTGGCGGCCCGCGTGAGACCACGGGATGTCGTCTTCGGTCCGGAGAAGCTGCGCAGTCCGTGGCGCGTGCTGCTGTTCCTCGCCCTGACATTCGGTGCGTACTCGCTGCTCGCCACCGCGTCCGCGCCGCTCGTGTCCTTGCGGGGAGGGATGTTCTGGAACATCGCCAGTCGCAGCACACTCGGGATTGTGGCGATGCTGGTCGCATCGTTCATCATGATGCGATGGGTGGAACACCGACCTCTCGCGGCGATGGGACTTCCGCTCGGCAAGGAGACACTGCCGGGCTTCCTGCGGGGCGCCGCAGTTGGAGGCGCGTTCGTCGCCCTGCTCGTCGTCCTGCAGACCGTCATCGGTTGGCTCCGGCCAGCACCGGATGCGGGAACGGTCATAGGTTGGCTGGAGAGCATGAGTGGCCTCGCCCTGCTGCTGGCGCTCGCCGCTTTGACGGAGGAGCTGCTGTTCAGGGGCTACGCTTTCCAGGTGCTCGTCGAAGGGACTGGCGTGCCGGTCGCGCTCGTCCTATCCACTGTGTTGTTCGCGGCGGTGCACCTGAACAACCCGGCAGTGACGGCCCTCGCGCTGCTGAACATCGCACTCGCCGGAATCATCATGGCGCTGGCCTACCTGCGCACGCGATCGCTTTGGGTCGCGTTCGGGTTGCACTGGGCCTGGAATTGGGTGATGGCGGCCGTCTTCGATCTGCCGGTGAGCGGGATCGACATCGACGTACCCGGCTACGATACCCTGTTGAGCGGCCCGGAACTGGCGACGGGCGGCGCGTTCGGGCCCGAAGGCAGCCTGCCCACGACCCTGCTGTCGCTGCCGCTGATCGTATGGCTGTTCCGCACGCGCTGGCTGTCGCAATCGCCACGTATGGCAGAATTGAGGCCGCTGGTCAACGCACGCGATCTGCCCTGAGCGGGTCGCCGCGTTGACCGCACTAGGACAAACACTCGCAAGGTGGGAGAGACATGGCTACAGGCAAGACGATGAAGGTCGCTGTGCTGGGGGCGGGCACGATGGGCAACGGCATCGCCCACGTCTTCGCCCAGAGCGGTTTCGACGTCGTGCTCATCGACGTGAGCTCCGAGATCCTCGAGAAGGCGCTCGCCACGATCCAGAAGAACATGGATCGCCAGGTCAAGAAGGGCGCTCTGGATGAGGCTGGCCGCGACGCGGCGTTGAAGCGGATCGAGGCCGCCACCGAGCTCAAGGCCGTCTCCGGCGCGGAGATCGTGATCGAGGCCGTACCGGAGGACGAGTCGCTCAAGGCGGACATCTTCCGCAAGCTCGACGAGCTGGCGCCGAAGTCGGCCATCCTCGCCAGCAACACGAGCTCCATCCCCATCACGCGCCTGGCCGCGCGACCGCCGATACCGTCGTCAAGCTGTCCGCCGACCTCGGCAAGACCCCGGTCGTCGTCAACGATTCGCCCGGGTTCGTCAGCAACCGCGTGCTGATGCCGATGATCAACGAGGCGGTCTACTGCCTGTACGAGGGCGTGGGCAGCGCCGCGGCGATCGATCAGGTGATGAAGCTGGGGATGAACCACCCGCTGGGACCGCTGGCGCTCGCCGACCTCATCGGACTCGACACCTGCCTGTTCATCCTGGAGGTGTTGCACAACGACCTCGGCGAGGACAAGTATCGTCCCTGTCCGCTGCTGCGGAAGCATGTCGATGCCGGCTGGCTGGGTCGCAAGGCCGGCCGCGGGTTCTACAGCTACGAGAGCTAGGCTCGAGCGCTATCAAGCATGAATCGCGATCTCACGCTGACTGAGGAGCAGGAGCAGATCCGCGAGCTCGCGCGCGACTTCGCCGAGAAGGAGCTCCGCCCGCGTGCCGTCGAATGGGACGAGAAGCAGGTGTTCCATTCCGAGGTGATGCCGATGCTGGGCGAGCTGGGTTTCCTCGGCATGCTGCTGCCGGAGGAATACGATGGGCTCGATCTCGGCATGCTCACCTGCCTGGTCGCGCTGGAGCAGATAGCCTGGGGTGACGCGTCAGTGGCGATCACCATGTCGGTGCACAACTCGCTGCCCACCCAGATGATCCTCAAGTA
>JGI24422J19971_10002252_pt1 | contig 11957 bp, 9 predicted proteins | sample DeeMarSWOR152_54_FD_19971 | JGI IMG/M metagenome (IMG submission 19971) | reverse complement strand
CCCTCCATCCGAAACATAGGGATATCGGGAAATGTCAAGATCGAAGCCTCCAAAATACGGGAAAAGATCGATATTACCCCTGGAGCCATTCTAAAAATGGATCAGCTCAAGCAAACCGCGGATAGCATCAAAGAGCTTTACTCCTCCAAGGCCTATTATCGTGCAAAAATCGAGCACCGCATAAATTACCTGGATGGAAACCAAGTCGACGTCGAGTTCATCATAGAAGAGGGAAAAAAGGGATACATCAAGAAGATCCGGTTTCATGGGAACAAACACTTTTGGGCAAGGAACCTTCGAAAGCACATGAGGACGAAAAAAAAGGGATGGTTCTGGTGGGTTACAAAGAGAGGGATTTGGGACGAGGATATCCTCGATGCTGATATCCAAAACCTCCAGGCCTTTTACTTCAATGATGGATACATCCAGGTAAGAATCGACAAGCCGGAGATCACGATATCGAAGGAGGGGAAATCGATCCACATCGACATCACGATCCATGAGGGGGAACAGTTCAAGGTCGGGGAGATCGACTTCAAGGGAGATATTCTCATTACACGAAAAAAACTGCGCAAACAATTAGACCTGAAGACGGCAAAAGTCTATAGCGCCTCCGTCCTCCAGAGGGACATCCGCAAGATCACCGATTTGTATGCGGACGAGGGATACGCCTACGTCGATATCGCTCCTCTCACCTCAAAAGACTCGGAGAAGAGGCTCATCCACCTGACCTTTGATATCCGGAAGGGGGAAAAGGTCTATTTCGACCAAATCAACATTTCCGGAAATGCGAAGACCCGCGATAAGGTCATCCGGAGGGAGCTCAAAGTGGGTGAGGGAGATCTGTTCAGCTCAACCGCCCTAAAGCGAGGACGACAAAAGCTCAAGACCACCGGGTATTTTAAGGAAGTTGATTTCACCACCAGCAAAGGGGCTGGTACCGATAAGATCAACTTGGACATTAAGGTGGAGGAAGCCCCCACGGGGGCTGTCAGCTTCGGGGCTGGATTTAGCACTTTGGAAGGGGTTGTTGGAACGGCCCAGGTCTCCGAGAAAAACCTCTTCGGGTTTGGATACAAAACCAGTCTTTCGGGTGCGCTGGGAGGCGAAACCCAGCGGTTCAAATTCATTTTCAGCGATCCATGGCTGTTGGGAATGCCATTGACAGCGGGTTTTAACATCTACTACGACGAACTGGAATACTTCGATTCGTATGACTCCAAAATTGCCGGAGCGGAAGTCCAATTCGCGAAATACCTAACGGACTATATATCGGCCTCCCTTGTGGGTAAAGCCGAGAGGGCGGAAGTCTTCAATGTTTCCGATCTCGCCTCTCGTTACGTAAAGGAACAGGAGGGTATTAGGGATACATTCAGCGTCACCCTTGGGTTTGGGAGGGATACACGGGATGACTATTACGCCCCAAGCAAGGGGGCCAGACACGCCCTCACCATGGAGAATGCTGGGGGAATTTTAGGGGGCGATAACACCTTCTACAGGTTCCGCGGCGATACCAGCTGGTATTTCCCACTTCCCTTGAAAACGGTGCTCAACCTGCGGGGGAGGGCGGGAATCATCAACGGGTACGATGGGAAAGAGGTTCCCATCTATGAGCGGTTTTATGTTGGCGGAATCAATACCATCAGGGGCTTCGAGTATGGAGAGGCGGGGCCGGAGGATGAAACCGGGGAGGTGATCGGCGCTGAAAAGATGGTCGTCTTCAACTCGGAACTCATCTTTCCCCTGAGTGCGGAGCTCGGCCTGAGGGGAGCTGTCTTCTACGATGGAGGATTGGGGTGGGATAAAAAATTTGACGACTGGAGACACTCCGTGGGAGTCGGAATCCGCTGGCTTTCGCCCATCGGCCCGATTCGCATCGACTGGGGGTACAACCTCGACCCCCAGGACGACGAAAAGCAATCTGTTTGGGATTTCACCTTCGGGACCCAATTTTGAAGATCGAGGTTGGGAGGAGGAGAGATGTTTAGGGACTCAACAAAGGGAACGGTAATCATCCTCTGTGGGATTTTGACCTTTTGGGTTTTCGGTACCTTGGCCCATGCCACGGAGCTAAAAATTGGCTGCGTGGACATGCAGAGGGCACTCAACGAATCAGAAGCCGGCAAGAAGGCGAAGGTGGTGATGGAGAGCGCATACGGGAAATTTCAGAGCGAAATTGCCGAGCGGCGCAATGAACTCCAGGCGTTCCATGACAATCTCCAGCGGCAGGGGTTGATGCTCAGCGAGAAAGTGAAGCAGGAAAAGGAAAGGGATTACCAGAATAAGCTGAAGGAATTCAAGCGATGGGGGGAGGATAGACAGGCCGAACTCAAACAAAAGGAGATGGAGCTCACCAAAGCCACACTGAAGGGGTTGGCAATCACGGTCAAAAAGCTGGGAGAAGAGGAAAAATTCACCGTTATTCTGGAAAAGAATGAGGCAATTCTCCTCTACACCTCAGAGGCAGTAGACCTCACCGATCGCGTCATCAAAATCTTCAACTCCGGCGGCGCGAAATAGCGCGGGAGAACCCCTCATGGAAAAAATGCTGAGCGAACTAGCCCAACTGGTCGGCGGGGAGGTTATCGGCGATGGAGGAGTAATGATCGTCGGCGTCGCGCCCATCGAAGAAGCCCGAAAGGGCGAGATCACCTTTATCGCCCACCCGAGGTACCTGCCTAAATTGAGTCAGACCGAGGCCTCGGCCGTGATCGTCTCGCCGAAGGTCGGAGAGGCGGAAAAACCCCTTCTCAGGGTGGCAAATCCCTACCTGGCCTTCGCAAAGATCCTCGGGATGTATGCCCATCGTCCCCACGAACCAAGAGGGGTCGACCAAGGGGCCTGGGTCAGCCCAACGGCTAAGCTGGGGGAAGGGGTCAGCGTCTACCCCTTCGCATATATCGGCGATCATGCCGAAATCGGCAACCGGGTTATCCTCTTTCCCGGGGCTTTCGTCGGGGACAACACGGTCCTCGGGGATGACACCCTCATCTATCCCAACGTCTCGATATACGAGGGGTGCAGAATCGGCAAAAGGGTGATCCTCCACAGCGGGGTGGTCATCGGGAGCGATGGATTCGGTTTTGCCAGGGACGGGAAACGAAGCGTCAAAATACCGCAGGTAGGTATCGTGGAAATCGGGGACGATGTCGAAATAGGGGCCAATACCACGGTCGACCGGGCCGCCATGGGAAAAACCGTCATAAAAAGGGGGGTCAAAATCGACAACTTAGTCCAGGTGGCCCACAGCGTCACCATCGGCGAGGATAGCATCATCGTCGCCCAAGTTGGAATCGCGGGAAGCGCAAAGATCGGTTCCAACGTCATACTGGCCGGTCAGTTGGGGGTGGGTGATCACCGAGAGATCGGGGATAATGTTATAGTGGGACCGCAGTCGGGAGTGGCAAAGGATATACCTCCCAACCAGGTGGTCATGGGAACTCCAACCATGCCCCACAAAGACTATCTGAGGGCCGTCACGACCCTTCCCAAGTTGCCGGAAATGTGGAGAAGGATTAGCCAATTGGAGGCCAAGATGAGGGACCTGGAGGCACGTGAGAATTCAAGGCGCAAAACTTCTCCTCAATCGTCGGAGGACGTCAATGATTCAGATCAATGAAATTATGGGGATACTGCCCCATGGATACCCGTTTCTCCTCGTCGATCGCATCGTGGAGTTGGAAATGGGAAAGCGGATCGTCGGCATAAAGAATGTCACCTTTAATGAACCCTTTTTCCAGGGGCACTTCCCAGGCCAACCCATCATGCCGGGGGTATTGATCCTCGAGGCCATGGCCCAGACTGCTGGGGTCCTCGCCTTTAAATCAGTGCCCGAAGAGTTGAGGAAAAAGGTGGTTTACTTCATGGCCATCGACAGGGTTCGGTTCCGAAGACCGGTTGTCCCGGGGGATCAGATGAGGATGGAAATTGTAGTTTCCAGACGGCGTAAATCCGTATGGAGTTTTGCGGGGAAGGCCTATGTGGAGGGCCACCTTGCTGCCGAGGCGGAGTTAATGGCCATGCTGGGCGATAAGGGATAGGGGGAAACGGAGGGGTTTTCATGATACACGAAAAGGCTCTCGTTCACCCCAATGCGATGATCGCCGAGGGCGTTGAAATCGGCCCCTTTTCGGTTGTCGGCGAGAACGTGGCCATCGGCAAGGACACGTGGATTGGACCCCACGTGGTAATTACCGGATGGACGACAATAGGAAAGAATTGTAGGATATATCAATTTTCCTCCATTGGGGAGGTTCCCCAAGCCCTTAAGTTCAAGGGCGAGGAATCCCATGTCGTAATAGGGGACAACAACGTCATCCGGGAGTTCGTAACCATCAACAGGGCAACAACGCACGGAGGAGGGAAAACCGTCTTAGGAGATGGAAACTTCCTCATGGCCTATGCCCATGTGGCCCACGACTGCCTCATCGGGAATCAGGTCATTATGTCCAACGCCGCTACCCTGGCGGGACATATCGAGATCGAGGATGGTGCTATCATCGGCGGGTTATCAGCCGTGCACCAATTCGTCCGAATCGGCGCCTATTCCTTTATCAGCGGGCTAACCGGTGTTCCTCAAGATATTCCCCCCTACATCCTTGTCGCGGGCGGGCGGTGTAAACCCTATGGGTTAAACCTCGTTGGCCTGAAAAGACACGGTTTCTCGCAGAAGACCATCAACGGGCTTAAGAAAGCGTACAAGATCATCTACAGGTCTGGATTGACCCTCGAAAATGCAATAAAGGACATCCAGGACGATGAGATACGGAGCATTCCCGAAGTGCTTCACTTCATTCAATTCATTCAAGGTTCAAAGAGGGGGATCTGCAGATAATGAGGAAAGTGAGGGTCGGGGTCATAGGGGTTGGATATTTCGGGCAATTTCACGCGGAGAAATACCATGAGCTGCCAGAAGTGGAATTAGTGGGAGTAGCCGATACTAATCGGTCCCGATCACGGGAAATCGCCAAGCGTCTCAATACCAACGCCTATTACAACCATGAGGACCTGTACGATAAGGTGGATGCCGTCAGCATCGCCGTTCCCACCCCCATTCACTACCAAGTAACCAAGCACTTCTTCCACAGGGGAATCGACGTCCTCTTGGAAAAACCCATTACCACTACCCTGCGGCATGCGGAGGAGTTGGTCGAGATTGCAAAAAAGAGGCGTTGCGTTTTCCAGGTGGGGCACCAGGAGCGGTTCAATGCCGCTATCATGGCTTTGGAGGGATCCCTCTCCGATCCCATGTTCATTGAATCCCACCGGCTGAGCCCTTTTCTTCAAAGGGCGGCGGGTATCGATGTAGTCCTCGACCTGATGATCCACGATATTCAGGTTATTCTCAGCATGGTGCCCTCCCCCATTCAATCCATTCGCGCTGTAGGCGTCCCCATCGTATCTCCTCACCTGGATATCGCCAATGCTCGGATCGAGTTCGAAAATGGGTGCATCGCAAATGTCACGGCCAGTCGCGTCTCCAGGGAGAAGATGCGAAAGATCCGAGTATTCCAGTCCAATGCTTATTTCTCCATCGATTACGTGGCCCAAAGAATTACCGTCTTCAGCAAGGATGGCGGTGGACGACGTAAACTCCTTTTCCCCGGCGTCTTCGCCGAGGATATTGAAATCGCCAAGAACGATCCTCTGGAGCTGGAAATAAGGTCCTTCGTGGAGAGCGTCAGGGATAGAAAGCAACCCCTGGTCTCGGGAGTTGACGGGAGAAATGCCCTCAAGGTCGCCCTAATGATTACCGATCAGATCCAAAGGAATATCGAAAAAAGGAAGAAATCGGGCCTTCTGGTATGAAAGGAGAAGGAGAAAGAAAGATCTTGATCGTGGCGGGCGAGACCTCTGGGGACTTACACGGAGCCCATTTAGTGAAAGCAGCCACGTGCCTCGACCCGAGTCTTCGCTTTTACGGCGTAGGGGGGAAACACCTGCGAAACACTGGAACCGATGTTATCTTTGACAGCTCGGAGGTAGCCGTAGTCGGCATCGTTGAGGTCTTTTCCAAGCTGAGGTCTATCTACAGGGCTTTCCGGTGGCTTAAGAAGTCCCTGGATAGGGATAGACCGACTCTCGCCATTCTCATCGACTTCCCCGACTTCAACCTGCGATTGGCGAAGGAGGCCAATAAGAGGGGCATCCCCGTTTTTTACTACATCAGTCCCCAAGTGTGGGCCTGGAGAAGGGGGAGGGTGAAGAAAATCGCTAAATTAGTTCCTAAGCTCGTGGTGATCCTCCCCTTTGAGGTTTCCTTCTATCGAAAAAGGGGGGTCGATTGCGAATTTGTAGGCCACCCTTTGATCGACATTGTTAAACCACACCTCTCCAAGGAGGAAGCCCTTGAGGTATTCCGCCTGGATAAAGATAAGAGGACCATCGGGCTACTGCCCGGAAGCAGACGGGAAGAGGTCCAACAGCTCCTTCCCGTCCTTTCGAAGAGCGCCCTTTTACTCCTGCAAGATTTTCCCAACCTCCAATTTATTATGCCTTTAGCCCCGGGCATTGATCGTCTTGAGGTTGAAGAATGCATTGGGCGCTACAACCTGGACGTAAGGATAGCTGACGAGCATATCTATGATGTGCTCAACATCTGCGATCTCGTTATCACTGCCTCCGGCACGGCGACGCTGGAGGCGGCAATCATGAATACCCCCATGATTATCGTCTACAAGGTCTCATTCCTCTCCTATCTGGTGGCACGGCTCTTGGTAAAGGTGAAGGACATCGGTCTGGTTAATCTCATTGCCGAAAAGAGAATCGCGCCCGAGCTCGTACAAGGGGAAGCCTCCCCTATTAATATCTTCAATGAGACCTCCAAGTTGCTGAAAAACCCTCATTTGCTGTGCACCATAAAAGCCGAGCTGGAAAAGGTCAGTCAGAAATTGGGAAGCCCCGGGGCATCACAGAGGGCGGCGCAAATTCTGTATCGCTTCATCCACCAAGGGGCGTAGCCCTCCCTCCTAACGACATGACTGTGGAACTGTACAAAAGGCTATTACAATTCGTTAAACCTTACCGGAGGAAACTCATCTTGGCCATGATCTGCATGGTCTCCGTTGCCATCTGCACCGCTGGATCCGCCTGGCTCGTTCAGCCCGCAATGGACAAAATTTTCATCGACAAAAGTATGCAGATGTTGTTCATCATCCCACTTTTGATCGTTGGGCTCTATCTCGTCAAGGGAATCTTCTTTTACGGTCAATCCTACCTCATGAACTATGTCGGTCAGCGTATCGTTGCGGATTTGAGGGAAAAACTCTACCATCACCTTCAGTATCTGTCCCTCTCCTTTTTTACAAAAACGCCAACCGGCATCCTTATATCCAGGCTCACCAATGACGTTGCCCTTATCCAGGGCGCCGTATCCAGCGCCTTGACCAGCATCCTCAGGGATTCATTTACCATTATCGCCCTCACTGCGGTGGTTTTTTATCGGGATTGGAAGTTGGCGTGCATTGCCATCATCATTCTCCCCCTTGCTGCTATACCCATCGTAAAATTCGGCAAGAAACTTCGCAAATTCAGCATCAAGGGGCAGGTTCGAATGGGATTCATCACCTCCTTACTCCAAGAGACTATCTCGGGGAATCGCATCGTCAAGGCCTTCACCATGGAGGATTACGAATCTCGTCGGTTTGCTGCTGAAAACGACCAATTCTTCAAGATCATCATGAAGAGACAGAAAATTAGGGCGCTCTCCTCCCCCGTTGTCGAGGCATTGGGAGGAGTGCTCGTGGCTGGCATCGTAATAATTGGCGGGTATGCAGTCATTAAGGGAAACTCTACTCCTGGGACCTTCGGCTCCTTCTTGGCCGCCCTCTTTCTCTTGTATAAGCCCTTCAAATCCCTCAGCATGGTCAACGATGTCGTTCAAGGTGGGTTGGCGGCGGGTTCGAGGGTCTTCGAACTGCTGGACATAACCCCTGATATCAGGGATACCGATGGAGCTGTATCACTGGATGGCATTTCGGACGGCGTCAAATTTGAACATGCCTCTTTCAAGTACGAAGACGAGATGGTCTTGAGGGATATCGATTTAGAGGTGAAGGTGGGGAAGATAGTGGCCCTCGTTGGGATGAGTGGAGCGGGAAAGACAACCCTGGTGAATTTGATTCCGCGATTCTATGACCTCGATGAGGGCCGAATAACCATCGATGGGAGGGATATCAGGACATTCACCCTAAAGTCCCTCAGGGAGCACATTGGCATCGTAACCCAGCAGACCATTCTCTTCAACGATACGGTGAGGAACAATATCGCCTATGGGGACATAACCAGATCGGAAGGGGAAATCGTCGAGGCCGCCAAGGCCGCCAACGCCCAGGGCTTCATCGAAAAGCTGCCCTTGGGCTATGACACGGTGATCGGGGAAAGGGGGGTAAAGCTCTCCGGCGGGGAGCAGCAGAGGATCTCCATAGCCAGGGCATTGCTCAAAAACGCTCCCATCTTGATCCTGGACGAGGCCACCTCGTCCTTGGACTCCGAATCCGAATTTCAGGTTCAGGTCGCGCTGGAAAGGTTGATGGCAAACCGGACAGTCTTCCTCATCGCCCACCGTCTCTCCACCATAAGAAATGCCCACCGCATCGTGGTCATCGACAATGGGAGAATCGTCGAAGCAGGGACCCATGACGAGCTTTTGGCCATGAATCAGATCTATAAAAAGCTTTACCAGATGCAGTTCAGGGACGACGGGAAAACCATTTTGCAAAAGCCCAAGGTGAAGCAGATCTATTAGCAGAAGACAACCGAGACTCTTGGATATCGGACTGACAATAGTTAATGATCTCGTAAGAAGTCTTAATTCGATGGCAAAGTAAAAAGCTCAAAATTCAAGGCGCGCAAATCCTGAGGAATGAGGCGTACTTACAGTACGCTGCAGTGACGAAGGATGCAGCGCAACGCAGAAGTTGGACTTTTTACGAAGCCATCATAGGTAAATTGAGGCATACACCGAAAGCCGCATGACTGCAACACTGCAGAACCCCAACTCCATCGTTTGAGCCCGAAGGGCGGATATTTCGGAGATATCGACGTGTCGAAGGAGTTGATTAACAGCCTCATACTAGCCATAGTACCTCCCCTCGCGTATTGCGTAATAAAGCTTCTCTCGTGGTCAATGCGGATCAAGGTTGTCAACGGCCAAATACTGGATGAGTATCGCAGAAGGGGAGAAGCTGCCATCGGTGCGTTCTGGCATGGCAGGCTTCTGATGATGCCGGCTGGGTATAGGGGTAACAAGTTAACCATTCTCATCAGCTTGCACCAAGATGGGGAACTCATCAGCAGGACTGCGAATTACTTCGGCTTCAAATCCATACGCGGGTCCACCACCAGGGGAGGATTTTCCGCCATGCGTGAGATGCTGAAGGCCTCTCGGGAAGGATACGATATCGCCATCACCCCCGATGGCCCCAGGGGTCCCCGATATCACGTGCAAAACGGCATCATAGAGCTCGCCAGACGAACAGGAATGGTCATAATTCCTCTCACCTTCAGCTCGTCTCGGAAAAAGCTATTTCGAAGCTGGGATCGCTTTCTGTTTCCCTATCCCTTCTCAAGGGGCGTATTCATCTGGGGAGAGCCCGTGTTCGTTCCCCGACAGATGAACGGCCGTGAATTTGAGTTTAAGAGGCTTCTGTTGGAAAGGAGACTGAGGGAGATAACGGGCCGGGCAGACCGCTACTTCGAGAAGGAAACCGGGAAGAGATGATCAGCTCCCTCTATAATACCCTTTTGACCCTCGGCATTGTCCTCTCGAGCCCCTACTTTGCCCTAAAAATCCTCACAGCTTCACACTACCGAAAAGGGTTAAGCCAGAGGCTTGGTATCTGTTACAAGGACGCAGGAGGGAAAGCGGGGAACGAAAAACCCCTTTGGATCCACGCCGCCTCGGTGGGCGAGGTGTTGGGGTCACTGCCCATCATCAATGGAGTAAACCAGGCCAAGCCCCACCTCCCCATCCTCCTTTCAACGATGACGGCAACCGGTAATGACATGGCTAAGAGCAGGGCTTCGGGTGTGAAGGCCATCACACTCTTTCCACTGGATCATCCATGGGCCGTGAGGAAGGCCATTTCCCTGGTTAACCCGAGGGCCTTTCTCCTGGCGGAGACGGAAATTTGGCCAAACTTCCTCATGGAAATGGGAAAAAGGAAGATCCCCGTACTTCTCTTCAACGGCCGCATTTCGACCCATTCCTTTCAATGGTATAAGCGGTTTCGTTCTTTCCTTGAGATGCCTTTAGCCGCCATCTCCGCCTTCTGCATGCAGTCGAGCTTAGATGCACAGAGGATCATCCAGATGGGGGCCGATCCCGAAAGGGTAACCATCACCGGAAACATCAAATTCGACCAGCCCCCTCCCAAAGTAACCAAAGAAGAGCGAGAAGCCCTTCTTCAAACCCTCGGCCTCCATTCGAGCCAACCGATACTCATCGCGGGCTCCACCCATAAAGGTGAGGAGGAATTTATGGTGAGGGTGCTTCAGCGACTTTCGCCCGAATCCCCTGATCTGGTCCTCATCCTGGCCCCCAGACATCTCGAAAGGGTGAGAGAAGTCGAGATTCTGCTCAAGAAGGAGAAAATCCCCTGGAAACGGAAATCCCAGCTCCAGGGTACGGGCCAAAGGGAAGGAGCCCGAGTCATCCTCTTGGATACCTTCGGTGAGTTAGCGAAGCTCTACAGCATCGGAACGATAATCTTCGTGGGGGGGAGCCTCGTGAGGGTGGGTGGCCATAATATCCTGGAACCGCTGTTCTTCAAGAAACCGGTGCTCTTCGGCCCCTTCATGGATCACTTTCGGGAAATATCCAACGAGGTTCTCCGGAAAGGCGCGGGATTTCGGATTGCGGATAGTGAGGAGATGGTTCTCCGCGCCAAAACCCTCCTTGAGAACCTATCCCTCAGGTCGGACATGGGGAACAGAGGCGCCGAAATCATCCGCGATAATAGGGGAGCCACCGGGAAAACCCTGGAAACCATATTTCGATTCGTTTAAGGAAGGGACCACGATGCGTCGAGGAAGGTTCCTCGAGCGGATTATTTACGGAAACAATGGGCCCTCGTATCAAAGGGCTTATCTCTTACCCCTGCAGGTGATCTCATCTACCTACGGATTGGGGGTTCGAGCTCGCCTCTTTCTCTACGGAACCGGCTTCCTTCGGGGGATCCGCCTACCCTGCAAGGTAATCAGCGTGGGCAATATCACTCTCGGGGGCACCGGGAAAACCCCCGCCGTAGAATACATTGCCAGACTTCTAAAGGACGAGGGCATGGATGTAGTTCTCTTGAGCAGGGGATATCGGGGAAGAATGGAGCGGAAGTTCGGGGTGGTCAGCGACGGCCAGCGGCTCCTGCTCTCACTTGGGGAGGCCGGCGATGAACCCTACATGCTGGCTGAACGGCTCGGGGATATCCCCATTCTCGTCGGTCGCCGCCGCGATCTCTCGGGCAAATACGCCTCTGCCCATTTTCATCCCCATGTAGCCATCTTGGACGATGGATTTCAGCACCTGGGGGTCAAACGAGATATCGATATCCTCCTGGTGGATTCCCAGACCGGGTTCGGGAATGGCCACCTTTTCCCCAGGGGCCCGTTGAGGGAGCCGCTGGCTCAATTAGGCCGAGCCGATCTCTTTTTGATAACCAAAGTGGAAGACCTCGATGCCTGTGGGGAATTGGAGGAAAGGATAAAATCCCATAAAAAGCACGCCATCATCTTCCACAGCAACTACAGACCCGATTACCTCAATGACCTGAATCGGGGTGAACGACTGCCCGTGGGGTATATTAAGGATAAGCGAATCGCAGCGCTTTCAGGAATCGCCAATCCCGCTTATTTCTACCACCTCTTAAAGCTGGTTGGGGCGAAGGTGGAGGAAGAGATTACCTTTCCCGACCACCATGTCTATTCGAGGCGGGATATCCCTATCCTGAAAAATGCCATGC
>JGI24422J19971_10002247_pt1 | contig 11970 bp, 6 predicted proteins | sample DeeMarSWOR152_54_FD_19971 | JGI IMG/M metagenome (IMG submission 19971) | reverse complement strand
GTTGACCATTACCGTTTTGTGACAATAAGGAAAGTATGACATATTTAAACGGAAAGAACCGTCTTCCTTGAGGTCGATTAATTTCTCTAATATGAGATCACAATATTTCGGCTCGCCGTAGGGTGCCAAGCCCATCATTTTATACTCACCCGAATTGACGCGAAAGCCGGTGAAGTAGGTAAAAGCGGAATAAAGCAAGCCGAGCGAATGAGGAAATTGCATCACATGCGTCAGTTCGATTTTGTTGCCCCTTCCGGTTCCGTAGCTCGCTGTCGCCCATTCGCCCACTCCATCCAGAGTCAGAATGGCAGCCTCGTCAAAGGGGGATGGGAAAAAGGCGCTGGCGGCATGTGATTCATGGTGTTCTGTGAAAACATAACGGCCCTTATATTTGTGGTTCAAAGCCCTGTCCATTTCCCTGGGCAAATGGAGCTTCAGTCGCAGCCACAACGGTATACCCATCAGGAATTGCTTGAAGCCTCGCGGGGCATAACCGATGTAGGTTTCAAGCAATCTTTCAAATTTAAGGAGCGGCTTTTCATAGAAAACAACATAATCGAGCTCTTCAGCAGTAAGCGCCCCAGCTTTAAGACAAGACTCAATAGCGTTTATTGGGAATTGGTTGTCGTGCTTCTTTCTTGTAAATCGCTCTTCTTGGGCGGCGGCGATAATTTCGCCATCGTGGACAAGTGCCGCAGCACTGTCATGATAGAAAGCCGATATTCCCAAAATATTCATACCTTTTGTTTCCAATGCACCGCCCTGCAGCAAACTGCCGTCTAACCTAAACAATTAAAAGCTGCTGTTTATTTAAAGATTTCAATAATGAAAGAATACCTTGTTTTTTACCATGTGGCAAGCCACAGGGAATTATCGATTGAAAAAGGGCCTATACCGAATCAATCGGTATAGGCCCTGAACTGCCTGCACTTGCGTAACCGCAAGCCCCAGCGACTCTCGTCGCCTGCCCCCGCGTCTGTCGCCGCAAGGCGGGGCGGCGGGCAAGACGGGACTGCGGGCAGGTACAAGTGGTGCCAATCTCTCACACCAACTGGGCAATCTACTACAACATTAATTGGCTTATGGTTCAGTAGGCGGCCGATACAGCCGAATATCATCAATGAATACCATACCTGAACCACCAGCCTGTGGATTGTTCCTGTTACCAAAACCAATAGAAAGCGAGCCGACGTTGGTCAGGACCACACCCTGATTACTGAACTCTTCCAGATCGATATTCCATTGCGTCCAGTCATCTATCAGAACTGCATCGGGATTATCGTGGTATACAACCGCAGTTGGGCCGGTAGCATTGGCCACAGCCACATACATCGGCTCAGGGGCATTGTCCGGGTCGCCATAGAACCACAACGTCAGTACTCCAACACCTTCCTCGGTCCAATCCCGCGGATAAGTCAACGGCAAGGTCGCCTCTGAATAATATGCCGGGCCAGAGTTGTCGTAGAACAGCGGCATCGACTGAGCACCACTATGAACGATAGTTTCCTCGCAGAATGGAGGATCAAGATAACCTACCGTTGAGCCGTTTGTCGGCTCCTCGTATCCATCTATCCACGTCAGAAATATCCTGTTGCTCTCGGGGTCAGGGGGTTCAAGGTCATTGTAGGACTCAAAATCATCCACGATAATGAAGTCGGCTACCGTAAAGCTCCAGAGGTTACCTGTCCACGGACTGTTGGGATTAACGTTATTGACTTCATCAACACGCCAGTAGTAAGTAGTACCCCAAAGAAGTTTTCCAGGGTCATAGCTCTCGGAACCAAGGGCCCTGGTGCCTTTGAACTCTGGTGAACCTGAGGTGGCATTTTTCACGGCATCCTCATCAGTGCCGAAGTATACCTGGTGTGAAACAGCATTATCTCCCGGCGACCAGGTAAGAATAGGTGTCATCTTCGCACCTGTGGCGCCATTAGGAGGGCTCGGGCTGCTCGCCTTTACAGGTAGCGAAAATGCGGCCTGTGGAATGATCTGCCTTTCTCGGACGCTGCTCTCCCAGAACAACTGGGCAATCGCCGTGTCCTCGCCTTCAAAATACTCCATCCGAATGGAGTGGGTATCACCTCCAACCAGTTCGATCGGTTCGCTGTTGCGGCTGCTTGTCGTACCATTGTCCCAGAAATCGATGATAAGCTGGCCATCCAACCACAGTCTAAAGCCGTTGTTGGCGGTGATGTGGAATGTATACGTGTCCGTTATGTCCACCTCAAGCTCCCCGCACCAGCGGGCCGAAAAGTTGTCCACATTGATACTCTCTGCCGGAGAGTTCTCTCCGGGGGTATCGCCGTTACCCCAGTTAAAGTCGATTTGTGGGTCCAGGCGGGTCAGCACCGGCTCACCGCTGAGGGTCCTGTTGTTGAAGAACTCTGCCTTGAGTCCGCCGCCAGCCCCTGCAATCGTGAAGCTCCAGACATCACCTTTACGCGTGGTGATGCCATCGAACTCATCGACCCGCCAATAGTAAGTCTTCTCCAACTCAAGTGTGCCAGGCGTATAGTTTGTAGCTGCCAGCGGCAGACCACCAACGGCACTGTCCACATCGTCAAAATTGTCACCGAAGTACACAGTGTGCAATTTCGCATCGAAACCCGGCATCCAGCTAAGCTCCGCGTTTGGGTCTATGAATTTTGCACCATCAGGCGGTTTTGGATTATAGGCAGCCCTGGGGGGTACCATAAAGCTCCACACATTGCCTCTCCACGGACTGTTCGGGTCCGCGTCATTGACCTCATCGACTCTCCAGTAGTAAGTCGTGCCCGGGACAAGACCATCCGGATAAGGGAATCCAGGAAAGCCGACAACAAGATACGTATCAGGCTGGTTGCCCCGGAACGTATCGCCGGTGCCTTCGCTCACATCGTCGAAATTGTCGCCCAAATACACATCGTGCGAGACCGCATAATCTCCCGGCGACCAGCCGAGGTTAACCCACGTATCCTCATGGAGGGCACCATCGGCCGGGTTCGGATTTGTGGCAATGTCACGGCGCTGGATGGGGGGCTCAGCACCGAAGTACACGCGGTCAATCCAGACTTTTTTATTGAGGCCGTCACCGTTCATAGCCCACCAGGCACCCTTCAGCATCAAATAGATATCCACAGACCAATTTGGATGGTCAGTAGTATTTTCGGTCTGATGCGTATATTCAAAGGTGAAAGTCTGCGGATCGGTAGTTAGTTGTACTGTCGTCTCCCAAGGGGTCAGCCACTGAGGAATCTCCGGGTTGTAAATCTGGAATAGCACCACCATTTCCCTGTCTTGCTCTGCTTTGGCCGTAAAGCCAATCGGATACGTTTCTCCCTGTACAAGCTCCAGCCCTCCCTGAGCAATCCCTATACTACTTGTTGCAGAGGCGTCGGTAACATCTATCATTACCGCGTTAAGTCCTGATATACCTGCGTCCTGCACGACTTGAAAAGTGAAACCGGCCGCCCCGTATGAATTCCATGAGGTTAGAGCATCGTCAAACTCGCCGTTTATAATCTGATTTTCTTGACCGCTGGTGATTGAACCGCACAATCCAAAAACCAAAACAAAAGAAACCAGATGAATCAATCTTCTACCCATAATAGTCCTCCTTCAAAAAAGAATCTAAAAATAAATCACCGTGTTTTAGCTCCACACCAGAACACTTTTTGTCTTCAAAAAGCACTGAATACAGAAAAATCTGACATCTAACTTTTCAGGTCTGATTTGTGTCTTGCATAATAACTCCTCCTGCATTGAGAAGCGGCAAAGATTCCACACGTCAGGAGGAGCAAAATCCACAGATACTCGCCCCTTCGGCCGCATTTTCTTTCGCACAGGACAGGCTCTGCACGGGCACAAGCTTAATCAATTTTACTTATACCAAAATAACGACCTTCCCGTCAAGGAAAATGTATACAAAATTTGGGATGTCCAAGGAACATCGTATACCCCTCGTCTGGATAAGATGTATGACCAAGGGTGACAACTTAGGAAGCTAAGGAAGATATGGCATGGACTCGTGGCCCCCCTACTACGGCCACAATGTGCCCTCGTATCCCTTTTCTAAGATGAGAAGATCTGCAATAGTGAAAAACCTCCTTGCCCTAATTGTACATGAAGTACACCGTCGCCTTGCAATCCTTGTCCACCCTGACCCGTACCCAGTGGGCTGAAAAGCCATCAGGGAATTCATGGTGTACATACCCCTTGGCAGGGACCTTGAACGTCTTGTACCCTTTCCATGTTCCATTGCCGAGAAAATCGACCTCAAGCCTGAATGCGACTTCCCAGTCCGCCTCGTGGGAAATGTGCACAACCTTTTTGTCAAAGCCGGTCATCAAGAACGGATCGGAGACTGTGCCCCCCTTAACCGGCGTCTCCCACCACAGGCCACCCCAGCCGGAGGGCTTACCCATCTGCCAGAGGTCGTCTATATTACCAAACCATAAACCTGATTGAGGCTGGCCTTCATCGTGGTCTATCTGGTCGCCGGCCATCACAAAAAGACCCCGCCAATAGCAGAAATCCGGGACAACGCGAAGATGGCTGCAAATGGGACGAATGCCCCATACCTTTCCTTGGGTTCCCATTTTGCCATCTTTTTGCAAAATGGGGGCCCCTTCATACGTAAGGGCCGGCAAATCATAAAACATCCCGTGCACATCCATCAGGAACCGTTCGGTCTGTGCGTGGCGAATTCGCATCCACTCGGTGTTCCAGGTATGATCCCAGCGGTGGCTTGCCTTCGGCAATAAATACCGCGACCACCGGCCACGATTAAATACCCGCAGGATAACTGATGACTTATCCCAACCGGTCGCATAAATCGTAGTTCCGCCATATCCTCGGCCTCCTCCACCGTAAACCTCAACAAATGGATTTCGCTCGACGACCGTCCATTTTTTGCCGTCCCACTCGCCTAAGCACCCACCCTGACGCTTGCCGAGAAACTCCGCCTCCTCGTAAGTATTGTTGGCAACCACAACCCGGGTGTCGGCGCAGAACCCGCCCTTGAAGTGCGGCTGAGCGCCGCGAGGAAGCTCCAAGTCCTTGACCAAATTGAACAGCTTTTTCGCTTCGAGCGTTTTAACATTCACTTCGAAAAACAATCCTTCCATAGTGAGAAAATATACTTTATTGGCCGGATCGGTCAGGTGCTGCATAGTGGCGGCAAGACGATGGTGCTTCAGTGCTTCTACAGTTCTAACATTGCCGTCAGGATCAATGGCATGGGGGCCGATGAACGCCTGACCTGATTTCCAGTGCACCATCCTGTTGGCGAAGGTACCCGTAACCGACGCTGGATGACGCCGCATCGTCATATCCTCGCTGATTTCATAAAGCCCGAGACCCTCGCCTTTTATATGTGAAACGTATCCGATCGCCCACAGCTTGTCGGCCCAGGGAACCAATGCGCCAATTCCTGCTTCGGAGTCACTGCCAATTCCTTTGGCCATTACAGTCAACTCAGGAAACACGCCACCAACCTGAATCGGAAATTCTCTGGTGCTTGCATCCTTTGTGGACGATGTATTTGCACCGATGCCTTGAGCCCTTCCGCAGCCACTGCTGATAAGCACGACCCAAGCTGTGAGCAGAATAAGAACTGGCAATGTGCCACATTGTTTCATAATGGTTTCCTTTTGAAAGAATTTCAAAGCATTCTGCAAAAAATTCTTTTTGGGAAAACGAAAGCGTGCAATATATTACGGCGAATCCGGCATGTCAATGATTAAAGACTTCCGGTAAAACGATTACGGTCAGGACCAAAAGGGAGTTCTCGAATAAGTAAAATAGCTGCGAAAGAATATGAATTGAAGACCGGCGAAAAGCTCATAATCCGAACGGCCGTGGCGGATGACGCAGAGGCCCTGCTGGAACATGCCCACATCATTCTCGTTGAAGACCTGTACAATATTACTACCCTTGATGAATTCGAAATGACCGTTAAAAAAGAACGGGAATGGATTCAAGCCCACTTTGACAATCCAGCTCATATCATTTTGCTTGCTGAGATTAATGGCTCGCTCGTAGGTTTACTTCATTTCGAGAACAGCTCTCGCAAAAGACTATCGCACCGGGGCAGCCTACATATGAGTGTTCGGCCAGAATCCAGGAGAAAAGGCATCGGCACAGCCCTGCTGCAATCGCTTATCGCCTGGGCAAAGGAACATCCTGTTATTGAAAAACTTACGCTTGCTGTTTTTGCTACGAATCAGCCGGCTATCAGCTTATATAAGAAAATGGGCTTTGTCGAAGAGGGCTGACGCATTCAGGGAATCAAGATGGAAGACGGAAGATATGTCGATGAAATTCTTATGTCGAGGTTTGTAGAAGACAAATAAAAGTGTGCAAAAACCGGGTGTCTCAAAATCGGACTATTTTGCCTGGTGGTTGTGTTAAATGGATTTCAAGGCGGTCGTTAAAACTGTGGCTGAATCAGCCGAAGGCTGAACACAAAAAGTCAGATGCTAATCGTTCTCCATAAGGACTCCTTAGGACTCCGTGGTACCGGTTGGTGGTTTGCGCCCGAGACCCCGGCAGCTCTCACAATCGCATGCCCCAACTTGCCTTAGGTGTGAGGTCCCGGCAAGCTTCTTAGTCTCAATCAACTTGGCACCTTTGGTCTCCATCTTGCGAAACGCCAGCTTTGCCTCTTTCTTATCATGTGAACCTATCGCATCAGCTACAACGGTAACTTTCTTACCCCGCTGCAGCAATCCCAGTGCCGTCGCTTCAACAGCACCTTCGACACTGGTACCAACCAGAATAAACTCATTGGCCCGCACCTCACTCAGCAGTCTGTCAATCCGAGGCTCATCAAACGGGTCAACGCACCGCTTGTGAAGGATGACCTGCTTGTGCTTGCGCAGCATGTCTCTCGGCAAATCAGTGCTGCCGTCCGCCGCAAAACTTATCCTGTTATTAAATAGTGTGTAGCGTACTTTTTTTTGCCCCTCTGTGCCGTCAATGCAGTAGCTGGTCGCTTCGTCACTGTTGTTGTTGGGGTGAACCTCACAGGTCGAGATTACCGGGACATTTCTGCACCTCGCCCAGGCCATCACCCTGCGAATATGTGCCAATACCCTCCTGTGGTTCCTTATACATGCCTTACCCCCAGCTAATAAAAAGTCCCTTTGGGTATCGATGTCAATAAGGACCTGCTTACGCCGTACTCTCACCAATTGTAGAATCATTTTTCAGATTTCCTTGGCTTCTGCGCTTCAGTCCTATAATCAATACGCATCAGAAAAAAATCGGTTCACAGCTTCTTATCGAACACTTTCCGCCTCCACTTTAATCGCATCATCGAAGACGCAGATCCGCTATAGGAGGTATCCACTAAGGTAGAAAGCGAAAAAGGATTTTCAATCTTCGCGTTGGTGGCCGGCTTTTTGTATAATAGAACGATTGAGCGGCTGCCATACTCCTTAACTTGGGTTTTTGGATTGAATTTTGACTAATGGCACGAATCTTAAGAGACTATCACTCAATTGCGCTAAAACCCGAAGATTTGGATGGGAAAATCGATTTTGACCGGATTTTCGGACGTTCCGGCCCAGTCCAAATCGAGGTCGGCACGGGTAAAGCGACGTTCCTTCTCAACGAGGCGATGGCAGAGCCGCAGGTCAATTTCCTCGGTATCGAACGGGCTAATAAATACTACCGTTACGGCGTTGACCGCATCGGCCGATGGGGCCTAACAAATGTGCGGATTATCCGCACGGATGCCGCTGCCTTTTTAGCCAATTCTGTGCCGGACAGCTCCGTTGACCGCTTCCACATCTATTTTCCAGACCCTTGGCCGAAAAGACGCCATCACAAAAGACGGTTTTTCTGCGCTACTAATTTGGAGCATCTCATTCGCTGTTTAAAGACCACCGGTCAGTTGAGAATTGCTACCGACCACGCCGACTACTTTGAACAGATACAGAAATTGATAGCCGCACATGGCAACAGACTTGAAGAAGTTGAATTTCTCCCCGCTGCCAGCGCCGAGGCCGGCGAATGGACCGGTACAAATTACGAACGAAAATACCTCAAAGACCAGAAATTAATCTATACTGCCGCCGTAAGAAAAAGATAGTACACCCCATATGTGTCTTTTTTGTCATCGCAAGCATGAGGAAACGACCCAGCACAACCGCATCGCCAACGGTCAATAATCAATTGCCAATCGAAGAAGCTTGCCGCCCAGCCAAACAACAGTCAGTGAGCAAAAAACCATACCCATTAATTACCTGGCGTATAACCCAATTTCCCCCACGCAGCCCTCTGCACTTTGTGCAAATCCGGGTTGCCCCGCGAGAAAGATACATCGCCGTGACGGCCCGTGTTTTGCCAGTAGTCGTAGTCCATCTTTGCAATCTCTATTGTACGCGGGTCTTTCCACTTCCAGTATTCGCTGCGTCCGTCCGCAAAAGAAAAATTCGTCCCGTCGCCGTGCCGAGCCGTGATTTGGTCCCACCATCGCTCCTGGTCATACCAAACAGTCCAGCTCGCCGGACTTAGTCGGCCTTCGTCAAGAAAAACGGCCCTGGCGTATGGCCTGCGAATCTCCATCCTGTTTTTGACTATTTTGCCCGCTCCAGGTATCGCGTCATAACCATTCATGGGATCAACTATAGCATACGTTACCAGCTCGTCGCGGATGCCCGTCGGGCATTTATAGAGTTTTACATTCGAGCAGTACGGATATAGCAACCCGGTTTGGATACCCTCTATTCGTTGCTCTTCTGAAGCACCCCGGCCGGGCCAATATACCCAACAAGTGCCATCTTTGTTGTGGCCGCCGGTGCTTGTGTTGCCGTTGACGATCTTGTTATCGTTTTCATCGGCGTATAGAATCCACGCAATAGTCAACTGGTGGAGATTGTTAAGACAAGCCGCCCGTTTGCCCTGCTCCCTGGCCCGATTCAGGGCCGGCATCAATATCGCCATCAATATTGCAATAATGGCAATTACCACCAAAAGTTCTATCAGTGTAAACCCTGTTAGAATTCCCGCCCGAAGCTCCGGCACTTTCCGAATTCGACTTATTTCTAACGGCATACATCCTTCAGTTGTCCGCCTGGAAATCTTCATTTGTGCTCCCGCACCTGCACTCGCGTTATCGCAGGTGCAAGCAAAGCGTGGTCCCTCTAACAGACTAAATGCTCTTGCTTTGTTCACGATAATACTCCTTCCTTTCCACCGTTCTCTCACTGCCGTCTATCTATGAGATAAACTGAACCCGGCTTTCATTGTCTTAATTTTACCTTCTTGACGTCACTTAGCCCTGGGTTGCTCAAAACAAATTATACATTAAATCTGATTTGCTTGCAATCTCTAAGCTAAAAAAAAAGCAGGTAATAAACAGGCACAATTCTTGATGTTCTTTTCAACCTTTTTCCTGTACAACATCCCCCTTCCGAGCAGTAAGCCTGTGGGCGGTTGCCTCCGGCTTCAATTTTAAGTCTTAAATCTGAAATTTGATTTCCCCCATCATTGCGACCATCGCAGCACTGAAAGTCCGCATTCGAACTTGTCCTTCGGCCTTGCTCAGGATGGTGAAGGCTGCGACTGAGCTCAGCCGAATGTCCCTGCCGAACCATTTCGAATTTCATTTTTCTCTTCCCGAAGCTTGACGAAGAGCCTTGAGAAATTCTGGAAGAACTTGCAAGCCCAAACTCTGTGTCTTATAGACATCCTCCCAGGCTTTGTCATATGCTTTCTTGTGGTAGTAGGCGATCGCGCGATTATTATAAGTCCTGGCATCTTGTGGATTTATCTCAAGGGCCTTGGTGTAATCTGCGATGGCCAGGTCATACTCGCCTTTATCGTCATAAACGTTGCCCCGGTTGTAATAGGCCCCATCATACGCTGGATTTATCGCAAGGGCCTTGGTGTAGTCTGAGATGGCGCGGTCATATTGGCCTTGAATCTGATAGGCATTGCCGCGATTGTTGTAGGCCTTAGCGTTCCTTGGGTCTATCTCAAGGGCCCTGGTGTAATCCGAGATGGCCAGGTCATACCGGCCTTTATAATCATAGGCGTTGCCCCGGTTGTAATATGCTCCATCATACCCTGGGTTTATCTCAAGGGCCTTATTGTAGTCTGAGATGGCTAAGTCATATTGGCCTTTAGCTTGAAAGGCATTGCCCCGATTGTTGTAGGCCTTAGCACGCGTTGGTTCTATCTCAAGGGTCTTGGTGTAATCTGAGATGGCCAAGTCATATTCGCCTTTAGCGGCGTAGGCAGCCCCACGATTGTTGTAGGCCATCGCATATTTTGGGTTTATCTCAAGGGCTTTGGTAAACTCTGAGATTGCCTGGTCATACGCGCCTTTCTTGGCGTAGGCAGTCCCGCGATTGTAGCAGTCAACGGATTCCTTTCTTTCTGCAGCTTCGCGAAGGGCCTTGAGAAATTCTGGGTGGACTTTCAAGCCCAAACTTTGTGCCTTATAGACATCCTCCCAGGCTCTGTCATATTCTCCCTTGTGGTAGTAGGCGATCGCACGATTATTGTGGGCCTTTGCATACTCCGGATTTATCTCAAGAGCCCTGGTGTAATCTGAGATGGCCTCGTCATATTCGCCTTTCCTGGCGTAGGCAATCCCCTGATTATAACAATCAACAGATTTTCTTCCTGGAGCCTCACGAAGAGCTTTGAGAAATTCTGGGTGAACTTGCAATCCCAAACTTCGTGCCTTAGAGACATCCTCCCATGCCTTGTCATATTCCCCTTTGTGGTAATAGGCGATCGCACGATTATTGTGAGCCTCTGCATACTCCGGATTTATCTTAAGAGCCCTGGTGTAATCTGAGATGGCCCGGTCATATTTGCCTTTTTTGGCATAGTCAGTCCCACGATTATAGCAGTGAACGTATTTCCTTCTTCCTGGAGCTTCGTAAAGAGCCTCAAGAAATTCTGGGTGGACTTGCAAGCCCAAACTCTGGGCCTGATAGACATCCTCCCAGGCTTTGTCATATTCCCCTTTGTGGTAGTAGGCGATAGCACGATTATTGTGGGCTTTAGCATACTTCGGATTTATCTCAAGGGCCCTGGTATAATCTGAGATGGCCAGGTCATACTCGCCTTTTTCGTCATAGGAGTTTGCCCGGTTGTAATAGGCTCCATCATACCTTGGATTTATCTCAAGTGTCTTATCGTAATCTGAGATAGCCTGGTCATACTCGCCTTTAATGGCATAGGCAGCCGCACGACTGTTGTAGGCCATATCATACTTTGGGTTTATCTCAATTGCCTTGGTGCAGTCTGATATCGCCCGGTCATATTGGCCTTTGTTATAATAGGCCAGCCCCCGTTCGAGGTAAGCTTCAGCACGCTCCGGGTTCATCTCGATGGCTTTGGTGTAATCTGAGATTGCTCGGTCATACAAGCTTTTACAATAATAAGCAGTCCCACGATTGAGGTAGGCTTTAGCATCCTCTGAGTTTATCTCAATGGCCTTGTTGTAATCTGAGATGGCCCGGCCATATTCGCCTTTAACGCCATACGCAAACCCGCGATTGAAGAAGGCTTCAGCATACCCTGGATTTATCTCAAGGGCCTTGTTGTAATCAGAGATGGCCTGGTCATATTCGCCTTTAGCATTATAGGCATTGCCGCGGTTGTTGTAGGCCGTAGAAAACCCTGGGTTTATCTCAAGGGCCTTGTCAAAGTCTGAGATCGCCAGGTCATATTCACCTTTAGCATTGTAGGCATTGCCGCGATTATTGTAGGCCGTAGCAAACTTTGGGTTTATCTCAAGAGCCTTGTTGAAGTCTGAGATAGCCAGGTCGTATTCGCCTTTAGCATTGTAGGCATTGCCGCGATTGTTGTAGGCCGTAGCAAACTTTGGGTTTATCTCAAGGGCCTTGTCGAAGTCTGAGATAGCCAGGTCATATTCGCCTTTGGCTCTGTAGGCAATGCCTCGATTGTTGTAGGCCGTAGCAGACGTTCGGTCTATCTCAAGGGCCTTGGTGTAATCTGAGATGGTCA
>JGI24422J19971_10002240_pt1 | contig 11992 bp, 12 predicted proteins | sample DeeMarSWOR152_54_FD_19971 | JGI IMG/M metagenome (IMG submission 19971) | reverse complement strand
CGATACCTGGGTTGACCAAGTATCGCCAGGGGATGGTCAGCTGGATGATTACCTTGATAGGGAGGCGCATGGAACTTATGATTTTTCGGGTAATGGCACTATTATCGACGATGCCACTTATGATACTTTTACCTGGAATGCCGTTACTCAGCAGTTTGAATAGTTCCCTATTATCATCCGGAAGCTTTTTAAGCCGGGCTTAAAAAAATAGAGGGCTTGCTGGTAAGGAAATTAACTGTCTATCCTGCCAGTGAGTCTTTCTATTTTTGTCTGTTAACCTCACCCCCTTTATCCCCCTCTCCTTACCAAGGAGAGCGCGAAGAATATTATGAGAGAGGCGGAGCCTCTCTTTAACTCTCACTTAATGATTTCTCCACTGGATAGATAATGGAGAGTAAGAGAGGGGAGCTTAGCTCCTCTCTCTTACTTATATTCCCATATTGCCCTGTTAAGGAAAAGTAAAAGACTCAGGGGGCTAATGGAGTCCTTCTCCCTGCTTATGTACTTTCTTCCCCTATAAAGATTTAAAAGAGGTTTCACCTCTATCATAATAATTCTTACCTTCTCTCTTTGTAGGGGGATACTAGAATGAGAATCAGAGTGGCGTCAGCCCCTCTTTATTATTTTTTCCTTTCCCCTTATTAATGGGAGATATTAAAAGGAGAGCTAGAGGGGCTTCGCCCCCTCTTACAAAATACTTCCCCTTCCCCTTGTCAAGGGGAAGGGGATACAGGGGATAGGGTTAAAAAAACTGATTATCCGGCTATTGACAATCAGGCCAATGAGCGCTAAACTCAAATCCCAAAATATAAGATTTATCTCAAACTATCGATAAGGAAGGGGGCTACGGGGATGGCTGTTAAAGTAGTTGGCGAGAAGTATAGATGCAACATCTGCGGTAACGAAGTAACGGTTACCAAGGTGGGTGGTGGCACCCTTGTTTGCTGCGGTGAGGATATGGTAATAATCGAGTAGAGACAGTGACAAAGCATTGCTGAATGAATAGGGAACACGTGGTATAAGCAGGGGGGAATTAATGGCCCCGCAGTTTTTTGGCCGGGAAATAGATGTTACTGTAAGCGGCGAGGTTAGTGTTCCGATATCCTTTCGCCTCGGTAATCGAGAGTATGAGATATCTCAGATACTCGATGCCTGGCATGATTATGGCTTTGGTCGGAGCCCCTTACGCCATAGAAAGTGGTGGCAGCGGCACCACCGCAACTACTACCGGGTTAAGACCACTCAGGACGAGGTCTTTGAAATATACTATGACCGGGGTACCAGTCTAAGACACCCTGAGTACAAGAAGTGGTTCCTTTACCGCCAGCTTTAGCACTTCTCAGGACAGTCGATAGTAAAAGTAGTTTTTATTAAGGATAAATTGAAGATGCGACCGGACCCCCAAAACCTAAGTGCCCTCTCTCCTTAAAGGAGAGTTTTTAAGAGAGGCGAAGCCTCTCTTAAAATTATTCCCCCTTCCCCTTATCAAGGGGAAGGGGGTTAAATAAAACCTAAGTAGCAGGGGCGTTAGCTATTACCGCTTTCCCGTGGTCACTTTTTGTGCTGTTGGACTTACGTCTATCCTGCCGATAAGCTTCTCTACTTCCTGGCGGTCATTACAAAAATCGAGCAGGGTTTCGCCACTGATGGTTCGGGCTAGATAAAGGTTGACCAGGGCTTCATCAAGCGAAATCATACCTATGTCCCGGTGAGTGCGAATTACATTGGGTAGCTGGTAGATTTTCCCCTCGCGAATAAGGTTCCTCACTGGTGGGTTAGCCAGCATAATCTCCACAGCGGCTATCCTACCCGAGCCATCAGCCCTGGGCACAAGCGCCTGGCAAAGCACACCAACGAGCAAGGAAGCAAGCCGTGTCTGAGCCAAATAGCGCTCGTGAGGTGGGAACATGTCCACTATTCTCTCGACGGCCTGAGTGGCGCTTGGGGCATGGCCAGTACTAAATATCATGTGCCCGGTCTCAGCCAAGGTAAGTGTTGACGCCGCCGTCTCCAGGTCTCTCATCTCACCCAGTAGAATCACATCCGGGTCCTGTCTCAAGACATGCTTGAGGGCTTCAGCAAAAGATAGGGTGTCACTGCCTAGCTCACGCTGGGTTATAGCACACTGAAGACTGGGGTGAACATACTCTACAGGGTCTTCAATAGTAACTATGTGACGGGTTTCAGTAGAATTCAAGTGCTGAATCATAGCTGCCAGTGTAGTGGTCTTACCGCTACCCGTAGGTCCGGTGACTATTAATAGTCCTCTCGGTCTTGTAGCCAGCTCATTACATATACTGGGTAGCTCTAGCTCTTCTACAGTCGGTATTTTTGGTGGCAGTAAACGTACGGCCAGACTGATAGCACCACGCTGCTGAGCAGCATTACACCGCAAACGACCGACATCAGGTAAGCTATAACCAAAATCAAGCTCCAGATTGCGGTGAAAGTGTTCCCTGTCTTCAGGCGTCGCTATTTGCAGAAAAGCCTGGCTGATGTCCTCACTGTTTAGTGGCTGCATACCGTCCACCGGTTCCAGGTCACCATTGACACGCAGTAATGGTGGACTGGCAACAACCAGGTGTAAGTCAGAGGCTACCTTTGAATGTGCTAAGCGTANTAATTGAAAAATATCCATACCTTTTCCCCCCGTCTACTTGATTAGAAAGTTAAAACTATAGTCTCCGGATTCTTCATCGTGATTTATTGATTGTATAATAACTGTGTACCCTTCACCAGCACCTCTTAGCGATCTAGCATACTGGAAAATAGCATCCTCGGTTGAAGCTACACCGCTGATGGTTATAGAACCACCACCGTGATTGACATTGCTTATATCAACTGCTGGTGGCAGTAAATTTACCATCCTACCTAAATCCACGTCAACTTGTACACGTTCTTTTTCCAGGCTGGCAAGAGTAGTTTTAAAAACACCGGTCGTGGCTTCCGTATTCTCAATATTGGTCTTTATGGGACCTAACTGGTTTTGTACCTTCTTGACCTGTTCTCTTAATTCAGCAGTATCTTGTATTTGCTGAGCAATAGTGCCCCGAATAATATTTAATTGGTCACTCAGTGCATTACTATCGGCAATACTACTCTGTAGGCGAAGACCCATAAAGGCAAGTACGGCGATACCGGCGGCAATAGCAACTGGTACCAGGATTTGAGAAAGTGGGAAAGCCTTAGGCAGGTAAACCTCGGGTAGTATGTTGAGATTTACTATTGAGTAATTAGCCTCCTCATTCTCCAGCAGCAGTTCCTTAAGTGCCAACCCAATGTTGACCATAAATTCATTTGCGGGAAAATCCTCTGTGTATTCCATTGGCGATGGTAATGCTGAAACGGTATAATTTAACCTGCCAACCAGTGATGGCCAGACCTCCGGTGCTTCTGCCAGTTCACCGCAAACAAATACAGGCACGGATGAATCTAAAGGTGCTTCCAGGTGACTGGAATTATAGAAGGTGACGGTTCTACTGAGCTCTTCGGTGAAGGCTGGCAGCTTTTCTGATAACGATTCAGCCTCACCGGGTAGTTGTAACCAGCGGATAAGTTGAGGGAGTCTTTCCGTCATAACCATAATGGTAAGGTGTTCTGCCCTGGCATTGACAATGATAGCTCTCGGCTCATTGGGGATACGGCACAAAGCTAAAGGAGCCAGGTCAATAAGGTACGGATCAAGGCCTGCCTTATGCAGTGTCCTGATTAGAGCATCGGCTCCATTGCGTGGATAGGCAGCTAAGAAAACACGCATTTCCCCTCGTGGAGCGGGTACAGACTGATATGCCAGGTACACCTCATCCAGAGATACTGGCATTACTCTTCCGGCTTCATGCTTTACTGCCTCATCGAGTATAGCTCCAGGCAGTTCAGGCAGGGTAATCAGTCGGTACAGGGAGTTAAGACCGCTTAGACCGGCGATGACCTTCCCGGTCGGTTCCTTTTCAATCTTAAATAGCTCCCTGATCCTGGTAGCTACCCGGTCTTCATCGTGGATAACCCCCTGGGTAACCAGACCCGGCTCAAGTGGTAAGCTAGCCCACTTTTGCACTCGCATGCCTTTCGTTATCAACAGGTGAATGTTGGTATCTCTAATAAATATAGTCACAGTCTTTTTAGCCATAATTATCCCTTTCAATAACCATAGATGGTGAGTGTTATGGAGGCTGATGCGTTCTCTATAACATCAATATCTCCAGGAACACTTAAATTTACCGTTCGTATAGTAGTACTGGCAAAATTCGGGTCTATTGATATTGTGTTGACAAAACCAAGTATATCGTCCACCTGACCCTTAACATTAATTGCGAAATTGGTTACAGAGAAAGTAATATCTTGCGCAGATTCTTGGCCCGGTTCCGAAGCAGTGAGACTGGATACCACCAGCCCCCAACTATCGGCAATAGAAAATAACCTCTCGTCATATTCGATGCTCTCCACAGAGTTCGGGAAGCTAATCTTGCTGCTGTTAAGTTGCAGTATAGCTTGGTCCAGGTCACTCTCTAACTGGGCTAGCGTACCTTCCGCTTTGGTTAATTCATTTTCGGCGTTTCTCTTTTCAGTGGCAGTGGCGATCGTTTCAGCTTGAGCCAGTGTTAGGTCATTCTCTATCCGCTGCTTCTCACTATTCTGCTGTGAATAGAGCATGTACAGGGCAACAAAGCCAATAATGAAGATACCAGCTCCCAGAACTATCCAGGCTGTTTTACTTAACCTTTTCATCTATTACTCCTATCACGGGCTAATTTCCCAGTCGGTAATATCTACTACCGCCGGTGCTGTTTCTCCGCTCCTTTCCCAAGTTATATAAGCTACCACCTGGGTTTGTTTGCCCGTAGTGACATCACTTGCCGTGGCGATAATTGTATATTCTCCAAAGACCTGCGATGTAGGAACGGTGCCGACATCCTCAGAACCAACCGCGACCCAGCTAATGTGAAGAGGAGGGGGGACAACCTCAGGCTCGTATTTAAACGTCAGGCTTCTAGCATAGACATCTGGATTGGTACCAAAATTTGGCCTATTGCCTCCCTGCCATGCAAAATAAAAAACGGTTCCGCCTTTGTATGAGAATGGTTCCGTAATGATAAAGTTGGGAAAGTCTACAGTCAAGTTGCCCGATATTGGACATCCTGGATCTTCTGGATCTGGACATCCTGGATCTTCTGGATCTCCATCGAATGTATAATGTCCTCTCAGCCATGCCCCAACTCCATCAATAAACTTATTGGCTGCTGACCCGTTGTATGTTACTGTGATAGTGTATTGGCCGACTGTCGTGTTATCGCCAATAGTTGCCCACTCTTGGTGGACACCGGGGTCAGTTAAGCCTAACTCCATATTTTCAAGGAACGTCATAAGATCGGATTCTGCCTTAATTTCTACATGCACGCTATTACCATTTATATATATTGGATTACCAGCTGCATCCTCTAAGTAATAAGACCAACTGTCTCCCAAATCCACTGGTAGTAATGGGTTATTATGGATTATCTGATACAGGGCATCCTCAACCCCGGCATCGGCAGCATATAGTCGTTCCATGCTCTCCTCGTGGACTTCACCCGCTTTGAGCCCGGTGGTCATATAACCAAGAAGAGGAGCGATTATGAGGCCGCCTAGGAGCAATAGAACCAGCACTAATGGTAGGGCTAATCCTCTTTCACCTTTTATCAGTTTATTCAAATCTCTTTTCATTATTTTAGCCATCCTACTGAGATTGTCGGTCATACAGTAGGCCTAGGTGAAATTTCATATACCCTGGTCTCACTTCCCTTTTGTGAACCAGAGCCCACAGTGGCTGTTACTGTGAAAATAAGCTTATCACCGGTGAAGCTACAACTGGTCATTGCTGGGTCAATAAATTGAGCTACAATGCTTGTCGTACTATCAAGTAAATTGTCGTCAGCATCATAAATTAAATGCTGCTTCTCCAACTGTTTGAGTCCGCCATTCATATTTGTTAGGCTATAGACAACTTGATGCTCATTACTATTATCCCACTCATCCCAGGTTAGTTTCATAATTTCCGGGTCTGTTACATTATCGGTTTCAACGTCTTGGGCCATCTGGGTATCGTGGCTGACCCAGTAGCCGGCTTCTTGCACCTGCCTGACAGCGTTCATGTGGTTGGATGTGCGGTTGTTACCGGTAACTATCTGGAAAACGCCCGTAGTAACGCCAACGGCTACAAGAGCGGCAACAGTAAAAGATATTAGCAGCTCAACTATAGTAAAGCCCCTCTGGTTTCTATCTACCAACCCTAATCTGTACAACATTATCGTTCTACCTTATAACCTTCCAGAGTATAATCACCCGATGTCAGTACCGGGTCACCGTTATGGTAAACGGTAATAGTTATCTTCTGAATACCATCATCAGGGTTGTTTAAAGACTCGGCAACAATCTTAACAGTATATCCAGTGTAGCCATCGACAGGCTCAGGCGTAATTTTGTCGTATGATTGTGGTTCAGTGTCATCATATGGCTGGTTCTTGATATATTCCATTTCGCTTCTGGCTATACTCTCGGCAGTGGCCCGCTCGTCAGCAACAAACATGGCCCTGGATGCGCCAGCCATGGCACCGAGAAAGGCGATAATTATTACCCCCAGCAGTCCTAGGGCAACTATTACCTCAATTAATGTCAAGCCTTTTTCGTTTTTCATCAGTTTCACCATTTATTAACCGAACTGGCCGTATATCGAATACATTGCCTGCAATAGAGATAAAGCAATAAAAGCAATTACCGCCCCCATGATTATGGTCATTATTGGCTGAATAAGCTCTACAGCCGTGCTGGTCTTTTCATCAGCATCAGCTTCATAGCTCTCAGCCACCGTGGCTAGTGTGTTGTCAAGGCTACCGGTTTCCTCACCAACCCCTACCATCTGTACCATCATGGGTAGGAAGAGACTTCTCTTTTGCATAGGTCCGGATAGACCTTCTCCTCTGATTAACTCCTGCTGTACCCCAGTCAGAGCCTCCTTCAACGTTACGTTATTACTACCTTGAATTGCCATGGTCATGATTTCAGGCAGGGGTAAACCGACCCTGAATAGCATCGATATGGTTCGGCAACAGCGAGATAGCTCCATAAGCAGGCTAATGCGTCCTATTATAGGTAACCGGAAAAATAGCTTATGCCACTGGTATTTCCCGGCCGGAGTCCTGATGTAGATATAGGCTGCAGCGAGAGCTGCCAGTATGACTAGAAACACGTAAAGCCCGTATTGGATGAACCAGTCATTAAAGCCGATAAGCATCCTCGATGTTAGAGGAGGGTTAGCACCCAGTTGAGAATATATGTCGGCAAAAGCGGGCAATACATAACTCACCAATATACCAACCACAATAACGGCTACAACTAGAACGATAATAGGATAGGTCAGGGCATTCTTTATCCTCTTTTCCGTCTCGGCTGCCCTTTCCATGAAATCAGCCATTTGCCTTAATACCACTTCCAGGTTGCCGCCTTGCTCACCAGCAGCTATTGTTCGAGCATACATCTGGGAGAAGGCGCGCGGTTGCCTACTTAGAGCTACCGACATTGAGCTACCATTGCGAATGTCTGTAGCTACTTCACCGAGTACCCTTTTCAGGGTACGATTAGTCATCTGGCTTTGCAGTAGCTCTAGAGAAGTAACGATGTCAGTGCCGGATTCAAGGAGTAGAGCTAGCTGGCGGGAAAACATTATTATTTCCCTCGGCTTTATTTTAACGAAATAAGAAGCTAGCCTTTCTGTATCAAGAAAGCGTGTAACTTGCTTGAGACTAACCACTTGATAGCCACCATAGCTAAGCAGGTTGGCGGCTATTTCTTCAGTGCTAGCTGAAAGCGTACCCTTGACCAGTTTTCTATCTGCAGTATAGGCTACATAAGAATAATTCATCCTTCACCTCAGAACCGTTAACCTAGAGAATAGGCACTACGCATCACTTCAGAAGGAGTGGTAATACCTTCCTTTACTTTAAGCATGCCGTCCTTCATCAAAGGTATCATACCCTCTTTAAGTGCCTGCTCTCGAATCTCACTACTGTTAGCTCGACTACCAATCATCGTTCTTATTGTGTCACTCATGGTTAGAATCTCAAAGATTCCTGTTCGACCCAGGTAACCGGTATAGGAACATGACTTGCAACCGGTACCGTATAAAAATTTACTCTGCTTCTCCCCCAATTCCTGTTCGTAGACCATTTGCTCAACCATGGGAGCTTCAATAAGCTGGGAGCAATCAGGGCAAATTCGACGCACCATACGTTGAGCTACGATACCAATAACCGATGAGGCTATCAGGAACGGCTCTATCCTCAGGTCAAGAAGGCGGAAAAGCACACCTGGAGTATCACTGGCGTGGACAGAAGACAACATCAGATGTCCAGTTAAAGCTGCTTGAACAGCAATATTAGCTGTATCAACATCGCGTATCTCACCGACCAGTATCACATCTGGGTCGAGACGAAGTATAGACCTCAAGCCTGAGGCGAAGGTAATGCCAGCTTGAGGGTTGACCTGAATCTGGTTAATATCCTTGAACCGATACTCGGCAGGGTCTTCAATAGTAATTATATTCCTGCCCATGCTATCAAGGGAATTGACTGAAGCATATAGAGTAGTGGTCTTACCAGCCCCGGTAGGGCCACTAATCAAGATCATGCCGTAGGAAACCTTGAGTATATCTTCATACTTTTTCAGGGTTTCGTTTAGCATACCAAGCTGAGATAAACCCAGGATCGCCATGGACTTATCCAGCAGGCGTAACACTGCCATCTCACCCCACACTGAAGGGGCAATAGCTACTCGAATATCTATTTCCCGCCCTTTAGCATCGGTAGAGAATTGACCATCTTGTGGACGCTGGTGGTCGGCAATATTCAGGTCAGACAGGATTTTAATTCTAGAAATCAAAGAGCGATGTATATTTAGTGGTAGAGACATCATATCTTGAAGAGTACCATCGATTCGGTAGCGTACCCTTAGCCTGTCTTCTTCTGGCTCAATATGAATATCAGATGAGCGGGCTTTGACTGCTTCTTCAATAATGAGTTTGAGAGACTGAGTTAGAGGTGTATCAATGGTGGCACTGATAGCCAGCCCCTCATCGGTTACTTCAGTGGGTATATTAATACTGGAAATCTGCTTTTCAATTTCGCCATAGCCTTTATAGTTGAAGTCAATAGCTTCCCTAACTTCCTTGGCACTGGCAGCTATAGGCTTAATTCTCATTCGGCTATGGGCTGAGAAAGCCTCTAGGGCAAAGATGTCAGTCGGGTCTGCCATAGCCACCTGTAATGTGTTTCCGGATATAGTGAGGGGTACAGCATTGTATCTTCTGGCTATTACCTCGGGGATCAATTGCAGTGCCTCAGCCTGAGGCATTTGCCTTAGCATCTTGGTCGAACGCTTGGTAGCTGGGGCCTCTATTTCTTCTGCCTTAGCTGGCTGCTCCTCTGGTGGGGCCAGTTTTTTCTCTACCTTCGTAGGTGCAGAAACTGATTTCTGACTTAACTCAAGCACCTTTATACGCTGGTGTTGAGCAAATTGTTTCGCTTCAGGGCTAAGACCAGGTGATACGATAATAGCTTTGTCATTTAGGCTGGCATCGTAGGCTTTAGTATCAAATACAGCCACTTGTTCCAGACCTACTTCTGTTTCCGCACTTAGGAAATCTATCCCCAGGCTGTAACTAACCTGGTCAATGTCACGATAAGCCAGTATATCAAACGTATATTCGACTTCTGACTTACCCGTAATCTTGGCTTTTTCTTCGACTCTGTAGCCTCGATTAGTTAAAGATTTGACTAATTGGGACTTTGTCTCAAACCTGAAAGGCTCAGTCGGCTTGGCTTGCTGTACCGGTTCCAAGTCTAGTAAAGACTCTATTCGTTGCCCATCAATGACCTGTATCCGCTGCTTTTGAGCTAACTGCTTTACTTCCTCACTAAACTCAGGGACAGCAATAAGGATCCTGTTAGAGATGCCAGTATCGTAGGCTTTATTGGCAAAATTGAAAATAGTACTGACTTCCGCTTCCCTATCACCGCCAGCAGCAATGCAGATAGCAACGGTATACCCAGTAAAGCCATCATCCCTGTGAGCCAGCATGTCAAATACGTGTTCAATCCCTGACTTACCCAGGAACTTGGCTTCCTCGGTTATCTCATAACCCTGCTTCTGCAAATGCTCTCTTATTTGGTCTTTTAGCTCTGTATCCATTTCCAATTGCCGCACTTTGTTTTCCTCTTTTAACTCTACAGATGCAGTGTTAGTTTCCCGTTGGTAAACATTAACCACACCCTCCATGTTCTAAACTCCTGGTACCTCCTCGACTGAAATCCAGCCGTGGCGTATAGCTAAAACCACAGCGTGGGCTCTATCATTAGCATTTAGCTTACGAAGAATGGCACTAACATGATTCTTAATCGTCTGTTCACTGATCTGCAAAATGAAGGCGATTTGTTTGTTTGTATTGCCATTAGCTATATAGTTAAGTATCTGTGTTTCCCTCTGTGTGAGAGGTGCCGCTATGGTTTCTATATTTCTTCCCATTGAGGCTATATCTTGAAACTGTTTTAATACATGCCTAGCAATCGTGGGCCTTGTCATAAGGCTTTCATTTATAGGGTATTCACCATCACAGGCCCGTTTTATAGTAGTAATTAGCTCTTCGGCCGAGGAGTTCTTACTCAAGCAAGCTACGGCGGCGGTTTTTATCACCTCAAAAAGTTCCTCGTCATTAGGGTCTGGACTCAGCATTATTACTTTAGTATTTGGGTAATATCGGGCGATTTTTCTACCCAGTTCAAGCCCGCTGAGGGCTGCTAGATCAGAGCCTAACAGGGCGACCTCTGGGAGATTGGATTCAATCTGTCCTAAAGGGTCTATTGTTGGATCACAATCCAATACTAAGAGGTCAGGCTGCTGGGAAAGTGCCTGACGTACACCAGCTCTAAAATATGGCTGTTCATCGATTATCATTACCTTAATTTGATCCACTCAATTACCTCCCACTCAAGTATTGTGTTTATATATTTATTTTACCATTGGTTAATATTTTTAAATAGCTTTAGAAACCGACCTTTTCAAGGAGCGGTTTCTCTTGCCTTTTGCCTTTTGTGACTTCTGTGAAAGGAATCTAGCAATATCTTCCTGTTGAAATCTCCGGTCACCACGAGAACCAATACGGTATGCCTTTAGTCTTCCCTGATTACTCCACCTTCTTACTGTATTAATATGTATGTTAAGAAGATGAGCTACATCACTTGTTGTCAACATAGGAGCAATACTATTATCTACCATATTTCCCTTTCCGTGTTAAGTCCCTGTCAAGCCACCTTAAACTTACTTCTCCCCATTCTACCTCATCATACATCACAATAAAATCACCCAAAAGTGCTATCCAAGTATTCTATAGTCCTAGGAAGATAGTCCTATTATTATTTTACAATAACTATAGACCCCAATACCATATAATGTAGTTGGTGCTTATGGGGTAAGGCTGTCAGATATCTTGACTTCAGGCAATTCTTCTTCTTCTTCTTATTACCCAGAAGCCAAGGAAAACAAGTATTAGTCCACCAAGCCCATAAAGGGTATACAGAACCCAAGCAGGTATTGAAGTCCGGGAAGAGCCAACATAGAATTGGCCCGCAGGTGTCCAATCACTCTCATTGAAAGCCCCGTCCACCGCCTTTACTCGCCAATAGTAGGGATTATCTCCACCGACTGATTCTAGCTTCTCCTCCTCAGTAAGTGTATATTCCGAGTTGGTCAAGCCCTTCTTCTCTAACAATATATTAGTAAAAGCTGCATCAGTTCCTATTTGGAGAACATATGTCATTCCGCTGGGGTCATCAATGCCTTCCCAGTCAAAGCGTGTCTTTGCCTCTGCAGTACTGGTAACCTTTGGTGATAACGGTACCGGCATAATAGGCGATTCTGATTCCATGACAAAGACTGAAGTCATATTGTTAGAACCGTCACTAGCAGT
>JGI24422J19971_10002239_pt1 | contig 11994 bp, 14 predicted proteins | sample DeeMarSWOR152_54_FD_19971 | JGI IMG/M metagenome (IMG submission 19971) | reverse complement strand
AAAAAAGAAAACAAAATATTTATTTTTTGAATTGCTTTTTTCTTCTTCTCATTTTAATCTTTTCACCATTTTAACTGCAGCTTCAACGCTTCTTTTAGCGTAACCATCAATTCTTTGCTTCGCTTGTAAATAGGTTTCACCAGGACCAGAAACCCCTAAAGCAACTGGTTTTCCATACTGCAAAGAAAGGTCCATAATCTTCCGAGAAGCATGCTGGGCAACCACTTCATCATGCTTGGTTTCTCCCTGAATAACGCATCCCAAAGTCACAACAGCATCCACATCAGCTCTTTGAAGCAATTTTTCAATGGCGAGAGGCATATCAAAAGCGCCTGGGGTCCAGATAACGTCGACAACTTCTGCACCTAAAAATTCCGCATGACTTTTAGCCCTTTGAAGCATCATATTAGTTATGTCATAATTAAATTCTGCTACCACAAAACCCAACTTAACCTTTTCTTTACTATCATCCTCTTCTTTACTCATCTTTACCATCATCTCATCTTTATTCTTTAACCTCGTGTTTTCTAAGGAATTTTAACCTTTTAGGGGACCAACGTCTGGTTTACCTTGTCTTAAGCCTTTACCCGCATGTTTTATAAGCGCGTTTCTATCAGTTGCAAGTCTTAAAGCGTTAAAAGCATGTTTTCTTGCCCTATCCTCACATATAGAAATTAGCTCTTTAGGAGTATTTGCTTCATCCTCGTAAACAAAACATTCAATTATGTGTTTATTGGTCAAAATTTGGGTAAAAATAAGGCCTTGAGAAGCCTCATGAGCACATTGTTTATCGATAGGTTCTGGTCCAGGCATACCAAAAGCAAGAACGATATCACATTCTTCCTCTTCAATCAACTTCTTACATGCTACTGGAAGATCCTTAATACCTGGAACAGTATAACGGACGATCCTTACATGGGGAGAAGCGTTTTTAAGCGTGTTAATAGCCACACCGCCCATATCGTACCTTGCAAACGTCGTATCAACTATTCCTAATTTCACCAGTACTTTTACCCCCTGCTCAATAAGAACCACTTAATTAGTTAAAAAGCGCTACTACAGCTACACTTTTCAAGAATCTTTAACGGATTAGATTGTTTTAAATAGGTTGAAATAAGGTCTTGCCCCCTTAAGAACGGGTAACCGTTATCTTTAGCGTAATTTTTAGCCTTTTCCACGCTTAAAGCCCTCCCTGTATCCCCGTCAAGCATTTCACAAATCACTACAACAGGCGTAAAACCTAACAATTCAGCAAGATAAACACAAAGTTCAGTATGCCCTCTTCTCTCAGAAAGAAGACCACCAGCAGCCCTCAACAAAAACACATGTCCAGGCGTTAAAAATTCTTCTACAAATTTTTTCTTTATTATAGAGCGATCATTGCCCTTAAAGAAAGCTTCCCTCCCAAGCTCACCAAGCCTCTTAATTGTTTTCGCCCTATCAACATCAGGTATCCCTGTAAAGGTATCCCTATGATTAACCGGTATAGAAAAAGCAGGCCTCGACCCATAAGCAGTCTGCTTATAGACCATTTCCGCCAAAAACGGGTATTTTTCAGAGCTTTCTTCAAAAATGGAGTGGAGAAAAGGCAACCCAAAGGTTTCCGCTATCCATGGATGTAAAGCAACACAAACAAGTCCCCCAGCGTCCCTTCTTAAAATGTGCAAAGTTTCTGGTTTTATGTTCTCAGCAAGTGTTACCATATCCACCTCCCCCTCCCTATCAGCGCCATCATACAAAAGAACAAACCCTCCCTGCGCCAAAACTTTTCTCGCTTGGAGAAATTTTTCGTTTAAACCTTCTAAATCATTTCTCATTTTTGAGTAACCTTCCTTACTGAAACCTTATCCCGTCTAACTCCATCTTTATGGCATATAAACATTTTCCAACCAAGACTAAGATATTTAATTAACTCAAAAATGAGTAAGATAAAAACTAAAACCAAAAACATTAATAAACCATAATAATTCCAAAAAATGAAACTCTCATGATGGGAGAAACAAGCATGATTGATGAATTAAATAAAATACACGCCCAAGTCGTCATTAACCCGAAAAATGCCCCTCCAGAAGTAAAAAAACGTTTCTGGAAACTGGTTGGTCAAATAAAACGAACATCGAACCCTGATCAGAAAGTAGTGAATAAGGCCAGTGAAATCCGCGACTTACTATACGCGCAAAGACTAGGCAAAACAATTCCCTTGAAGCTAGTTCTTCCCATCTGGTTTGTAATAGGAACCACCTTTTTCTTCGAATATTTTCGGAATGCTGGACAAGACGACCGGGGCGGCTTAACTGATTGGCACTGCGTTCTAACTATACTGGGAGTAATAGGTTTTTTCTATCCTTTCGGCCGCCTAATCGCAGGTAAATTAACCGGCATCAAGTTTGACGGTCTCTCACGTGATATCTATTTTCTGCCAACATTGAAGATCAATTATCCAAGTTATTTAAAGACATCACCGCCAAAAAGACAATGGATGTTCTTCATTGCCGGAATTTGGACTGTAATTACCGCGGTAATTGTTGGAATCGTTGGATATCTGCGGGCAGAGGACATAACAGGATTTGCCATAGCCACGATCGTTGCAATACTAGAACTCGTTGCACTTACCGGAATTTTAGGGAAGTGGGGAGGAGAAATGGGACACTTTCTTAGAGAGAGAAGAATTGTCCGTGACTGGAAAGCAACTTTAAAAAGCCTCAACAATTAAATCTGATCAAACTTGATTGATTTCATTATTTTTTTGAAGAAGTTTTCTGAGGTTTGGTGTCCTTTCACAAGCAAAGACAACAAAATATAAAATTGTTCAAATAAAAAAAGTTTGCATATGGGCGGCTTGAAAGAGATTTTTGATATCTTTATTACCCCTCTTTATACGACCGAAACAAAGGCACGATAAGGAAAAGAACCATCCGAATTCGTGGAATAGGTGCGCTCGAAGTTCTCTCTCCTGTTCTTATTCTTTCATTACTTTTTTTCTGTTGCCGCTAACTCTCTTGCTGCTCCCCTAGTACAGTAATATACCCATCTTAGAGACATAATCTCAGTGACAGGACAGCCACCACATGTGCACCCTTTTTCTTCTTTAATGACGCTACTTTTGCCTGTAAGGCAGAAACCTAGTTCTGTCTCACCAGTACCTTCGTAACTTGGACAACCTGCGCAAATGCACATACTCTTTATTTTTTTAACTCTCTCGGCCATTTCCGCTTCAGATAAGCCTTTCATTTGTGCTACTTTCTCTTCAAAGGTTGACATAAATATCAGCCTCCTCAACAGTTTAGATATCTTATTTTTATAATTTACCATTTGTAAAGTTTAAATCTTCGAAATTTATAAAATATAGAAAAAAGCATCCAGAAACTTTGTATTATTACGACATGGCGTGCCAGTATCCATGAAAACTGAGTAGCAAATGGTGTTTGAGATGAACTTTTGCGACAGGTCTATCGGCCACATATTCCGCCTGAAATATGGCTAAGAAGCTTTTTTTCGTATTACCATTATAGACTTCTGTTAATAACCAACCTAGTTCTTCATCATATTCTGGTGCATAATCAAAATCCGGTTTAGGCGTAAAAATGGGTTCTGCATAATATAGTCCATTTCCGAAACCGAGCTTTTCAACGGAAGACTTTTTACAAACATCAAGATCACTCCTTTTCTTGCTTATTTTTTAATAAAATTCCCTCTCAATTTCATTATTTTTGCAAGTGATTTTAAATTCTTTGCTTCTAAATGCTATCATATTAATAACTCAAGGTCCACGACTTTATACAAAATATACCGAAAAAAGCTAATTCATCACTAGAAAGTCGCTTTTACTACATCTAACTAAAAAATATTTTTATGATGATGAAGATTCGTCTGTCAAGGTGATTAAAATGGCTTATTATGAGAAATGGGAAAAAATCTATAAGGAATATTCCGTTGGGGTATTGCCATGGGAGCTTGGGAAGCCACGCCCCGTCCTAGTGAATCTCATCGAAGGCCAAAAAATTATTCCTGAGGGGAAGGCCCTAGACCTCTGCTGTGGTTTAGGAACAAACACAATCTACCTCAGCAAAGCAGGATTTCAGACCACGGCTATTGATATCTCGGAAACGGCCGTTAAACACTCCAAAGAAAGATCCCTTGAAGCCGATGCTAACATCCATTTTATTACATGTAATTCGGTCTATCTACCCTTCAAAGACGAAGTTTTTAACTTCGTTTTCGATATGGGGTGTTTTCACCATATTTTGCCCAATGACAGACAGAGATTTGTCCTGGGTATCCGTCGGGTACTAAAAGAGAGAGGACATTACTTCATGGTCTGTTTTAGCGACAAAAACGGTACAGCTTGGAATCATTTTTCCAAAGAGAGTATTGTCGCCATTTTTTCGCCATACTTTGGTATATTAGATATTCACCACTTTTCCTCGTTGGAAGGTGATGGGTATATTAGATCGTTCTATGCTACTCTTTTGGTAAATGAATAGACCCTTTTTTTATTAAATTAAAACCCGTTTCTTTTTTACTCGTTAAACATTTTAAGTATTTTATAGTCTGTTGTTCTTTGTGAAGGTATCCTCTTTATAGCCCTTATCATTTCCCTTAATTCTTTCGGGGTTTTTTCTTCACCGTAAGTAGCCCCAGCAGCCTTGGAAATATTTTCTCCATAAAGGGTTCCACCCAAATCATTTCCCCCAGCGCACAATACTACCTGAACCAATTTAGGTCCAAGCTTAACCCAAGAAGCCTGAATATTGTTTATATAATTTGCGAAAAATAGCCTAGAAACCGCATAAAGCTTCAAATCTTCCATCCCACTAGATCCCGAAGCGCTACTCTCTTGTTTGTATAACGGGGTATTTATATGGATGAATGGAAGGGGAACAAACTCTGTAAAACCCCCCGTCTCCTTTTGTATATCCCGAAGAATGTTCAGATGTTTTTTTCTGTGCCAGTTGTTTTCTATGTGACCATACATAATGGTTGAACTTGTTTTAATCCCGAGACTGTGGGCAGTCTTTATTATTTTTATCCATGTCTTAGTGTTCACTTTTTGGGGGCAAACCTTCATTCTTACTTCATCATCAAGGATCTCTGCAGCGGTACCAGGCATAGTGTCAAGCCCCTCCTCCTTCAAGATCTTTAATCCCTCCTCAACCGTTATTCCAGAGTTTATTGACCCTTGAAAAACTTCTTGGGGAGAAAAGGCGTGAATGTGAATATCAGGCAACTCCCTCTTTATTTCCCTCAAAATCTCCGCGTAAAACTCTATTTTTAATCCTTTTTTACACCCACCTTGGATACATACCTCTGTTGCTCCCCTCTTCCACGCTTCTTTTGCCATACTCACAATCCTATTAATCGAGTAAAAATAGCTATCTTTATCACCCTCATCAACCCTAAAAGCGCAAAACAAACACCTATTTTCACACATGTTTGTAAAATTGATATTTCGATTCACCACAAAAGACACAATATTCCCCACAAGCCTCTGTCGAACAATATCAGCAGTATACAAGAGGGGCCAAACCAACCTTCCCTCAAGGTTTAAAAGCTCGTAAGCCTCCCCTGAAGAGATCTCCTTCCCATCATAAGCCTTAACAAGTATACCCTCAATAACCGGATCAATCTCTGAAAAAATCCTATAATAATCCATATCTTTTTCCATCATCTAAAATGACCCCATTTTGGCGTTTTTAAAAGTTCTTGAAACCCTTTCATCATACAATATTGCAAAACCTTCATCGTCTTTTAACATTTTTGCAAGATTATAAACCCTTTTATCAAGCCATTCATAATTAACATATTGTGGGTAGACAGGCAAGCGTTCCCGCAAACTTAAACTATGTTTAAGGGTGACTTTTTCCAGTTCTTTTATGGAAGGCCACGGTTTCTCAGGGTTTACATAATCTATCGTTATAGGCGAAACACCACCCCAATCATTTATCCCTGCCTGTAAAATTTTCCCTTTATCTCTGACAAGGTTTGGAGGCGCTTGAACACTAACCTCTCCCCTAAACATTAAACGAGCCAAAGCTATTGTGCGAAGAAGCTCGTCTTCCGTGGGAGGCGGATGGTTCTCCATAGATGTCCCTGCTTTAGGAACGAAGTTCTGTATAATAATCTCTTGTATGTGCCCGTATTTTTCGTGGATTTTTTTTATTTCAAGGAGGCTTTCCACCCTTTCCCTCCATGTTTCACCTATACCAACAAGGATTCCTGTGGTGAAAGGAATCTTAAGCGTTCCCGCTTCTTCCATAACTTTAAGCCTTTCACTTGGATGTTTTGTCGGGCTTAACGCGTGGGGACCCCCCTCCTCGCATAAACGACTGCTTGAACTTTCAAGCATTAAACCCATACTAGTCACTGCCTTCCTTAACTCTTTCATCTCCTCTCTTTCAATGACTCCTGGGTTAATATGGGGCAAAATCCCCCTCTCTAAAGCCTCAAAACAAAGATCTAAAAGAAAATCAATAATACCATCGTATCCTTCTCCTTTCAACCATCTTTTAGCCTCTTCATACTTTTCTTCAGGCTTTTCACCAAAAGTAAACAAAGCCTCAGTACACCCATAACTCACCCCTCTATCAATAATAGATAAAGCCTCCTTCCTCGTAAGCAGTTTAACCTTAGGATCCCAAGGCTCTACCCTAAAACAACAATAAGCGCAGTTATTGCGACAAAGATTTGTTAAAGGTATGAAAACATTTCTGGAAAAAGAAACAGTTTTTTCAAAAAGCTGATCTCTCACCTTCCCAGCCAAAGAAACTAACAGATCAAGTGGCGTATCTAAACACAAATCCAATAATTCTTCAACGGATCCAAGCCTAAAAAACTTCTCTTCCAACTCTTCACCCACTAAAAAAGATCTATCATCCACCATTAAGATATTAAAACAAAAAATTTAAAGCTTTACATAATTGTCTTCTCGAGACTTTTTAGATAACCATAAAGAAGGAATTAGTTTTTAACTTATAAAGCCATATATTTAAACAGATAAGGTCTTTCTATCAAATTTAGAAATTTTAATTGTTATACACCCTACGAAATTTCTTCTCTCTTTTGATTTTTTTTTGAGGCAGGTGATCACTTAAAATGACTGTGATAGAGCAGGATGAAGAACGGGTTTATTTACTTTTAAAATGTCAGATTTGTGGGGAAGATACGGTGATCCCTGTAAAAAAAAGCGTAGTGCTTTCTGCTAAGAGGTACCCAGTTTCTGTGGTGTATGTGCACGGCAAAGAAAACGATCCTCTTCACACCATCTTAATATACCTTGATCACGAGTTTACGCTTAGAGGATGGGAATTCATACCTGCCGTAGAATTTTCAAGGGAAATAGTTCCCGTTTTTAAAAAAAAAGAGGAAGAGGAAGAAGATGAAGATTTCTTGGATCCAAGCTTCATCCTGATGAAAGTGGGCGTACAACACTACGCAAAATTATCAAAAGAGGAACAAAAAGCTCTAACAGAGCCATTAAACCTAAAAATTAACAAGGACCAAATCAACTGGAAAAGGATAACTTATGAAACAGGCATAACTGAAGAAAGAAAGGAGGAAATAATCGGCCTCTTTGAAAAAGGAAAAACCCTTTTTGAAGCAATAGAAGTCTTAGGATTTGACGAAGCAATGACCATATACCACTACCTAAACTCCTTAAGCGAAAAAACAAACGATAACTGATCTTCTTCTACCACCAATACTCATAACCTGTTGTAAAACTAACTTCTTTTCCTGTTTTAACCCGTTTTGGAACCCATCGTATTAATATATAAATAGAATTTTCGTAAATCATTTATGCACTAGAGTAAAGACAGGTTTATGTTTTGCATGGTGGTTTGTTTTGAAGTTGTATGAGTTTGAGGCTAAGGGGATTTTGAGAGAGTTTGGAGTGGCTGTTCCTCGTAGTAAGCTTGTAAGTTCTGTTGATGAGGTTTTTTCTGTTGCAAAAGAGTTTGGTTCTTGTGTTGTTAAAGCACAAGTTCTAGCAGGGGGTAGGGGTAAAGCTGGCGCTGTTAGATCCGCTCTAACTCCCGAGGAAACGGTGAAAATAGCTGAAAAACTGTTAAAAAAGGAAGTGCTTGGAGAAATCGTTGAAAAACTTCTTTTAGAAGAAAAAATCGATATTTTAAACGAACTTTATGTAGCAGTCACCGTGGATACTTTTCAAAGAAAACCCTTAATTTTAATCGGATTAAAGGGAGGAGTTGATGTCGAAGCCTTCGCCAGTGAAGTGTTTAAACTCTCTCTGGAGTCTTGGTCTGAAAATAAACACTCTTCCAAAAAGATAGAAGAGTTTGTGGAAACGCTTTTTCAAAAAACCCTTATAGATCCTCGTGTTGCGATGGAAGAGTTTAAAAAAACCTTGTTGTCTATGTGGGAGTTGGCTTTAAAATACGATTGCGAACTTGTTGAGATAAACCCGTTAGCCCTGTCTGAAAAAGGTTTAGTGGCTTTAGATGCAAAAATCTTGGTCGATGATAATGCCCTTTTCAGACAAACAAAGATTAGAAAGCAGGCACAAAAACGAGCTCGGGAAATACTTGAAGCTGAAGCTGAAAAAGCAGGCTTTTCTTTCGTTCTACTTCAAGGAGATATTGGTGTCATAGGTAATGGTGCTGGTTTGGTAATGGGCACCTTAGACCTTGTCAAGGATATGGGAGGAAATCCCGCGTGTTTTGTAGATATAGGTGGAGGTGCAAGTCCTGACCAAGTTAAAAAAGCTTTGGAGTTTGTGTCAAGAATATCGGGATTGAAAGTGATACTTGTAAACGTTTTTGGCGGTATTACAAGGTGTGATGAAATAGCCGAAGGCATAGTAGAGTGGCTACAAGAACTTAAATCCCAAGAAAAACCCATTTTACCCCTTGTGTGTAGGCTTACCGGAACAAAAGAAAAAGAAGGTCAAAAAATCCTAAAAAAAACAGGAATAGAAGTTGAAACAAACACGGAAAAAGCAGTAATAAAAGCTACAAAACTATCAAAAAAAGAAATGTAAAAAATATCACCTCTTAAGAAAAGAAAAAGAAGCAGAAATATCAATTATCGCACATACACTTTTTCTAATTTCGTTTAAAAAGAAAGGTTTTTTATCTTGCGATTTCTCCCCCTTAAAATGGTGTTTTCTATGTCTGAAGTAACAAAACCTACAATAGCGCCAACAGTGTTTGCAGATCATGATAATGAAAACTACTACATTCAGATTGAATTACCAGGTGTAAAGAAAGAAGATATCGAACTAGAAGTCAGTGAACAAGGTTTCTGCATTAAAGGACCAAGGGAAGATATCGAGTTTTCATGTTGCTATCAATTAGCCCACGAGGTGGTCCATACAAGGGCTAAAGCCAAATTTGAGAACGGTTTGCTAGATGTCGTCATACCACTAACACACCCTGTATCAGGAATAAGAGTGAAAATAGATTGAAAGAGAGAAAATTCGCCAATATTTGACATAAACACATACTTTTTCCTTTTTTTCAAATTTTTGAAGATATTTAACATCATGCTTTTACCTTAAGGTTTTGCAATTCGAGAGCTTTATTTATTTCAAATAGAAATGAAACTAATTCTCAATAACTTTTTTATTTCAAATTTTATCAACAATAAGCTAACAAAAACAATTAAAACAAATTTTAAAGTTTTAAGGAGGGTTCCTAAAACGGGAATTATTATCCATGAAAATACAAAAGTCCTAGTGCAAGGTATAACGGGGAGACAAGGAAGGTTTCACACAAAACTTATGCTAGAATATGGTACAAAAGTAGTGGCAGGAGTTACTCCAGGCAAGGGAGGGGAAACAGTTCACGGAGTCAAGGTTTATGACACGGTAAAAGAAGCGATGATGGAAAGTAATAATGTTAATACTTCCATTGTTTTTGTGCCTTCTCCTTACTGTTTAGAAGCGGTAAAAGAAGTTCTCATCGAAGGAATAAAACTCGTTGTAGTAATAACAGAACACTTACCTTTGTGGGACGCTTTAAATATGGTAAACATTGCTGAGGAAAAAGGAGCAAGAATCATTGGCGCAAACACTCCAGGAATAATAAACCCAAAAGCAAAGTGTAAAGTAGGCATCATGCCAAACAAAATAAACATCCAAGGAAACATAGGTGTGGTAAGCCGTTCAGGCACCCTCTCCTACGAAATAATATTCTCCCTTTTAGAGGAAGGGCTTGGAATCAGCACATTCATCGGCATAGGCGGTGACAAAATCCACGGAACAAACTTTACTGAAGCTCTCTCCCTCTTTGAAAAAGACAAAGACACCGAAAAAATAGTCATGATAGGCGAAGTAGGAGGAGAAGAAGAAGAAAAAGCCGCCGACTACATAAAAGAAAACATATCAAAACCCGTAGTAGCATACATTGCCGGAAAATACGTTCCAAAAGGCGTTAAAATGGGTCACGCAGGAGCAATAATAGAAGGAGAAAAAGGAACAGCAGAAAACAAAATCAAACAACTAACAAAAGCAGGAGTAAAAATCGCAAAAACCCCAAAAGAAACCGCCAAACTATTACAAAAAACTAAATAAGTCAAATTCGCGAAGCAAAGCTTTTAGGGGTAATCATCCTTCAAGAACTACTTGTATGAGTTCATCTATACTTTGAAGGCTTAAGACAGAAACGGTTAAAATCCTTTTTAAAATCTCTCCAATTACCGTCAATCTTTCTTCTATGGCGGGGGGCAGAGATTTAGCGTTAAAAACCAAAGTAAAATAATCTTCCTTATAAAGAACCATATAAACAACTATGTACTCATCGTTAAAAAAGGAGATCTTCAATTTATTAGATTCAGATTTCGTCTCCTTTAATAAATGATAAGCATCCTCAATTAAACGTAAAGATCCATGAGGTCTATCGCTTATTACAGTAAGAGGTAACACTTCATCATCTACAACAACGATATCTTTAGCCCTCAAAACACCCTTAATTGTCTTAAGGAAGTTTGTAAGAACTTTTTCACGTGACTTTGCATACTTACGAATTGTCTCTCTATCCAAAACCTCTTCGCTCAACGTTATTACCATATAAATATACCCATTATTATTTTATATCGTTTTAGTTTTAACCTCCCCTATTTTTATAGCCCTCCCTCTGAGGGAGTTTGATTCAAGTTTTCAACGATTTTCAGCAACTCTTTAAAAGAGTTTATCACAAAGTCCGGTTCTTCCTCAGGAGAAGAAGGTTCTTCCAAGTATCTTGAGTTCCATCTCAAGAGGATGCTTTCCATGCCCGTTTTATTCGCTCCAAGGATATCTGTGCTTATCTTGTTCCCTACAAAAACAACTTCTTCAGGTTTAAGCGAAAGCGTTTCTAAAACAAAATTAAAGATTGAGACATCAGGTTTTCCTACCCCAAAAGACTTTGAAGCAATAACATAGTCAAAAAAATGAAGAAGCCCCAACCTTTCCATAATCCATTCAATGTCCTCTGTTGTAGAAGTAGTAGTGTTACTTATTACGGCAAGCTTATACCGCCCTTTAAGCTTCTCCAAAACCTCTTCAGCACCATCAAGAGGCTGAAAACTCTCCTCATCGATCAAAGTATCCCCCAAATCAAAGAAAATCCCTTTTACCTGCATCAAAACTACTCCTAGCAAAATCCAAGAGATCTGAAACAAAAAACAAGATAACAATCACTTTTAAACTTTAAACTCATACATTTTATAACCATTAATATATTTATTAGGTTTTTCGAAAACCTTTCCTATCGCTAAAAATCTCTTTTTATAAAAACCCTTGTTTTCTCTCCTCTTCATATTGTCTGTTTTTTAAAGGCCCAACAGGCAAGAGAGACCAACGCTATGGCGAAAAAGAAAAGGTATGCAAAGGAAAGGAAAAGCCCTATGTTTGCATGAGAGGAGCCCCATAATACATCAAAGTTTGCCGCTTTTTCGCCGATTAGGTAGTAGCGTATAATGCTTACAACGTGGGTTATAGGATTATATTTTGCAAATTGTTGCAGCCCTTGTGGAAGAAATACTATAGGGTATATTGCG
>JGI24422J19971_10002236_pt1 | contig 12000 bp, 12 predicted proteins | sample DeeMarSWOR152_54_FD_19971 | JGI IMG/M metagenome (IMG submission 19971) | reverse complement strand
TCTGGCCTCTTGGACTGCCTTGTCTGGTAATCCAACGATGGTGAAAGAAGGCAAGCCTGGTGACAAATCCACTTCTACTTCCACTACAGCTCCCTCCAGCCCCACTACAGCAGCACTCTTTACCTTGGCTAGCATCTTGATTACATTCCTTTATCTAAATGAGGCTCAGTCTCCCTCCCTTAGACAGTCTTCAATTTTTTTAATTAATTCTCCATTTTCTTCCTCTGATAGCATAAGGTTGCTTTCCAGTCTGTTAATATAGTCATCGATTTGAGCAAAGCGAGACCTTGCTAGGTCCAATTTTTCGTTCTGTTCTTGAATCGCCTGGTTCAAATCACTAAAATCAATTTTCAGGTCTAATCTTTCATTCAAAAAGCTCAGGACCTTCTTTTGAGCCTGGGCATCTCCCATTGTCGTCAGATAAAAAGGTATTGGCACCCACAGGCTTACCCCGGGAATATTCCTCTCCTTAGCTACCCAAGATAGAAAGGAACTCAGGGTCGGCCTTTCACTAGGTGAAGTTTGGTAATCCAGATTCATGGCCAAGTCATAACGGCTCAAGATTTCCTTCATTTCTGCTGAATTAACTACAGCAAGTAATTGCCGGGGGACAGTATGGGCACTAAGGCTAACCATAGCCCCCAAGATATAGAGCTCTTTTACCTGGCAATGATGCTCAGCCACATCCAAAACTGAGTTTAGAAATTTGTGCCATTCAGATCTGGGGAAATCACTCTGGAAAATCACCAACTCATGTTCCTGGCAGGCATAGAACTTGCTTTCAGGAAATTGGGCCAGATTATTTTCTATGGCAACTCCACCAAGCGAAAAGAAAAGCTCTGGCTCAATTCCGGCAAATTCTCGCCCTTTTAGCTTCCGATTCAAGTAATCAGTAGCTTTTCGTCCTAAATTTCCTATATCTTCGCGCCAACCCAACACTAAAGAAGCTTTTCCCAGATTCGGTTTCTTGTAGATTTTAATAGGATATTCCCGATTCAACCTCCCCCACCTCGCTTTTTAAAGAATTTTTCAACATCTTCCATAATTCTCTTCTTTTCTTCCTCAGTAATGGGCCCAGGCTCAGCCGGTTGGGCATAAGCCACATGCTTTAATCTATCCAGTTGCCCCCTTATTTCCAAAGGAATTTGTCTATAAAATTCTTCAATTCTTCGTTCCGTTTTCTCAGCCAGTTCATCTAATTTGTCCAAGTTAACATCTATACTTAGACTATGGGTGAGGACTTCCAGCACCGACTTCGAAGCCTTGGGGTAGGACATTGGCAATCCCTGAAGATATACTGGTATCTCGCCCATCAGGCAAATAGCCTCAAAACCCCTCTTTTTGGCCACACCCAGCAAAAGTCCATTTAAGCCGGTAATATTTCCTTCTCCTCCCCTTCCTTCGATATCGGACATCAGTACAGTATTCCCATATCCTCTTATCTCAGAGATTAAACTTTCGCTATTGGGCACGGCCCAGACTCTTGGCTTTGTGGTATGGTGAGTCAAAGCCACAGCTGCTCCTGAAGTATAAATTCTGCAACACTTAAATTTCTCGGCTACATCTAAAACTAGGTTAGCCATATAATAGGCCTTTTTCCCCTCAGCATACATCCTCCCCGCTTCAGTGGGCTGTTCTTCCCCAACAAAAAATATTACATCTTTTCCGGCTGTCCTCTTGAAATAAAATTTACTGCTGGGAAATTCCAGATGCTCCAAAACCCCCTTACTGATCAATACCCGCTTAGGATAGAAAAAATCCCAAGGCTCAATTTCTCCAAACTCCTCTGCTTCTAATATCCCTCTCAAAGTATCAACAGCGATTATCCCGATATTTCCTATTCCCGGCCAACTAGCTGCCAAAATCGGGTTCTCAAGCTGTGGCTCCTTATAAAGTCTTATTCCCATCGCTCTCCTCAAATCTGGTTTAATATTATATACTATCTTCATGTCCGTATGGTGAAAAATAGTTATCGCCTATTTATGAGGAGATAGGTAATGAGAAATTGGGAGAAAGACCTTCCACCAATCGCTAGAGAAAGATTAGCCAAGATTGGTGAGTTGGCCCCTGAAGAAAAAGAGAGGATGATAGATTCTGAGAAGGTAAATTCTCTGCTCTCGGAATTTTACCAAGGGCAGATTGACCTTGAAAGCTTGTGGAAGAAGTTAAAGGAAGAAGGGAAGCCATCCTTTTTGAGGGAAGCCCAGATGAGACTGATAGATTCCCTTAGCTTTGGGAGCACTACAGCCGAGTTGCAAAAGAGAAGGGACGGGATTTTAGCCATAGAGACCCTCAAGGAAGAACAGAATACTTCTATANTTGAGCTAAATTTAAACTTGATAGAGGACTTACATAAGAGGTATAGAGCAGAAATAGAGCAAGCCTACAATAGCATAAGAGCTGAGGTAGAAAGAACTCCCCAACTAAGGGTGAAACAAGTTCAGCAAGGACAAAACACTATGATTATGCAACTCAGTATTGACGAGGCGATAAAACAGCTTCCTCAATGGCGAGATTTTCTCTCCGAGCAGGAAAAAAGATACAGCCAGGAGTTTGCCAAGGTGGTGGAAAAAATAAAGAGAGCGTTAAGATAAAGGACTTTATATACCTATAGCTACAGCAACAGCATTTTGCTTACTATCAGAAAGGCTAACAGAGACCTCTTTTAAGTTCAATTCGGCAGCTTTATTCAAAGCTCGCCCGTAGAGTTTGACCGATGGTCTGCCGTCATCACCGGTTAGAATTTCAATTTCACGCCAGCCAATATCTATCCCATCTATCCCCAGGACTTTCATCACCGCTTCTTTAGCAGCAAATCTGGATGCCAAGGATGAAAATCTATCCTGGCAAGTCCTGAGCTCCGCTTNGGTGTAAATCCGGTTTAAAAAGCGCTCTTTTCCTCGTTTGATTGCTGACTCGATACGCTCTATCTCTACAATATCAACTCCAATTGCTGGCATTTGTTCTCCTTTTCGGTGCACTTCAATTTTTCCTTGTGCATACTATATGTCGCTATATAGCTCAAACTCATAGGGATGAGGTCTAGCCCTTAATGGATTCACTTCTTTATGCATCTTGTATTCAATCCAAGCGTCTATCAAATCCTCAGTAAACACACCCCCTTTTAATAAAAAATCATGGTCGTCTCTTAGGGCATTTAAAGCATCCTGTAAAGAACTAGGTAAAGCCTTAATACTAACTCGCTGTTGCTCCGGCATCTCGGCAATGTCTATTTCAAAGGGACCAAACCCTTCGGTAGCTGGGTCTATTTGAGTCTCGATTCCATCAAGACCTGCCATTAGCATAGCTGACAAAGCCAAATAGGGATTACAGGTTGCATCCGGTGGGCGGAACTCTATCCTTGCCCTCTGCCTATTTACATCATACATAGGTACACGTACCGCTGCCGTCCTATTCGCCGCAGCATAGAAAAGATTTACCGGGGCTTCATAGCCAGGGATAAGCCTTTTATAAGAGTTGGTGCTGGGACTGGTAAACGCTAGGAGTGCTGGGCCGTGCTTCAACAAGCCGCCAATGTAATTTAAGGCTAGTTGGTTCAGGCCAGCATAACCGTTCTTATCATAAAAAAGTGAAATCTTGCCATCAGATAAATACTGATGGACATGCATACCATTCCCTGCTTCTTGGTACAGCGGCTTGGGCATAAAGGTAGCAACTTTACCATTCTGGTGGGCAATATTTTTAATTAGGTACTTCATCAGCATTACGGCATCTGCTGACCTTAGTAAGGTATCATGTAGCACCTCTATTTCCACCTGGGCTGCGCCTACCTCATGGTGATGATATTTCACTGGTATGCCAGACTCTTCTATTAACTTGATCAACTTAGATCTCAGGTTAAACGTGCTGTCTGCAGGTGAGATGCCGTGATATCCTGCCTGTGAGGGAATCTTGTATCCCAAATTTGGGTTCTCTTGTCTTCCTGTGTTCCAAAATGCTTCAGTCGAATCGATGTAATAGGATGAGTGGTGTGTTTCTAAAATATATCTGATCTCATCGAAGACATAGAACTCAAGCTCTGGGCTAAATAGAGCGATTCCTTTCCGGATTGAGGACATATATTGCTCTGCTCTCCTGGCAACATTGCGTGGATATCTAAGGTAGGGGGTCCCATCAGGCTCACAGATATCACATACTATGCTGAGAGTCCTAAGGTCGGGAAAACGGTCAATGATACGGGTGTTATTATCCGGTATTATTCTCATGTCTCCAGCTGTAACCTTCTTATAACCAGGATAGCTAGAGGCATCTATCCCAATACCATCGGTGAATGTCGACCTACTCAACTGGCTTGCAGGGATAGTCAAATGATGCCAACGACCGATTAGGTCAATAACCTTGAAATCTACCATTTCAACACTGTGAGCTTTAACAAACTTAATTATTTCTTCCTTCGTTATAACCATATTTATATTTGCCTCCTATCTCTGAAATTCACGTAACTTTTATTGCTGCCCCACACCTGACAACTACTTGATCTCTTATACGCATCAATTCTCCTGATTCTTGGAATAGTTGGCTGTTATAAAATCACAAGTTAGAGAGAAAGTCAACAAGTTACTTGTACTGTTCCTGCCAATGATAATGGATAGGGACTTGACAAAATATTTTAAATGTTTTATAGTAGGTAAACGGTTACCTATTACCAATATATGAATCGAAAGGTATTTGCGATATGAAAAGAGTATATATTAAGGAAGAGGTCTGCATTGGTTGTGGCCTGTGTCAAGTTTATTGCCAGGTGGAGCAATCCCAATCTAAGGACCTAATCAAGGCATTTAAAAAAGAGACCCCACGTCCTTTGCCCCGTCTGCATGTGGAGAGGAATGTAGAGGTTTCCTTTCCCATTCAATGTCGCCACTGCACCGAATCCTGGTGTGTTTATTCTTGTCTTACCGGTGCGATGCACAAAGACCCTGTGAATGGAATAGTCAGCGTTGATATGGAAAATTGTATTGGCTGTTGGACATGCATAGTAGCCTGCCCTTACGGGGCGCTTAGTCGAGACATGAATAGTAAAACTATTATTAAGTGCGACCTTTGTCCCATGCGGGAGATACCTGCCTGTGTAATGAATTGTCCCAACGAAGCGCTTGTACTCGGTGTAGATGAGAAAGAAGAATGATATGGATAAGATGATCGCCATAATCGATTACGGTGCAGGAAATTTGCGTAGTGTCGCTAATGCCGTCAAGAAATTGGGTTACCAGCCGAGGGTAACAAGTGACCCCGGTGAAGTGCTTGATACTACTGCAGTTATCCTCCCCGGTGTTGGTGCCGCTGCCGATACTATTACTAGCTTGGAGAAATTAGGTATGACCGATGCTATTGTTCAACTTATTCAGCAAGGGCGACCCTTCTTCGCTATTTGCATTGGGCTACAGATACTGCTTTCAGGTACTGAGGAAGGAGGCGGGCATGAGTGTTTGGGAGTAATCCGCGGGAAGGTAAAAAGGCTACCCCAAGGACTTAAAATCCCTCATATAGGTTGGAATCAGGTTAAACAAAGGTTTAGCCATCCCATTTTTGAGGGCATACCAGATGAAGCCAATTTTTACTTTGTCCACAGCTTCTATGCTGAGCCTGAAGATATGTCGGTGGTGGCAGGCACGACAAGCTATGGTGTATTTATGTGTAGCATGGTAATCAAGGGTAACCTTATCGCAACTCAGTTCCACCCTGAGAAAAGCGGTGAGCATGGACTGAAGATGTATGCTAACTTTTTAAAGACGGCACTGGGCAGGAGATAAAAAATGCGAACAAAATACCTTATTATAGGTAATTCAGCCGGGGGCATTGGAGCTGCTGAAGCCATACGCCAAGTGGATAAGCAAGGGGCCTTGACCATTGTTTCGGATGAGCCTTATCCTGCCTATTCACGCCCCCTTATCTCGAAATATCTGGCAGGAGAACGAACTGTCGAAGAAGTATTATTCCGTCCTGTCGACTTCTATGACCAGAACAATATACTTTTTCTCCCCGGCAGAAAAGTGACTCACTTAGATCTAGATCACCAGATAGCGCACTTGGCAGACAAAGAACAAATTGCCTGGGAAAAGCTCCTACTTGCTGTAGGAGGCAAACCTATCTTTCCTGAGATGAAAGGGAGTGACAAAAGAGGTGTTTTTACCTTCACCAACCTCGATGACGCTAAGGCAGTTGACAGATTCCTGGATAATACCAAAAAGGCAGTCGTTATTGGCGGTGGGCTCATTGGCATTAGCGTGACTGAATCTCTAGTGAAACGAGGAGTTGTTGTTACAGTAGTGGAAATGAAAGAGAGAATATTAAACACCATCCTCGACCAACAGGCATCCTTAATGGCTGAGGAGGTTCTCAAACAAGCCGGCGTGGAAATCATTGCAGGTCATACTGTGGTCAAGATTAGTGGGAGAAAGACAGTTAAAGAAATTATTTTGGACAACGGAGCTGCTATCCCATGCGATTTAGTGGTGGTCGCCATTGGAGTATTGCCGCGCCCAGAGCTTGCACTAGACGCTAAGTTAGAAATAAACCGAGGCATAGTGGTAGACCATCATATGGCAACAAAGCACCCGTATGTTTATGCCTGTGGTGATGTAGCTGAAGCTTACGATTTCGTGTATGGGGAGAACAGACTCACCCCCATCTGGCCTAATGCCTATGTTGGAGGAAGAATTGCTGGATTTAACATGGCTGGCGTAACAGCTGAATACCCCGGCGGCACAGCTATGAATTCACTAAATTATTTTGGTATTGACATCACCTCCGCAGGGATGCCAACAGCACCTAACGATGACGGCTACGAAACTATTAGTAAACAGGAAGACAATATATATCAAAAGGTCATATTGAAAAATGACCTCATAATGGGAATGATATTTGTAGGAAATATCGAAAAGTCGGGCATAATTTTCGGTCTTATGAAGGAGAGGGTCAATGTAGAGAGCTTTAAACAATCGCTTCTGGTTGATGATTTTGGCCTGGCATTCTTTCCCCGGCCGTTGTGGCAAGAGTGGTTGGCAGCACCACCAAGGCTGATTTTTCAAACTGCTTTACCTATTCAAGCCGAAGAAACCCTTACTGGTGACTAACTGTCGTATTATGGAGTGATGAATATGAACAGTATGAAGAAAATCAGAGTTCTTGCTTTGCAGGGGACTTTCATGAAACAAATTGCTAGTTTACACAAATTGAGAGTAAACGCATCTGACCTGAGTCTCTATCCCCATTTACTAAATATCGTCTCGCAAGGAGGTTAAGCTGATGAAAGAACTAAGCAGGATAAACAACTTTTATCACGATGATAAGGTAATCGATGCCTGTTCCATCTTTGGCATGATGGATACCTTAGGAAATCGGTTTTCGGGCAAGTCTATCATAGACGCTATCGCTAACATGCATGTTCGGGGCAATGGTCTGGGTGGTGGATTCGCTATTTATGGATTATACCCCGAATATGCCAACCATTATGCTTTCCACATAATGTATCTGAGTCGGGAGGGGCAAGCTGAAGTAGAAGATTTCCTCAAGCAAAAGTTTTACATAATTGATGCCGAAGAGGTGCCCACCCGGCCAACTTCAGCTATAGTAAATCCTCCCTTAGTATGGCGTTATTTCCTCGAAGTGAAAGCCGAGGAATGCAATAGGCAATCAGAGAACGACTATGTCGTGGATATGGTCATGAAGGTCAACACAAAGATAAAAGATGCCTTTGTTTTTTCCAGCGGCAAGAATATGGCAGTTTTCAAAGGGGTGGGTTATCCTGAAGAGATAGCAGAATACTTCTGCTTGGAGCAATATGAAGGTTACCTCTGGACAGCCCATGGCAGATTTCCCACCAATACTCCTGGTTGGTGGGGTGGAGCACATCCCTTCAATATCCTGGACTGGACAGTAGTTCATAATGGTGAAATCTCTTCTTATGGCATAAACCGACGTTATCTGGAGCAATTTGGCTACAAATGCACTATGCAGACCGACACCGAGGTTGTGGCTTATGCCATTGACCTTTTGATGCGAAGGCATGGCCTCCCTATAGACATAGCAACCAAGATATTAGCACCTCCTTTCTGGAGTCATATAGAGCGTTGCTCACTGGAGGAGCAAAGAATCTTTCGAACTTTACGCCAAATATATGGCGGCCTCTTGCTGAATGGACCTTTCACCGTAATCATTGCTCATCAAGGGGAGATGATTGGCCTTACCGACAGGATAAGGTTACGTCCCCTTACTGTTGGGATAAAAGGGTCGGTGCTCTACCTTTCTTCAGAAGAATCAGCTATTCGCTTGGTCTGTCCAGATCTTGATAGAGCCTGGATCCCTATGGGTGGAGAGCCTATCGTCGGCAGTTTGGAGAAGCCACTTGAGCCTGCCGTCATTGCTAGGAGCAAAAGCGATGCGGTGATCTCTAATAAAGTTTGTGTGAAGATTAGCAAGTAGAAGGTATACGCAAATGTTAACTAAAAGGATTATCCCTTGCCTTGATGTTACTCAAGGGCGAGTAGTCAAAGGCACCAGCTTTACCCACCTTCAAGATGCTGGCGACCCTGTAGAGCTAGCTGCTTTCTACTACAAGGAGGGTGCTGACGAGCTTGTTTTTTTGGACATCGGTGCTACTCCTGAGGGACGCGACATTATGGTTGACGTTGTCGAGCGGGTCTCCGAGCAAGTTTTTATTCCCCTCACCGTTGGTGGAGGTTTGCATGGCATTGGAGACATGCGGCGTATGCTAAAGGCAGGGGCAGACAAGGTGTCCATTAACACCGCCGCCGTGCAAAATCCCAGGCTCATCACTGAAGGGGCAGAGAAATTTGGTAGTCAATGCATTGTCGTGGCCATTGATGCTAAGCGACTAAAAACTAGCGACTACACTAAATGGGAGGTATGCACTCATGGGGGACGAAAGTCTACTGGCACCAACGCTATTGAATGGGCAAAACAGGTTGTAGCTCTTGGGGCTGGAGAATTGCTTCTTACCAGTTGGGATGCTGATGGTCAGCGGGCTGGATATGACCTAGAATTGACCCGTGCTATCAGTGAAGCAGTAATGGTGCCAGTTATCGCCAGCGGCGGTGCCGGCAATTTGGAGCATCTTTATGAGGCTTTAGTCATAGGCAAAGCTGACGCTGTGCTCGCTGCTAGCATCTTCCATTATCAAATTTATTCTATTCATCAGGCGAAAAATTACTTAGCGGAAAGAGGGATACCTATAAGAAAAGGATAAGATGAAGACATATTTGCCACCAAAATTCGTAGTAGAGAGAGACGACTCTCGGTGTATTAGATGCGAAGTGTGTGTCAACCAGTGCACCTTTGACGTTCATTCTTATGATATTGAGGACGATGAACTAAGGAGCCGCGAGGAGAATTGTGTTGGCTGCCACCGTTGCGTAGTCTTTTGTCCCACTGAGGCTTTGACCATCAGAAGAAATCCACTGGATTATAGAGAGAACTACAATTGGCGCCCCGAGGTTATCGAAGATATTATCAAGCAATCCGAGACCGGCGGCGTGCTTCTCACCGGAATGGGGAATGATAAAGGCTATCGCATCTACTGGGATCATCTGGTTCTTAATGCCAGCCAGGTGACCAATCCTTCTATCGACCCTCTACGCGAACCGATGGAGCTAACCACATATCTAGGGCAGAAACCTAACAGGGTAGAATTCGACTCGCTGGATCTTAAGACAGAACTGGCGCCCCAGGTCAAACTCGAGGTTCCCGTAATGTTTTCCGCCATGTCCTATGGTGCAGTAAGCTTGAATGTACAGGAATCCCTAGCCAGAGCTGCCACCGAGATTGGAACTTTGTGGAACACAGGTGAGGGTGGACTTCACCCCAAGCTTTATAAATATGGAGACAACACTATAGTCCAAGTAGCTTCAGGGCGATTTGGCGTTCACCCTGAATACCTTGATGTAGCCAAGGTAGTGGAAATTAAGATTGGCCAAGGTGCTAAGCCCGGCATTGGGGGCCATCTCCCCGGCGAGAAGGTGAGTGCCGAAGTATCAAGCACCCGAATGATTCCTAAAGGAACGGATGCATTGTCTCCAGCTCCGCAGCACGATATCTATTCCATTGAGGATTTGGCGCAGCTTATCCATGCTTTAAAGGAAGCCACAAACTACACCAAGCCAGTAGCTGTAAAGATTGCTGCTGTCCACAACTCCGCAGCTATTGCCAGTGGCATGGTACGGGCAGGATCAGATATTATAGTTCTTGATGGCCTGCGAGGCTCTACGGGCGCTGCGCCCAAGATCATCCGTGACAACGTTGGTATTCCCATTGAACTAGCTCTCGCTTCCGTCGATGATCGCCTCAGACAAGAGGGCATCCGAAATCAAGCCTCAGTTGTAATCGCGGGCGGAATCCGAAACAGTGGCGATATAGCTAAGGCCATCGCCCTAGGCGCCGATGCCATCTATATTGGAACTGCTGCTCTCGTCGCCCTTGGATGCACCCTTTGTCAACAATGTCACACAGGGAAATGTGCCTGGGGCATTTGCACTACGAACCCGTGGTTAACCAAGAGAGTCAATCCTGATATCGGAGCTAGGCGGCTGTCCAACCTTCTTCGTGGATGGAGTCTCGAGCTTAAAGACATACTGGGTGGCATGGGCATCAATGCGTTGGAGAGTCTACGTGGCAATCGTCTTCATCTGAGAGGCGTGGGGCTTAACGATACTGAATTAGAAATCCTGGGAGTAAGGATGGCAGGAAGCTAAGATGGAAAAAGTTGTAACAATAGATGCCCGGGGCATTTTTTACCGAGAACTCAATGCCAAATTGAGGCAAGCGGTATCAAACGGAACTCGAAAGATTGAGTTGCGAAATGTCTATGGACAGAGATACATCGGCACGGACTTGGATAAGCCCGTCGAGATTGAGATATTCGGCACCCCGGGTAATGATTTAGGGGCCTTTATGGAGGGCCCTACGATTATTGTTCACGGCAATGCCCAGGATGGTTGTGGGAACACTATGAATAGCGGAGACATAATCATCCATGGTCATAGCGGGGATATCCTTGGTTTATCAGCCAGGGGAGGCAAGCTTTTCGTTAGAGAGGATGTTGGTTATAGGGCAGGTATCCATATGAAAGAATACCAAAATAAAAAGCCACTGGTGGTTATAGGTGGCACAGCGCAGGATTTTTTGGGCGAGTATATGGCAGGCGGAGTTCTGATCCTCCTAGGACTCAACCTTAAAGCAGGCGAGCAACATAAGGCGAATTATATCGGCACTGGCATGCACGGTGGCGTCATCTATATAAGGGGAGAGGTTCAGCAATTCCAGCTCGGCAAGGAAGTAGGTGTCGCTGAACTAGATGAAAACGACTACTTGGTTCTAAAGGAGCTCGTAGGTGAATTTGCTAATTACTTTGCCTACGATGGCGAGGAGATACTAAAATACAAATTCACTAAACTTTTCCCTCTCTACCTCCGCCCCTATGGCCAACTCTACGCTTATTAAACTAAGATAAGAAAACTAGCATTGATCAGAGTGTTCATCATAGCTAATGAAAGCGACCAAGCAAGGAATTTAATAGCAGAACTTGCTCAGAGAGGCTTTAATTGCCTAGCTGTTAGTCATAATAATGGAACGATCAGACAACTTGTGGGGCAATCCCCTGGGGTGATGTTACTAGACATGGATGAAGTGACAACTGATTCAGAAGCTTGGGAACAAGCTCAACAGATAAAGCACGAAAAACAGCTACCACTCATTGCTCTCGTCTCCAGAGAGAAACTCAATGGCCTTGATTCCAGCATAGATGATTTTGTGGTCAAACCGTGGGAAGCAAATGAGGTTACAGCCAGAATAAAGCGAGCTCTGAAGCAAAAAGGGAGCATAGACAGCGAAGACATAATTAAATGTGGCGACTTAGTTATAGACTTAGACAAGTACGAGGTATCGCTTGGTAATAAGTTAATACTATTGACTTTCAGAGAGTACCAGTTACTCAAATTCCTGGCGAGCAATAAAGGAAAGGTTTTT
>JGI24422J19971_10002235_pt1 | contig 12003 bp, 8 predicted proteins | sample DeeMarSWOR152_54_FD_19971 | JGI IMG/M metagenome (IMG submission 19971) | reverse complement strand
GGACGAGCCACTGGAAGGAGGAAAGACCATCAAAGAGATGATGCTCGAAGTCGCAAGGAACAGCGGGGTGAGGATCATCGGGCCTGACTCAATGGGCGTTGTCAATACGAAAAAGAAGCTCTCCATGAGCTTTGCGCGCATTGATCAATTGACCGAAGGTGGTCTTTCTCTCATCTCCCAGACCGGCCTTTTCACCGGGGCTGTCTTGGCATGGATCCTATCGACCCAACGCCTTGGCATCAGCAAATCGATAGATCTGGCAAAGAAATGTGATATCAACGAGATTGATTGTCTCGAGTACCTTCGGGACGACCCATCCACGAGAGTTATCGGGTTGCACATCGAAGAGGTTGCTGATGGAAAGCGCTTTGTTGAGGTGGCTCGAGATACAACCCTCCTAAAACCGATCCTCGCCATCAAAGCGGGAAAAACGGAGATTGGTGCTCGTGCTATCGCCTCACATACTGGATCTATAGCCGGAAAGTACGAGCTCTATGGCGCTGCTTTTACCCAGAGTGGGATCTTACGAATTCACGATGTTGAAGAGCTCGTGGATTTAGCAAAGGCCTTTCTCCATCTTCCCCTGCTTAAGGGAAGGAAGATCGGTATCGTAACCTACACGGGAGGATGGGCGGCCCTGGCAGCAGATCTTTGCGATGAGTTTGGCCTCTCGATTGCTAATCTGTCAGAAACAACCCTTCAGAAGCTCAAAGGGATCGCACCACCTTGGAGGAACATCACAAACCCGGTGGACATCTGGCCGCCTACAAGGCTCGATACCTCTGAGGCCTACCGAGCAGCAATAAGGGCAGTCGCTGAGGACGATAACACCGATGGTCTCCTGATTATTGCCCCTGCTGTTGACAGCCCTATGTTAGATGTCCTCACCGGGATCCGGGACGAGACGGAAAGGCATAAAGAAAAGCCAATTGTCACATGGGCGGTTGGAGACAAGGATGGGGTAGAGAAGGCGTCTGCCCTTGTCGAGCACCACTGTATCATCTATCCCACGGTCAGGAGGGCCGTAAGGGCCTTATCCGCGCTTTATCGGTACCATGAGTATGTTACATCCTTTTCCAAAAGCCCTGAAAGATAGGATTAGTAATCCTTTGGCAAGAGATTGGTAACCGGACACCACTAGCAGGGAGAACCGCTCAAATCATTGGATTGACCGACAGTTGGAGGATCTATGATTGAAGTAATCTTTTTGGGTGTGGGCGAGGCATTTGACGAAGCGCTCCCCAACACATCCATTCTAATCCGTTACAGAGTGTCGACTTCGCCTGTCACATTGCTCCTTGACTGTGGCTTTACTGCGCCGCCACAGCTCTGGAGAGAGGAGCTAGAAGTTGATGTACTGGATGGTATCTGGATTTCCCATTTTCATGGTGACCACGCCCTGGGGCTTCCTCCATTGCTGGTGCGCTTCTGGGAAGAAGGACGGAGCAAGGCCCTAACCCTCTTGGGGCAGAAGGGGATAGATTCCTTCACCCGCAAATCCCTTGATCTGGCCTATCCCGGTTTTTATGAAAGGTTAGAATTCCCAATCAGGTTCCTGGAGGTGGAACCAAACAAGCACGTAGAGTTCTTGGGTCTCACCTTTCAGACTGCTGAAACCAGCCATTCCCAAAGAGATCTGGCCTTGAGAATAGATGCCAAGGAAAAATCAATCTTTTACAGCGGTGATGGCAAGCCCACACCCGAAAGCATAGCCCTTGCCAAGGGCACCCAGCTCATCATCCACGAGGCCTTCCACATAGAAACCGAACTCCCGGGACACGGAACCGTAACAGGGTCAATCGATATGGCAAAGAAATGTGGTGCATCCACCCTTGCCCTGGTCCACATACAAAGAAAGATGCGAGGACAGGTGATTGACAGGATGCAAGAATTCACAGATCTGGCAGGCCAGTTGAATGTCATAGTTCCAGGGCCTGGTCATAGGATAGCCCTCTAACCAAATGAACCTCCAGCTCTCCAAGGACTGAGATTGCCAAGCCTCCCTCAGGGCTTCATCACCCCAATACCATCCAACGACAATCTTTTCAGATTCACCAGTATAGGAGTACAATACAACAGAGATGAGATTTCTTGAACGAAGATACAAGTCAACACCAGAGCAAAGGGAACGGGGAAGGAAAATAGCGCTAGACAATGGTCTTCCTAAGATCCAGCGTGATTTGCCATCAGGTACTCATTCCTATGAAAGGCGGTTCACAGTCAAGAGGGTTGTCGGCTATAAGACGGTATATGACAGTATCAACACCCATAAGATTATGTCCAGTGCGAAAAACGCCCTTGAGAAGAAGTGTCAAGAACTGGGCATTATCCCTGTTTTTAAAGGAGATTATATTACGCTTGCCTCCTTTCCTCGGAGAAACATTATTCAAGAGGAAATCATAGGTGAGGTATTTCGAAATGGTGTGAAGACCCTTGAAAAAAAATCCTACTTTGATATCCTTGACTACATTACTACTCCGAGCACCAAATTGTTTAGATGACATGCCAAGAGTACGCAGAGCAAACGGCGTATTGATTCCCGCTTAGCGGGACTACCGCTGGAAGTCTTTATCTCTGTGAACCCTGCCCGCAATGCTGCGCAACGCGAGGCGGGCGGGTCCGTGAGCTCAAGCGATACCCGTTCTTAACGGGAAGAGCGGGCGAGAGAAACTCATGACCGTCTAATGTCAGAATATGCAATCTCATTTACGAACCAAGGTATTAAGTCCCAAGTCTTTTGGAAGGGGTATGGTTTGGAAGTCCTGAAAGGAGGTGATACTACCGATGCTGTATGGTGTCATGAATTTCCCCATCAGGCCAGTGCTTAAAGAGCTTGAGGCAATTTCTGGGCTGGGATTTGACTACCTGGAGCTGGCCATGGATCCCCCTCAGGCACACTATAGGACGGTCCATCAACAGAAAGAGGTGCTACTGAAGGCCTTAGATCGCTACAAGATGGGACTTGTGTGCCACCTTCCCACCTTTGTCTCCACAGCAGATCTCACCGATAGCCTGAGAGAGGCATCCCTGAATGAGGTACTCGAATCCCTCGAGGTGGCAGCCGAACTTAGCGCCCTCAAGGTTGTCCTGCATCCGAGCATCATTATGGGGCTTAGCGTCTTTGTGATGGATAAGGCAAGGCAGTATGCCCTCAAGAGTCTTGAGGCCACTGTAGAAAAGGCCGATCACCTCGGACTCTGCCTTTGCATCGAGAACATGTTCCCCCAATCCCGTTCCCTTGTGGATCCAGAGGACTTTGTCGAGATCTTTGAGAGGTTTCCCACACTCAAACTTACCCTGGATACAGGTCATGCACATATACAGAGCAAAGGTGACAAGAAGACCCTCGGTTTTATCGAGATGTTTTCTGATCGAATTGGCCATGTCCACGCAAATGATAACTTCGGCAGACGCGACGATCACCTTCCTATCGGGGCCGGGACCATCGACTTCCCAAAGATCATGAAAGCCCTCAAGGCAATAGGATACGACGATACAGTAACCCTTGAGGTCTTCTCAAAAGACAGGGACTATCTGAGGATAAGCAGAGATAAGCTGGCTGCCATGCTAAAAGATTAGTAACATTTGCCCACCCATTTTGTGACATAAATGTGACGATTCTCAAAGGCCCAATCTGGGCGAGTCCGCTCATTACCTCAATTTGCTCTTTCTTATATTCTGTGCTTGGGTGGGACTATCTTTTATTGTGCACTTCTGACCCGCATCGGGACCAAGGAATAAAAAAATCAAATAGGCTGTTGGGTTAGGATTTGAATATCACAGCATTTCTGATATTGCTGGAATTATGTGTATATAGCAGTATCCAAAAAATCAAATTAGCCTATTATTCACTGACTTAAAACCTGCGGTCCGATATACTTCTAATACCCAACAATTGTGGCAATAATTATTTATGCCCCCATCCACATCCATTTAGTTTTCCACTGAGACTATGAAACGCTAACGCAGTCCCTTTTCCGCTTGCTTGACAATAAAATTCACCATCCACTTTCCGAACCACGGGGCTACCTGTTGGGACATCAACAGCCTATCGTAAGTTGTTCTGACTTCCTTGATTTTGTCATCGCTGAATTCATAGGCACACATGGCCAGCGCTTCGGCTCTCTTGCCCTCTATCGTACCGGCGATGACGTGCTCGAAAAAGGCTTTATTCCCCTGCACAATGATCCCGTTGCCGCATTCAGTAACGGTCACGTCCCGCATAGACTGAGAGAACACCGTCAGGTAGCGCGTTAGCTCCTTCTTGCCTTTAAATGTACCGTTGGGATTTACCCAGACCGCGTCTTCGGTAAGAAAGGAAAGCAGCTTCTCCACGTCCCCTTCCCCAAGCGTCTTAACAAAATCACGCATGAGACTGGCAAACTTTTCGTCGGCCATCTTATTCACCTCCTTAAATTTTTGGTATTGATATTGCGCCCCCTCGGCGCTTAGGATATTTTTCGGTCAGAGGGGTGATGTACCAGCATTTGGTCCCACTATTCTCATGTGGGGTAATTCATTGAGCTTGACACTCAGGCTAAGGTATCTTCTTCACCATCTCAGCAAATTCCTCTTTGGTGAATGCTTTAAGCGTCGTTGTCCTTACGTTCCCGAGAGACCCTAGCGCCAGCAGAAAGGTGATGATAGATAAGAACTCCCTTTTTGTGTGAAGGAGTATAGGGAAACTATCGTTGTGTGTCAAGCACAAAATGCCTGCATGATGTTGTTGTTGAAGACCTTTTGTGGAATTCGTTGGAGGGTAATGTCTCGAAGCAACGAGCTAAAGACAAGTCTTTGGCGGATTTATTGCCCCAAGAGGGGCAAATTGGCGGGATTAGGGTACAGCTATCCACCTAAACCCAGACTCCATTTTAAAGAATTAGGCAGAAGGCCCTTCTGGATACTGCTCATGTACATAGACGTAATCGTAGGACCCGCCCGCCTCGCCTGAGCGAGAGCTACGGCGGGCAGGTGGAGGTAGCTGGGAGTCCGAATAGTCCAGGTGAGGTTCAATGTTGTTAGGGGGAGCATCGGCCCTGGCTGAGGGGTGTTCTGTTGTCTGCCCTTATTGATCGAGAAATCCACATTATGTTGAAGGCATATCCTGCACCCAAGAATTCAACAATACGTGCAAAAATCGATCGTGCAGCCAAATTAGATTTTATTCAAGGTCTCGTTTGGTAGTCATAAGTTTCTCGGCCTTTGAATTATCCACAATCATAGCAGCTAGTCATAAGTTTTGTGGAATTCCAATTATTACTTATACAGAAGCTATCTTGAAATCTAATCACCCTTATGAAATTCCGGATAAAACTTTTTTGCACACTCCGGACATATGCTGTGACTGAAGTCAGCTTCAGAGTGATCACGGATATAAGCTTCAATCTGATTCCAATATCCTTTATCATCTCGTATCTTTTTACAGTTAGCGCAGATGGGTAGCAAACCACTCAATATTTTTACCTTGGCAAGAGCATCTTGAAGTTTGTCTCTCTCCTGCTTTAGTGCCTCCTCTGCCTGCTTTTGCTCGGTAATGTCTGCTGCATAGCCAATAAGCCCAACTACATTTCCTTCCTTGTCCTTGAGTGGGGCTTTACCGGTTCGAGCCCATCTTGTTTCTTCAGGACTGTCATAGTGCTCAATAATGTCCAATTTCGGCTTTCCCAATTCCATGACTTTCTGGTCATCCTTCATCATGTCTTTCCCATGCGCAGGGAAGAGTTCATCAGTAGTTTTTCCTATAATCTGCTCTTTCGATAGTCCAATCATATTGTCAAAGGCTTGATTTGTTCGGATAGTCTTTCCATCTCTGTCTTTTTGGAAAATCATTACCGGAACTACATTGAGAATTGTTTGCAATTCCTCCTTTGACCGTTTGTGCTCAACGGCTTCCTTTTCTAACTCCTTAATCCTTTGTTCCAATTCTTCATAGGTTGGTTTCTTGGTCATTTAAGAATCTCCCGATTGTCCTATAAATAACAACCCTCGCCAGGACGAACTGATTCATCCTGATGAGGGCGTAATTCTGATAGTAAGCCTATATCCTTTTCTCAAATTAAAGATAATAGAGGTCAGGAAATATGCTTAAAATCATCTAAAAATAGACCACAGTTAATTTCCATAGGAAAGGGGGAATTGTCAAGGTTTTCTTTCTGTGAAGCGTAAGATACTACATATTGGGATTTGTGCCTTCACCAGAAAAGTTATGACTACTTGCCATATCATATACCTGCCAACCGATCAAATTTATTACAGACTTGATTTGGTAGTCATAAGTTTTTCGGCCTTTAAATTGTTTCCAATAATAGCGAGACTGTCGGAAAACCCTAAGACAATAATTTTGGGCCTTGTAAGTAGTTGATTTTACAATATGTGAATTTCGATAAGAGGCAATATTTGGACTTTTTCGACAGTCTCAGCAGTAAGCTATACTCTTGGGAGAGATTAGGTATATACAGTATATTGAAATTCTATTATGAAATTGAACCCAATTCTTTCTCAGCTTTTTCCACCCAACCGTCTGCACCACATTCCCTGAGGATTTCTATTGCCTTGTCCAGATTCTCTTTGGCTTTTGATTGATCACCTTTTCGTTTGAGCAATTCAGCATAAAGCACGGTATCCATTCCTAACTCAAACAGCATACCATGTCTTTTATCCGCTTCGATAGCCTGCATTATCCATTGCTCCGCCTCCGGTATGTGCTCATCATCAAGGTTTAATAAGATTTCTCCCATAAACCTTTTAATAGAGCCCGAAAATCTCTTTACTTTATTTCCAGACGCATATGCAAACAATGTTCGCAAAGCAATGTCCTTCTCATTGTTCATAGCCTTTGCAGATGCCAGAGCTATTCTAGTGAGATTAAAAAATGAAGGTCCGAGGATGCCAAGTTTTTCGAAGGAAATTGCATTGTTATAACAGTCCTGCGCTTTTCGATATTCTCCCCTGCAAACGTAGAGAAGGCCTACAAACAAATTGACCACGAAAGTATACAGAAAGAAATTGGCACTTTCGGCAAATTTTCTCCCCTTCAAGAGATGTTCCTCGGCTTCATCCAGGAATCCCTTACCGTAACAGCAAACACCATGATTGATATGCGCTTCTGTCTTTGATAGTATATCGCCACTCTCTTCGGCCAGCCGTAATCCCTCTTTACTGGTCTGATAAGCTAGATCAATCTTTCCCTGCTGAAAATAGATAGTTAAAGCTATACAGGCTTTGTGCAACGATATGCTCCAGAGAAGATTGCCCATCTGAACAATCTCCAAACCCTTCTCTATATGATGACGGCCTTTTTCAAATTCGCAAATATCGGCGAGAGCATGACCCAGCCAGTGATTTGCGAATATCAAGGAAATGAGATCATTCGTCTCTTCTGCCACCTTTATGGCCTTCTCCAGATAATTGATGGCCTTGGGGAAATCCTCCTCAATCCAGTAACTATGTATTCCTACGATCGTATATATCTGAGCAATCCTCCTTTTGTAATCGCGATCCAGGGCAAGTTCAATGATAGGGTCTATAGTCTCTTTTGCCTCGGCAAAGTAATTGATTTGAACGTCATAAAGCCCCAGAGTAGTTCGTGCATCGATTATTCTCTTCTCCACATCTTCTGTCTGGGGTAGCTTTTCGAGACAGGCCACCCACTTCTCAGCATGGGTAATCGCATCGAGAAATGAGACCGCTTTTTCAGCTTTTCTTGCCGCTAGCCTGCAACACTCAGCCGCCTTCCCGTAATTCTCACTCGCAATATAGTGCTCTGCCAATATTCCGTAATGCTCATCGATGTTATCTTTACATAATTCCTCAATGGCATTACCGATATCCTCGTGAAGCCCCTTTTTTCTTCTGGTCAATATCGAGTCATAGACCACTTCCCTGGTCAGAGCATGCTTAAATATATAAGTGGACTCTGGAAATATCCCCCTCTCAAAAAGAAGCTCGGAATCCTTCAGAACGGAAAGATTCGACAATAACTCTTTTTCCGATAAACCCGTAACTTTCTTTATCAACTCATAGCCAAACTCCCGCTCGATTACAGAGCCGGTCTGGAGAACTACCTTTACCGCCTCAGGCAGGGAATCAACCCTGGCCATGATCACATCCTGGATCGTAGAGGGAATGGCTACATCCTTTATATCCTTTGTTATGCGATATCTCTTGTCTTCTCTCTCTATGATATTCAGGTCTTTGAGGGATCTTATAAACTCCTCGATGAAGAAGGGGACCCCCTCTGTCTTCTCCAAGATCAGCTCCTCAAGATCTCTGTCGATGTCTTCTGTTCCCAAAAGATGGGCTACCATGGCAAGGCTCTCACGGTTGGAGAGCCGGTTCAAAGTCACCTGACTGTGAAAGGACTTGCCGCCCCAAGTGTGCACAAACTCAGGACGGTAGGTGAATATCAACAGGACCCTTGCCCCGGGTATGCTCTCTAGACTATATTTCAATACATCCTCTGAATTCTTATCAACCCAGTGGAGGTCCTCATAGGCCAGGATCAGGGGCCGTATCTCCGAACCTTTCAGAACAATTCGCTTCACTGCCTCCATGGTTCGGTCTTTTCTCCCCTCAGGACTCATAGGGATTCTGTCGATACCGCTGTCCTTCACTGACAGAAGTTCCAGAATATACGGAAGTGTAGAAGCTTCATCTGCTGCCAATATTTTGAGACCCTTTTTGACCTTTTCCCTGATCTCCAGATCCCCATCGCCCTCCTGGATATTGAAGTTTGACTTCAAGATATCTACAATTGGATGATAAGCAACTCCCCTGCTATAGGAAAGGCATCTACCCTCTAAAAAGGTCGTATCCTCGCTTGCTACGGCCTTTCTGAACTCATAGAGAAGTCGGGATTTGCCTACTCCGGCTTCGGACACGATGGAGAACGCCTGACCCCTGCCTTCCTTTGCACGCTCAAATCCATCAAGGAGGAGCTCAAGCTCCCGCTCCCGTCCTACGAAAGGGGTCAGTCCCCGTTCGGCGCTGACATCAAAGCGCGTCCTTCTGGTACTAGGTGCGATCACCCGGTAGATTTTGACAGGCTCTTCTTTGCCCTTAATCTCCTTTTCACCTAAAGACTCAAACCTAAAGAGCCCTTCAGTGAGTCTGAAGGTCTCCTCGGTCACATAGGTCGTGCCCGGCTCTGCTAACCCCTCCATCCTGGAGGCGAGATTCACCGTATCCCCCACTGCCTTGAACTCAACCCGGAGGTCATTGCCCAGGGTGCCTACGACCACAGGGCCGGTGTGGATCCCGATGCGCATTTTGACGGGTCGTACGCCTTCTTTCTCCTGTTTTAATTTCTCGCTGAACCTGGCCATCTCCCGGTGGATGGAATAAGCGGATCGGATTGCTCGTTGAGGGGCATCCTCCAGAGCGATTGGAGCCCCGAATAAGGCCATGATCCCATCCCCGGTCATCTCGTTAACTGTGCCTTCATAGGCGTGCACTTTGTGAATGAGGATCTCGTAGACCTCATCCATGATCGAGTATGCCTCCTCAGGGTCAAGTCTTTCAGAGAGATTTGTAAATCCTTCCATGTCGCAGAACATCACCGTGACCTGCTTACGTTCGCCTTCTATTTTGTCTCTTTGAGATAGGATTTTTTCGGTTAGCCCCTTGGGGAGATACCGTTGAATCTTTTCTAGTTTCTCGTCAAAGGAGAGATCTTTAGGGCTTGGCTCAGAGGGGACGGTTAGGTTGTAGCCACATTTGCCGCAGAATTTGAAGTGAGGTGGATTTGAAAAATTGCATTTTGGGCAAATTCTTTCTAATTTAGCCCCACACTCACCACAAAAATTCATGCCATTTAGATTCTCAAACTGACATTTTGGACATCTCATTTTTGACGTCCCTTTGAAAAATTCTTGGAGGATTGAATGGATTCTTGACAGATTACCTCTCAGAACAGATAAAGGTAAAAGATAGCTTTCGGTTTGCTGGAGATTCTTCGCTCAGAAGTAGCTATATCAGAAAATCCAAAACATGAATGAGAGTGTCAATCGATCAACTGCTGGCGTAGCTACATATTTACGGCCTTCTCAGCTCTTCGAAGGTAGTTGCAGAGGGAGAGCATGATCCTTTTCTGCAGGCCTGGAATCGTGTCAAGTAGATGGCCGAATGACCTTCTGTGCACGAGCAATATGCTCATATCGGTTTCAGCAATAACCGTTGCTGTTCGCTCTTGTCCATCGATGAGGGATATCTCCCCAAAAAAATCGCCTGCAGAAAGGTGACGGATGACCTTCCCGTCCTTTTTCACCTGGGCCTTGCCCTCTACGATGAAGATAAACTCCCAGCCTCTCTTACCCTGCTGAGCCAAAACCCTACCTGCCTTAGGTAGTACCTGGTCTGCATGTTTTGAGATCTCGTTCAGATGGCGTTTGCTAAGATTGCTAAAAAGAGGTACCTTTTTGAGAAGATCGATCATTTGTGAACGGTGACGGAATAACATTATGCTTCCTCCTCTGGTAGAATTCTTTTTTGAAAGGTTGCTTTATCCAGACGATTGAGCCCCCGCCAGAATAGCCACATTCCGTTGGAGGCAATGTAGGCACATTTTGAGGGGTTTCTCCATCTTGAAACAAAAAGGCCCCCACTCGACACAGTCATGGGACCCTTTGAAGGCCTGGTGAAAAGCCTTCTGATTACCTGCCCTCTATTTCTTCCCTGTCAGTGCCGACGGGGTCACTAGAGCGGACTTAGGATAATCAAAAAGGTTAATAGATACTGCCCCGACCACCGGGGGGGGCCAGCCATGGACCCGGTAGATACCTGCCTCACGCATTATTACTGCGGTCTTGGACTTAGGGTATCTGCGTATCTTTTTTTTTACTAATTACCAAAGGCCTCAATCAAAAGTCAAGGAAAACCGTTTGTGGTTCCACGCGATGTAAATTGGCTTGACCTTGCCTCTATTTTAACTCATGCGCCCTATTTTAATCCCTTGACTACTGTTTCAATAACTCTTTAGTGCCAAGCGAGGAGGTGATTTTTCAAAATTAAGGTTTGACCTCCACTGACTATTTCTTTTTACCTTTTATACCATACTGAGCTTTGGGCTCCTTTACCTCAAATCCTATTTTTTTTCTTGGTTTTTCAGGTGGAGCCATCAAGGCACGAATGGCGTCAAAAACAACTTTGAACTGTTCATCATATTTTTTCTCTAATGCAATCAGCTTTCGCTCAAGATCCTTATGTGCGGAAAGCATTTCGCGTAGTCGAACAAAGGCTCGCATAATTTCAATGTTAACCTGAACCGCACGTTTACTTCGCAGAACACTTGAGAGCATAGCCACCCCTTGCTCGGTAAAGACCATAGGAGTATAACGTCTCCCACCCCATTGAGGTGAACTTGAGGTCACAATTTGTGACCTCAAGTAGGCAAACTCTTTGTGTGTAAGCTCAAACATAAACTCGGAAGGAAATCGATCAATGTTTCTCCTTACGGCCTGTTTAAGTGTTTTTGTTGGCACGCCATACAGATCTGCCAGGTCATAGTCGAGCATTACTTTATGGCCACGAACAAGCAATATCGACCTTTCGATCCTCTCGACAGATATACCTATTGCTTTTTCACCAATGTATATTTTCCTGTTTATTGAATTGTGTGGATGTCAGAATTTGTAACCTATGCAGAATTCAGGCTCAAATTGTGAAGCGGGACGCCCTCAAAGATCTAAGAATCGACATCCATTAATTGATGATTGTATACACCTCTATTGCAACCTCTTATCATTTTAGATCCGTACTTGCAACATATGGAGTCTTTAACCGAAATGGTGAGCCGTCAGGCAATTCCTGCACGGATGTCCCCTCTCATACTCAAATTTTGCTTCTAATCCGATATCACCTTTTTATAGCTTTTTCTGAAATGATCCTTTCTATGTTAAGAAACGTGGAGATCAGCTATCTGGAAATCGCGTAGCGGTTTTCCAGGTCAGCTGGATTGACTGGTTAGCTTCACAATTCCCATATAAGATATTCGTCAATAAATTTCCG
>JGI24422J19971_10002234_pt1 | contig 12003 bp, 8 predicted proteins | sample DeeMarSWOR152_54_FD_19971 | JGI IMG/M metagenome (IMG submission 19971) | reverse complement strand
ATCGGCAGCGAAGAGAACCGGCCGGCCCGCGTGCTCCAGCGCGCGGCCCACCAGCTCCTTCATGGCCATCACGCTCCCGCCGAAGACGACGAAGCCACCCACACCGAGGTCGAGAGCGGCGCGCACATCCGGCCACACCTCGTCAGGTGTGCGGCTCTCCCAGCGGAGCGCGGGGAAGACCAGGCGCGCCGGGTTCATGGCGGTGTCAGCTTGCCTAGGACGCGCGGCCCGGCGGCGCCGGTGACCGACGGTAGGTTACCGGGCCTGCCAGTCTGAAACAGATGCGCGAGGATCGCGAAGGCGGCCGCTTCTTTCGCGTCGGGATCCCAGCCGAGCGCCGACAGATCGATCACGGGGATAGGATCGAGCGCCTCGGCGAGCATCTGCATGAGCGTCGGGTTCCGGGCGCCACCGCCGGAGACGACACACTCACCGGGCAGCGCTTGCGGATCCACGAGCCGGTAGGCATCTGCGATGCTGCGGGCTGTGAGCGCCGTGGCCGTGGCGACCAGGTCGTCGTCCTCCATGCCCAGCTCCCTGCCGCCACGAATCAGTTCTCGAGCGTAGGGTTCGCCGAAGCGTTCACGCCCCGTCGACTTCGGTGGCTTGTCGCCGAAGTAGTCGTCGTCCAGCAGTCGCGCCAGCAGCTCTTCGTTCACGGTGCCCGCGGCAGCCCGTCGCCCGTCGGCGTCGTAGCGCTCGGCGCCGCCGCTCAGGATCTCCACGGCCGCGTCGATGACCGCGATGCCGGGGCCGGTGTCGAAGGCGATCACCGGCTGCTGCGAGCCCTCTGGTGGCAGCAGCGTGACGTTCGCCATCCCGCCGATGTTCTGGAGCGCGCGCCAGCCATCGGGAAGCGAGAAGAGCAGCTGATCGATGAGCGGGACCAGTGGTGCCCCATGGCCACCTGCCGCCATGTCACGCGTCCGGAAGTCCGAGATCACCGGCACACCCAGACGCTCCGCGATCACGGCCGGCTCGCCCAGCTGCAGCGTTGCACCTCGGGCGCCTGGGACCGGAGGCTCGTGCCAGATCGTCTGCCCGTGAGAGCCCACCGCAGCCAGGTCGGCGGCGACCACTGCGGCCGATTCGAGCAGCCGGAGCGCCGCCGCGGCGAACCACCCGCCGAGCTCGAAGTTCAGGCGGCAGAGCTGCTGAGCGCTGCCGGTCAGCGCCTCGCGGATGGCCTGACGCTGCTCGGGCGCGTACGGCACTGACAGAAAGGCCTCCAGAAACGCACCCAGGCGTCCAGCCTGCTCGTCCACCTGGACCAGCGCGACATCGATGCCGTCGAGCGAGGTGCCCGACATCAAACCGAGATAGCGGGTCGCCACGATCCTAACCCGAGACGAGGCGTCGAATCCCCTGGAAGTGGTGGTAATCGTGCCAGATCACGTGCCGCAGGATCTGGTATATAGAAATCGGGCCATAGCGCTCGTGAGCACCGGTCTGGGACCAGCGCTCTAGCGGCAGCGCCTGAACATGGTCGAGCAGGCTCGATCGGCTTGCCCTCAAGCGACCCAGCAGGGCGTCGGCGGCGGCCTCGCGGGCGCCGCTCCCGAATACCTTGCGGTTGTCCGCTTCGTCGTCGCGGTCCTGAATCCGTGCGCCCTGCTTCGCCAAGATGGCTTCGATCCGCCGGGCCATCAGGGCATCGCAATCGATCAGGTGCTCGATATGCTCGTTCGCGCACCACTTATCCTGTGCGGGACGCGCGCGCAAGCGACCGTCGGGGACCCCTGACGTCAGTTCCGCGACCCGCTCCGGAAGGTCGCGCAGCGCAGCGCGGACCGCCTCCAGCACCGCCTCGCTGGGCGGCGCTGCCGGATAGCAGCCATAGGGATCCTTCGAGGCGTTCACCGCCTCTGCCAACCCCAACGCCCGGCGCACGAACCCGTCGGATTCGGCGAGATAGAGTTCCGCCAGCTCGGCGTTCAGATCGGCGCCTTTCATTACGATGGCCCGCTTCACCGAGCCCCCGCCCGCCTCGATGACCTCTAGCGCTTCCTCACGGGAGCAGCCCGTCGCCGCCATCAGGATCCGCTGGGCCCGATCGACCAGCTTCTCGCTCCACGCCCGCAGGTCGACCATCAGGTTTCCGTAGACCTTGCCCAGCCGGATCATCGCACCAGTGGTCAGCGAGTTGAGCACCAGCTTGGTGGCGGTGCCCGCCTTCATACGCGTCGAGCCGGCGATCACTTCCGGACCGACCAGCGGCACCACGCATACGTCCACAAGCTGCCGCATCTCTTCGCCCGGTTCCGTACAACAAAGGAAGCCGGTCCGCGCCCCCAGTTCGGCCGCGCGAGCCAGGGCACCGCGCACGTAGGGTGTGGTGCTCGAAGTCGCGATGCCGAAGACGAAGTCGTCGGGACCGACCTTCGCATCGTCCACCGCGGTTGCGCCGTCCTCGGCGCGGTCCTCGGCGCCTTCCTGGCTGCGCGTGAGCGCCGCGTAGCCGCCGGCGATGATGCCCTGCACCATGTCGAAATCGACACCGAAGGTCGGCGGGCATTCGGTGGCATCGAGCACGCCCAGGCGACCGCTCGTCCCGGCACCCACGTAGATGAGCCGACCGCCGCGCTTGAAGCAGTCCACCGCGATCTCGATCGCCCGCGCGATCCGTTCGCGCTCCGCACGCACCGCGTCCGGCACCGTGCGGTCCTCGGCGTTGATCAGATCGACGATCTCCAGTGGGCCGGCCAGGTCGATCTCGGCCGTCCTCGGGTTGCGTTGCTCGGTGACCCTCGGGTCGAACAGGCTGTCTTCCATACCCCCTCGCGCTGTCTCCACTGCGGTTGCCACCGTTGCCGAACGCTGCCTGGAAACCTAAAGTTTGCGCGTTCGACCCAAAAGGCTAGGCGGGAGGAAGATGGAGCTTCTGTCACGGGCCAGCGCGCTCGCCCCCGAACTCGTCGAGATCCGGCGCGACATCCACGCGCACCCTGAACTCGCGTTCCAGGAGCGGCGAACCGCCGCACTGGTGGCGGAGCGGCTTCGGCAGCTGGGCTACGAGGTCCGGACCGGCGTCGCGCGCACCGGCTGCATCGGCCAGCTGAGCACGGGGGCCGGCCGCACGGTGGCGCTGCGCGCCGACATGGACGCGCTGCCGATCCAGGAGGCGAACGACGTTCCCTACCGCTCGAGGGTTGATGGCGTCATGCACGCGTGCGGCCATGACGCGCATGTCGCCTGCGCCCTCGGTGCCGCTCGGCTGCTGGCGGAGAGCGCGGCGGAGGGCTCGCTGCCGTCGGGCCGCATCCGGCTCATCTTCCAGCCTTCCGAGGAAAGGACGGACGACGAGAACCTGGGCGGCGCGCAGCGCATGATCGCGGAAGGCGCGTTGGAAGGTGTGGATGCCGTGATCGGTCTGCATGTCGCCTCGATGTCGCCCACGGGCCAGGTGCTGTTCCGGGAGGGCCCGCTGATGGCGGGGAACGACACGCTGCACGGCGTCGTGCGGGGAGCCAGTGCGCACGCCGCGCTTCCGCATGAGGGCCTGGACGCCGTGGTTCTGGCAGCGCATGTGGTTCTCGCCGTGCAGGCGATCGTCGCGCGGCGCATCGACCCGCTGGAACCGGCGGTCATCACTTTCGGCAAGATCGAGGGTGGCAGGGCCGAGAATATCCTGAGCAGCGAGGTTCAGCTTACGGGCACGCTACGCTACTTCGACTTCGCGGTGCGGGAGCAGCTGCAGGAGGAGCTGCGGCGTGCTTTCGCGGTTGCGGATGCCATGGGCGGTGAAGGCCGAATCGAGATCAAGTCAGGCAATCCACCGGTCATCAACGACGCCAGGCTGAACGACATCGTTCGTGCCGCCGCCATCTCGGTCGTCGGCGAGGCGGATGTCGGCGTGGCCGACCTGATCATGGGGGCCGAGGACTTCGCCTTCCTGGCCCGAGAGGCGCCAGGCTGCTTCTTCTGGCTGGGCGCGGGCATTGAAGCTGACCCGCGCACCCACCACTCCCCCCGCTTCGATATCGATGAGAACTGCCTGCCGCGCGGGGCCGCGGTCCTGGCCGCTGCCGCGCAGAAGGTGCTGGCCGAATGGTAGCGACGAAGGCGCCCCCGCGCTCGACCCGGCGACGCGTGCGCGCCCTGACCCGGCGTCTCGAACGTAGCTACGGGCGCGCGACGCGACGGCGTATCGACCCGCTGGACGAGTTGATGCTCACGATCCTCAGCCAGAACACGTCCGATACGAACCGCGACCGCGCCTACCAGGCCCTCCGTGCCCGCTTCGCCGACTGGGAGGCGGTGCGCGTCGCGCCCCGGGTCGAGCTGGAAGCGGCCATCCGGCCCGCCGGCCTCTGGAAGCAGAAGGCCCGGGTGCTGCAGGAGACGCTTAACGCACTGTTCGAGGAGCAGGGCGAGCTCGACCTCTCACACCTCGCGGATCTCACGGACGGCGAGATCATCGAATACCTGACGGGCTTGCGTGGGGTGGGTGTCAAGACCGCCGCCTGCGTGCTCTGTTTCTCCCTCGGCCGACCCTACATGCCGGTCGACACGCACGTGCATCGGGTGGCGCGCCGGCTCGGGCTCATTCCGGCCCGCGCCACCGCCGAGCAAGCCCATGAATTGCTGAACCGGGACAGTTCCGTCCCGCCGGAGTTGCGTTTCGCGTTCCATATTCAGTTGATTCGGCACGGGCGTGCGGTCTGCCGGGCAGGCCGTCCTGCCTGTAACCACTGCGTCCTCGAGGATCTCTGCCCGAAGGTGGGCGTGCAGACCCGCTAGGGGTCACATGAGAAAGGAACTGGTCATGCGGTGGATAACCCTCTCTCTGGTGCTTTGCTTCAGCCTGGCCTGCGTGCCGCCGCCAGCGGGCCCCGGTGCAGGCGCCGGGGCCCGACGGATCTCCCTGCCCTTCGACTGGGAGTTCCGCGGCCTTGAGCCGATCGGAACCGGAACCCAGGGGATGGTGGCAACCACCGACGCGCGCGCGACCCGGGTGGGATTGGATGTCCTGCAGGCCGGTGGCAACGCGGTGGACGCCGCAATCGCCGTGGGATTCGCGCTCGCCGTCGTCTTGCCGTCGGCCGGCAACCTCGGTGGCGGCGGCTTCGCCGTGATCCGCATGGCTGACGGCGAAATGGCGGCCCTCGACTACCGGGAGATGGCGCCACTGCTGGCTATCCCCGAGCGGTATCTGGACACCGAGGGGGTGCCGACCAACGCCTCACGCGTCGGCCACCTGGCGTCGGGCGTGCCGGGCAGTGTGGCAGGACTGGCAGAGCTTCACCGACGCTTTGGCACGGTGCCCTGGGAGGATCTGCTGGCGCCGGCCATCGACCTGGCCGAGAACGGGTTCACCGTCAACGAACGGTTGAGCCGGGGACTGGCGGCCAGGGCGAGCATCCTCACCCAGTTCGAGACGACCCGGCAGATCTTCTATCCCGGCGGCGAGGCGCCGCGCATCGGATCGGTGCTGCGGCAGCCACAGCTGGCGGCGACGCTCGGCCTGATCGCCAGCCAGGGCAAAGACGCCTTCTACAGAGGTCCCATCGCGGACCTCATCGTCGAGGAGATGCAGAAGGGCGATGGCCTGATCACGCACGAAGACCTGAGCCGCTACCGGGCGAAGTGGCGCGATCCCATCGTCTTCGAGTATCGCGGCCACACAGTCATCTCCATGCCGCCGCCGTCGTCGGGTGGCGTGACGCTTGCCGAGATCCTCAACATCCTGGAGGCGTACAACCTGAGGAGCCTGGGCTTCAACGAGGCGGAGTCGCTCCACCTCATCGTGGAGAGCTTCCGCCGCGCCTTCGCCGACCGCAACTACTACCTGGGCGACCCCGACTTCGTCGAGATGCCGATCGCACGGCTCATCAGCGACGAGTACGCCGCAGAGCTTCGAACCAGCATCTCGCGCACCCGCGCCTCGGACTCGGAATCGTTCAACCGGGTGCCGGTGCTGAGTGAGGGAACCAACACCACCCATTATTCGATCGTCGACGCCCAGGGCAACGCCGTCGCCGTGACCACCACGATCAATTCTTCGTACGGGTCGGGCGTGGTCGTGGAGCGGGCCGGCTTCTTCCTCAACAACGAGCTGGACGACTTCACAATCCGCGCCGGCTATCCGAATCAGTACGGGCTCGTCCAGAGCGAGGCCAACCTGATCGGCCCGGGCCGCCGCCCACTCTCGGCGATGACGCCGACCATCGTTGTGGACCCGCAAGGCGTGCTGCGCATCGTCGTCGGCTCACCCGGCGGGCCCAGAATCATCACCGCGGTCGCCCAAGCGATCATCAACGTCATCGACTACGGCATGGACGTGCGCACGGCGGTGGACGCACCGCGCGTTCATCACCAGCTGTTGCCTGACGAGATCTACGTGGAGAAGAACGGATTGGAAGCGCGAGTACGGGGGATCCTGTCCACTTACGGCCACGAGATCAACCAGACGACCCACTACTTCGGCGACGTGCAGCTGATCGTCCGGGCGCCGGACGGCACACTGTACGGGGCGTCCGACCCGCGCCAGGAAGGCGGCAGGGCGTTGGGGTACTGATGTGCTGAAGCAGCTCGCTCCCTTACTACCCTACGCGCGCCGTTATCGAGGCCGGATCACCGCCGGGCTCAGCCTGGTGGTGGTGAGCAACTTGTTCGCGCTCGCCTGGCCCTACCTGCTCAAGCTGGCCATCGACGCGCTGGAGCAGGGCATCACGATCGCCGGGCTCGCGGTGTACGCGGGCGCCATTGTCGGCTTCTCGCTGATCGGTGGTATCGGTCGCTACTTCATGCGCCAGCTGCTGAACGGCATGAGCCGGCACGTGGAGACCGACCTGCGCGACGACTACTTCGCCCATCTGCTCCGGCTGGCGCCCGACTTCTACCAGCGGGTCCCCACCGGCGAACTCATGAGCCGGGCCACCAACGACATACCCGCCGTTCGGATGGTGGTCGGCCCGGCCATCATGTACCTGGTGAACACCGCGGTCGTGTCGCTGATCGCACTGACGATGCTCGTCCTCATCGATCCGCGTCTCACCGTGCTGGCCATACTACCGCTCGCGCTGGTGCCCGTCGCGACCGTCTACTTCGGTCGCGAGATCCACAAGCGGTTCGAGGCGATCCAGGCACAGTTCGGGCGCATCTCCACCATGGCGCAGGAGAACCTGGCCGGCGCCCGCATCGTGCGCGCCTACGTTCAGGAGGACGCCCAAGCCCGGCAGTTCGGCGAGCTGAACCGCGAGTACATGGGGCGCAACGTGCGCCTGGCCCGCATCTGGGGGCTCTTCCACCCGACTCTGATGTTGCTCACCGGGTTGGGGGTGGTGATCGTGCTCGGCGTCGGCGGCCGCGACGTGATCATGAACCGTATCACGATCGGTGATTTCGTCGGCTTCATCTTCTACCTGATGCAGCTCATCTGGCCAATGATCGCGCTCGGCTGGGTCATCAACCTGTTCGAGCGCGGCGCCGCCTCCATGCGCCGGATCCAGGAGATCATGACTGAGGAGCCATCGATCCGCGACGTGGAGCCGCTAGTGGAGATCGCCGTGCCGCAGGGCGCCGTGGAGTTCCGGAACGTCGGGTTCCGCTACCCCGCGAGCGAGCGCTGGGTGCTGCGCGACGTCTCGTTCCGCATCGAGCCCGGGCAGACCGTCGCGATCGTGGGGCGCACCGGCTCCGGCAAGAGCTCCATCGTCCGCCTACTGCCGCGGCTGTACGAACCCGAGCGCGGCGCGATCCTGCTCGACGGCGTGCCGATCCGTCAGCTGCCGCTCCCGCGGCTGCGCGGCCTCATCGCCATGGTGCCGCAGGAGCCCTTCCTGTTCTCAGAGACCCTCGCGGCCAACATCGCCTTCGCGCTGAGCGACGGCCACGACCAGGCGCGGATCGAAGAAGCCGCCGAGATCGCGCAACTTGCCGAGACCATCCGCGAGTTCCCGCTAGGCTACGACACCCAGCTGGGCGAGCGTGGCATCAACCTCTCGGGCGGCCAGAAACAGCGCGCGACCCTGGCCCGCGCGCTCACCCGTGATGCGCCCGTGCTGATCCTCGACGACGCGCTGTCGTCGGTGGACACGCACACCGAGGCAGCGATACTCGACGGTTTGAAAGACGTACTGCGCCGCCGAACCAGCATCATCGTCTCGCACCGCGTCACCGCGGTGAAGGACGCCGACCTGATCCTGGTGGTGGAGGACGGCGCGATCGTCGAGCGCGGCGTGCACGCCGAACTGGTGGCCGCGGGCGGCGTGTATGCGCGACTGCTGCGCCGGCAGCTTCTCGAGGAGAGCCTGGAAGTCGCCAGCGGGCTAGATCTCACCGGAGCAGCGCAGGTCTGAGCCGTTTCGGCTCATCTACATGAACCCACACCCCTGCGTTGCCTTTTTGCCACCTGAGGCTAAAGGCGAAAAGGCCCGTAAATAAAGGATATCCTCGGGAACTCAAGATGATCGGCGATCACATCCGGAAACACCGGCCCGGTGGCGTTTCGAAGCGGATCACGGGCTCCTGCAGCGGCCGCGGACGCACATGGCGGACGTATTCCTTGACCTGCGTGTAGCCACCGGGGTAACCGGCGGCTCGGATCTCTTGAAACAGTCGAATCGCGCTGAGCTCCGGATACTCCTCCAGGCGCGAGAGGATGATCGCTTTGTAAGGGTCGATCTTGCGGGCGACCGGCGGACGCGGCTTGTAGCGAACGGGTTCGTGATCGAGATCCCGGTCGAGCTGCCCGGTCTTGATCCAGTGATAGATGGTGCGACGGCTGATGCCGAGTCGCTCGACCAGAGCGGTGATCGTCATCGCTTCTTCGAGGTAGTGTCTCAGCAGCACTCGCTTCTCCCTTCCCAACATCGGCGCCTCCTCCCCACGAGTGGAGACGCCAAACTGGCTGATCGGACCTGGGATTGCCTAGAGCAGCTAGGCATCTAAACAACAGTTTCCCGGGTCCCTTAGAGCGATGGCGAGTGTGCAATCTTCGTCCGCCAAAGATGTGTGCAATTTTCATCCGCCGTGTACATTGAGGGCCGCGACCTGACGACGCCTCGTGACTCGAGCGGGGACGAGCTCCGCGGGAGAACGGAATCATGAAGAGAGACCCTTCGGGCGGGGACCGCAAAGGAACGCCGGTGGGGGCCGTGGCAGGTGCCGAGAAGGGAACCGGGAGCACGGGCGAGCCTTCCACGGGATCGTTGGGCCTGCGCACGCTGGTCCTGACCCTGTTCTTCCTGTCCGGTGCCTGCGGGCTGGTGTACGAAGTGGTCTGGATGCGTATGCTCACCCTGGTGTTCGGCACCACTGCCTTCGCCACCAGCACCATCCTTGCCTCTTTCTTCACCGGACTGGCCCTGGGCGGGATCTACTTCGGCAGGCTGGTCGATCGGGGCCGGAGGCCTCTGCTGGTGTACGCTCTCCTGGAGGGCGGGATTGGACTCTTCGCCTTCCTGATGCCCATGCTGCTCGCGGCGGTCACCGCCCTCTACGTGGGTGTGGCCCGGCACTTCGAAGTGGGGTTCTACGGGATCAGTCTGATCCGGTTTGCCCTCTCCTTCCTGGTCCTCCTCGCCCCGGCCACGCTGATGGGGGGGACTCTCCCCGTCATCGTGAAGTTCTTCGCCCGAGAGGGGAGAAGGCTCGGGTGGCACGTGGGCAGGCTGTACGCCGTGAACACGTTCGGGGCGGTTGCCGGGACCCTCTCGGCCGGGTTCTTCCTGATCCTCATCCTGGGGGTGAGGGAGGCGGCCTACCTCGCCGGGTTGGTGAACCTGGTCATTGCCGGGACCGCCTTCGCCCTTCACCGGCGGCTTCTCCGGCGTGTGCCGGGCGAAGGGGACGCGGGAGAGACGGAAGAGGCTCCGGCCGTGGCACCGGAGTCACCCTTCTCNCCGGGAGTCGCACGCCTGGCCCTCTTGGCCATCGGCCTGTCGGGATTCTGTGCCCTGGCCTACGAGGTGTTCTGGACCCGGGCCCTNGTCTTCTTCCTGGACAACTCCACGCACGCCTTTACCACCATCCTGACCTCCTTCCTTCTCGGGATCGCTCTGGGCGGCATCGCCATCGCCGGCTTCGTGGACCGTGGAAAGAGGTTGCTGGGTTGGCTGGGAGCCATCGAGGTGCTCATCGGGGCTTCGGCTATCCTGGCGATGCCCATCCTCAACGACTCCATCCCGGTGTTCGAGCGAATGGCGGGGACGGAGGTGAATTCCCTGCTCCCCTGGAAGTGGATGGGCGTCAGGTTCTTCAACAGCCTCTCCGTCACCCTCGTACCCACGGTGCTCATGGGGATGGCTTTCCCCGTGGCGGGCAAGATCTGCACCCGCAGCGCGGGGACCGTGGGGAGGGCGCTGGGCGAAGTCTACGGCGTGAACACGCTGGGTGGGGTCCTGGGGTCGCTCCTGGCCGGGTTCGCCCTGATCCCTGTGGTGGGCGTCCAGAACGGAATCCTCCTCGTCGCCGGGATCAACGTCCTCGTCGGCGGCGCCCTTATCCTGTCGGAGCCCACGATGGCGAGGCAAACCCGGATCGGAGTGGTCCTCGGCCTGGGGGTGGCCGTGACGAGCGTGGGTATCCTCCACGTCCAGGCGGGCACTATGACTCTCACGTCCCATTATGAGAGGCAGGAGATCGCGGAAGTCCTCTCCTACGAGGAAGGGATCGGGGGAACGGTGAAGGTCTACCGGGACATCTACGGGGACCGGATCCTGAGCGTGGACGGGTTTCCGGTGGCGGGAACACCGCTGGACTACCACGATATCCAGAAGGCCCTTGCCCACTTCCCCATGCTCCTCAGCCATGTGCCGTCGCCCCGGGTGGCGGTCATCGGCTTCGGGGCAGGAGGAACGTCCTGGGGCATGATGCAGCACCCCGTGACGAAGGTGGATTGCGTGGAGCTGGTGCCTGCGGTCCCCCGGGCCGCACAGTGGTTCCGGGATGTCAATCACGGCGTTCTTCAAATGGCGGGGTTCAACCTGATCCTGGGAGACGGCAGGAACTACGTTCTGGTGGCGGACGAGGAGTATGACGCGATCTCCATCGACGCGACCTCACCCAAGATGGCGGGGAACGGAAGCCTTTACGCCCTGGAATTCTACCGGCTCCTGCGCGAACGCCTCACCGACGAGGGAGTCGTCATCCAGTGGGTTCCCTTCCACCTCCTATCGGACGGCGAGGTCAGGATGACCGTGAAGACCTTCCTCTCCGTCTTCCCGCACTCGTCCATCTGGTTCACTCCCCTCCGGGCCCACCTCGGCCTCATCGGCACGATGGGGCCCCTGATCATCGACTTCGCCGCGCTGAAAGAGAAGTTCGAGATTCCTGGTGTGCGGGAGGATCTGGAGTACGTGAACGTCGCGGACCCCGTCGACTTCCTGACCGCGTTCGTGATGAGTGAGGAGACCTTGACCGAGTACGTGGGGGGTGCCCGGGAGAATACGGACAATCATCCCTATCTGGAGTTCACGCCGGCCATGGCCTACTTCGTGGGAGAACGCTACAGGATCAGGAATCTCCTCAATTTCAGGGAGACGAGGGAGAGTGTGCTTCCCTGGTTGGTGAACATGGGCGACACGCCGGAACAGAGGGCCGAGGTGGCGGAGAGGATCCAGAAGCGGTTCGAGGCGATCCATTACAGCATCAACGGAGACATCCTCCTCTCCCTCGGCCAGAGGGAAGCGGCCATCGCCGAGTACGAGGAAGCCCTCAGGATCGACCCGGAGGAGAAGAACTGGCTCAACGCCATCTGGCGGTACGGCAACCCGAGGAGGTGACGGAGGCAGAAACCCCCTCTCCCGTCTCCTTCCTCAGCGGGTGGTGACCAGGATCGCCCCGCTCACGTGGTCGGTGCCGAACCGGTTGGTGGCATCGGTGGGGGTCAGATACCTGATGCTCTCCACCGCCGCCGCCCGCACGGACCTCAGCTCCCACACCCCTTCCAGGCGAACCCCATCCAGGTATGCCTGCGGGGGGGTGGGATCGGGGTTGTAGGGGGTGGGAGTAGCCCGGGTCCGTAGCCATTGGGGACGGTACCTCTGGATCGCTTCATAG
>JGI24422J19971_10002233_pt1 | contig 12003 bp, 8 predicted proteins | sample DeeMarSWOR152_54_FD_19971 | JGI IMG/M metagenome (IMG submission 19971) | reverse complement strand
GACTACAGGCTTGCCTTGGCAGCTATAGAGAATGGTGCCGACGGGTTAAGACTGAACCCGGGCAACATTGGAGGGAGGAAACAAGTCCAGAAGATTGTGGCCGCTGCCCGAGAACAGGCTATTCCCATAAGGGTCGGGGTTAACTCCGGCTCTCTTAACAGGGCTATCCTGAGAAAGTATGGTCAGCCGACATCCGAGGCCTGGTAGAGAGTGCCATGGGTCACGTACGGATCTTGGAGGAATTGGATTTCCATCTCATTAAGATCTCATTGAAATCACCGGATGTCTTGCAAATGATATCAGCGTACAGGCTCCTGAGCGAGAAGGTTGACTATCCCTTGCATCTAGGCGTCACCGAGGCAGGGGGTCTCGTATCAGGGACCGTTAAGAACTCCCTAGGGATTGGAATATTGCTATCAGAGGGCATAGGGGATACAATCAGGGTGTCTCTAACCCGTGATCCAGTTGACGAGGTCAAGGTCGCATATGAGATCCTGAAGGCCCTTGGCCTGAGGCAGAGGGGAGCGGAAATCATATCCTGCCCCACCTGTGGAAGGTGTGAAATAGACCTCTTGAGTTTGGCAGAAAGGGTTGAAAATGCGCTCAATGGGATTACCACGCCTATTAAGGTAGCTATTATGGGATGCGTTGTAAACGGGCCTGGAGAGGCAAGAGAGGCAGACATCGGTATTGCCGGCGGACGTGGCCAAGGCACATTATTTAAGAAGGGCAGATTGATTAAAAAGGTGCCTGAGTCAGATCTAGCGAGGGCGCTTATTGATGAAGTCAAGAAGATGGTCAACTCGGATGACGCCTCTTTCACGACGATATTCACAGTTCTTTATTCCTACGCTTAAAGAGGTACCTGCCGAGGCCGAGATTATAAGTCACCAATTGATGCTCAGGGCCGGGATGATCAGAAAGCTGGCAGCGGGAATTTATAACTATCTTCCCCTTGGCTTAATGGCCCTTAAGAAGGTGGAAGGCATCGTCAGGGAAGAGATGGAGAGGGCCGGTGCCATTGAAGTCCTGCTCCCAGGGGTACAACCAGGTGATCTATGGATGGAAAGCGGTCGATGGGATTATTATGGACCAGAGCTCTTAAGGTTCAGGGATCGACATAACAGGGAATCATGCTTGGGTCCAACCCATGAGGAGGTAATAACCGACTTGGTACGAAGGGAGATCCATTCATACAAACAGCTGCCCATCATCCTGTATCAGATCCAGACAAAGTTCAGGGATGAGATCAGGCCGAGATTTGGGGTCATGAGGGCCCGGGAGTTTACCATGAAGGATGCCTACAGCTTTGATATAGACGAAGAGGGGGCTAACCGCAGCTATGAGCTCATGAATGCGGCATACGGGGCCATCTTTAGAAGGTGTGGGCTGAAATTCCGGGCGGTTGAGGCAGACACAGGGGCTATAGGTGGCAGTTTTTCACATGAATTTATGGTCCTGGCAGATACCGGTGAGGACGATATTGTAAGCTGCCAAAATTGCCCGTATGCCTCTAACTTGGAAAAGGCAGAGGTGAGGGTGAGGGGGGATGACTCCAAGGCCAAACAGGCGGAAAAAGAACTCCAGGTGGTAGATACGCCAGGAATAAAGACCGTAGATGAGGTAACGAGATTTCTGTCCGTCGGCCCTGAGAAACTGGTCAAGACCCTCATCTATCAGACGGAAGACGGGCCAATCGCCGCCTTGGTAAGGGGGGACCATGAATTGAATGAGACCAAGCTCAAAAATGTCCTCAAGGTTCAAGAGCTTGCTATGGCGGATCCGGAAACTGTATTTGAGGTGACTGGTGCCCCCATGGGTTTTGCAGGTGCCATCGGCTTGAAGGTAAGAAAGGTGGCTGACCTTTCCATTAAGCAGATGAGAAATATGGTAATGGGGGCAAACGAGGAAGACAAGCACATCCTCAATGTAAATGAGGGGAGGGAGTTTCAGGTGGACGGATATGCAGACCTGAGGTTGATAACCCCCTCTGATCCATGCCCCAGGTGTGGTGGTGAGCTCAGGTTTGGTAAGGGAATAGAGGTCGGCCACATCTTTAAACTGGGGACCAAATACAGCAAGGCCTTGAAGGCCACTTTTCTGGACAAGAATGGTCGGGAAGCTCCCATTGTGATGGGGTGTTACGGTATCGGCATTGGCAGGGTTGTGGCGGCAGCTATAGAGCAGAGTCATGACGAGAATGGTATCATCTTCCCCATATCCATCTCACCCTTTGAGGTCACGATCCTACCCCTTGAACTACATGAGGCCCGTGTGAGAAACGTGGCCGAAGATCTATACCAGCATTTGAGTGACCTGGGCGTGGCAGTCTTTCTCGATGACAGGGATGAAAGACCGGGGTTCAAACTCAAGGACGCCGATCTTCTGGGCATACCTGTGAGGATTACCGTGAGCCTCAGAACGCTTGAGAGCAACTCTATTGAGATCAAGCTGCGCTCCCGTTCCAGATCTTAGGTTAGCACCTGTAGACATGGCCCCCAAGGCTATAAGGGAGGTTGTCGAGGGCCTCTATGATTCGCTTAAATGACATAACGTCGAACATCCTTTCCTATCATCCCACTGCGGATATAGGCCTCATCGAGAAGGCATATGTCTATTCAGCCAAAGTCCACAGGGAACAGGTCCGTCTATCCGGCGAACCATACCTTTCCCACCCCCTGGAAGTTGCTGGGATTCTCACCAATATGAAGGCCGACGAGGTGAGCGTCGCCGCTGGCCTCCTCCACGATACAGTTGAGGATACCTTAGCTGAGCTATCTGACATTGAATATCTCTTCGGCAAGGAGGTTGCAACCATCGTAGATGGCGTGACCAAAATCAGTAAGATCAAGTTCCTGAGCAAAGAGGAACAGCAGGCGGAGAACATAAGGAAGATGATCCTCGCCATGGCTACTGATATCAGGGTCCTTTTGGTAAAGCTGGCAGATCGATTGCACAATATGCAGACCCTCGGTTTCCAGCAGCCTGAAAAGCAGGAGCTAATCACCAGGGAGACCCTCGATATCTATGCACCGCTTGCTGGAAGGATGGGTATCTACTGGCTTAAGTCGACTCTGGAGGATCTCTCGCTCTTCTATCTTGAGCCAAAGATCTATGAGGATATTAGGCAAGGGATTGCCCAGAGGCAAGAGGCACGGGAAAAATTCATTAGGGAGATCAAGGAGATCTTGTCCAAGAGATTGCAGGAGACCAACATAGATGCCACGATAAAGGGGAGATACAAGCATTTTTTCAGTATCTATCAAAAGATGATGGGTCAGGATCTGAATATAGACCAAGTCTATGATATCTTGGCCTTCAGGATAATAGTGAGTTCCGTCAAGGAGTGCTATGAGGTCCTCGGTATCATTCATTCCATGTGGAAACCGGTGCCAGGCCGTTTTAAGGATTATATCTCTCTGCCCAAGGCCAATATGTATCAGTCCTTGCACACCGCAGTCATCACCTCCCTCGGGGAGAGAATGGAGATACAGATAAGAACATGGGAAATGGACAGGATCGCCGAAGAGGGCATAGCTGCTCATTGGAGGTACAAGGAGGGATATGAATCGGACAAGGGGGTGCCCGATCAATACGCATGGATGAGACAGCTGTTAGAATGGCAAAAGAGCCTGACCGACCCAAGGGAATTTCTGGAAACAGTGAGGCTCGATCTCTTTAGCAGCGAGGTGTATGTGTTTACGCCAAAGGGCGATGTCAAGGCGCTCCCTAGGGGAGCAACACCGGTTGATTTTGCCTATAGCATCCATTCGGAGGTCGGAAATAAGTGTGTGGGTGCCAAGGTAAACGAAAGGATAGTCCCCTTGAACTACAAGCTCAAGAGCGGAGATATAGTCCAGATTATTACCTCCAAAAACCATAAACCCAGCAAGGATTGGCTCAACTTCGTAAAGACATCCACGGCCAGAACCAGGATTAGACAATGGATAAAAAAAGACGAGAGGACAGAGAGCGTAGCCATTGGAAGGGATATCTTGGAAAAAGAGCTGAAGAAATTCAACCTTAACCTATTCAGGCAATTCAAAACCGAGCAGCTCTTAGACGTGGCCCACAAATTCTCACTCAAGACCGTGGATGATCTGCTTGCCGGTATCGGCTACGGCAAGATATCAGCAAAGCAGGTCTTGAACAAGCTTATTCCCCACCTAGAGACCAAAGAGGATACGTCAAAGGGCTTTGTCCAGAAGATAGTCCACAGGATAAGGAGAAGAAAGGGTGACATTGGGATTAAGGTGAAGGGGATGAGCGACATGCTCATCCGTTTTGCAAGGTGCTGTCACCCACTCGGGGGGGAACCAGTTATCGGTTTTATTACCAGGGGAAGAGGGGTAACCATTCACGCAAGGGATTGCCGGTATATTAGGGATGCTGACCAAGATCGCCTAGTTGAGGTAGGATGGGAACATTCCGAGGATATGAGCTATCTGGCACGATTGAAGGTTACCAATATCTCAAAGAAGGGCATGCTCGCAGATATAAGTTCCATATTTGCGCAAAACGATATCAATATTGTAGACGCCGATGTCCAGACCACGATTGATAAGAAGGGGATATCCACCTTTACTATTGAGGTCTCTGACTACACTCAATTAAGGGATATTATCTCAAAGATAAAAAGCCTGAAGGAGGTCCTCAAGGTAGAACGTATTTGATGGGCTGACAAACCACTTAGCCGGCCAGGCCGGATCGCAAGCACCGCGTGCAGACCTTCATTCTCTTTGTCTGGCCTTTTCTGTGAACTCTCACCGTCTGCAGGTTTGGATACCAACGTCTTTTCGTCTTATTGTGGGCGTGACTTATATTATGGCCTACGGCAGGTCCCTTACCGCATATCTCGCATACCTTAGACATCTCCTGTCTTCCTTTTATTGACTCCGGCAATCACCATTGAACAGATCGCCCCCTGTTTAACAGTTCAGTGATGAGCACATCCACCTCATTTGTTATCAAGTCATAGGGATTGCTCAGGGGAGGACTGTAGATAGTCTCATATTGAGAGAGCTTTCCCAGGGGGATCTCCTCACCTATCATCAGGATGACCCTTTCAGCGATCCTGCTGACCTCTCGTGGGCCCAACATTTGGGCCCCGAGCAAGGTCTGCTTATCCGGATCAGCAATTAGCTTGACCCAGAAATCCTCGCCCTCAAATGGCTTCTTTCGAGTTGTCCCCTTCCGAACTAACGACAATACCTCCCCTCCCTCATTTCTGGCCGCACTCTCCGTTATCCCCACGGATACAATAGTGGCTCCGAAGATCTCCGCCCCGAAGGTATTCAACGATCCCCAGAAGGGCACGATATTTCCGAAGTGGATATTCCGCCCTATCACCCTACCGTTCCTATTCGAGTGAGTTGCCAAGGCAGTGATGATCTTCCTCCCATTTACCATATACCATCCCTCAATGCAATCTCCTGCTGCATAGATAGACGGGTCACTTGTTTGAAGGTACTGATTCACCTCAATTCCGCCGGTTGTACCGATCTTCAAGCCAGCCTTCCGAGCCAGCTCCACATTCGGAACAATCCCTGTGGCCACAAAAACCCAGTCCGCTTTAACTGTTTCCCCATTTGAGAGAAAGAGCTTAATGGCGTCTTTGCCCGACTCCGCCCTCATAACAGAGGTGGACAAGTAGAGCGAGACCCCCTCACCCTTGACAATAGGATTCAGCTTTTCACCCATATCAGGATCGAGCTGCCGGGGAAGGAGGCTACCGAGGCATTCTACAACGGAGACGGATGAATACCCTTTCCTTATCAGTGTCTCGGCCATTTCAAGCCCTATTACCCCACCACCGAGGATAACAGCCCGCTTCCCTTTGGGCATAACCGACTGTATCCTATGCGCATGCCGTAGTTCCGTGGTAAGATAGTGTACCCTCTCTCCTTCAAGCCCTGGGATATCCGGCATCTTATTAGTGGCCCCAGTGTTGACCACCGCAATATCATAGGGTATCTCCACACCCTCCACCGTTATAACCTTCCTTTGCCTATCAATGGATTCTACATCTTTTCCTGAATGGAGCCCTATCCCCTTCTTCTCAAACCACGTGGGTGTAACATAAAACATATCGTCAAGGGATAAGGCATCCCTGAGAAAAAAGGGCTGCTCACATGGAGTGTATGCAGTCCTGTCCCTCCTTGTGTAAATATCGATCTGTGCTGGGTTCCCCAGGACCCTGAGGGTATTTGCGCACACGATGGACGCGCCCCCTCCCCCAATCATGACAACCTTCATTTTGGTCCCTCCTTGGGATTGATTTCCCTCTTTACTTCCCAGGTAAGCTACCTCTCGTAGACGCAAGGAAAAAGCCAGCTTGACTACTCCACGACCAGGAAATTGTTTGGATCAAGCCTTACCACCGCATCAGGTATCAGCTCACTGTCATGGTCCTTCAGGAACCTAAAGAAGATCCCTGATTGAGTTGCATACAACTGGAAAATGAGGCTGAAAAGGTCATCCACCTTGTTACACGGAAAGGGGATCCCCCTCTCATTTACCTCGGCAATATGTCGGTGTGAGAGGGCTGAAAACCATGCCTCCAGGTCAAATTCCTTAGCTATCTCCTTAAATCCCTCAAAGACATCCCTCCCGGTCTCCCCGAAATCAATGCCATCGACAATGAGGGTCCCCGGTATGAAATCGGCCTCTCTTACTAGATTGGTAAGGCTCTCCCTGAGCCTTGTGAGGTCAAAACTCTGCCTCAAATAGGCCAGGATAATCCTTCTCTTATCGAGGCGGGCCCTCACCTCAGATTCGTTCTCTATATCCAGGACCTTAACAAGATCTGAGAAGATCACACTGTAATAGGAGGCTACTTTTTCCGGCGCATCCTTGAGGGAAACGTGCACGACGTTTTCCCCCCGAAACAGCTCATCAAATGCAATGTGGATGAGGCACGAGGTCTTGCCACCACCAGCCCGGGCTATGAGGACCCCCAGATTACCCTTGCCCAATCCTTTATAGGCGGAGCTCTCAAGAATCCTTAAAGGGCTGACCTCTGAGAAATCCTTCATACCTCTCCCCTTTTCTGCCTTTCCTTATACCGTACTTTGAGATCCTCCTCTAAGGATTCAGGTACCCTTGCATATCGGGAAAACTCCATCGTAAACTCCCCCTTTCCCTGAGTCAGCGATCTCAAGGTAGTAGCATACCCGAACATCTCCTCCAGGGGAACCTCGGCCTCGACCGTCGTAAAGACCCCATCCTCCGCTGCGCTCATGATTAAGCCCCTGCGCTGATTGATAGAGGACATGACATTCCCCTGAAACTCAGAGGGGCATTCTACCGTTACCCTCATAATTGGCTCCAGTATCGCGGGCTTGGCCTTCAAATAGGCCTGTTTAAAGGCACCGATAGCGGCCTGGACAAACGCCCTCTCGGATGAATCAACCGCGTGATATTGCCCGTCATTCACCGTAACCCTCATCCCTCGAACTGGAAATCCTATCAAAAGGCCTCTCCTTAGACAGGACTGGAAGCCCTTGTCAACAGCAGGTATGAACTCCGAGGGGATGACGCCTCCTCTCACCTCGTTAATGAATTCATAATTACCGTCCTCTAAGGGCTCAATGAATCCTGCGACTTGCCCATACTGACCTGCCCCGCCTGTCTGCTTCTTATGGGTATAATTAAACTCTGCCCGCTGTGAAATTGTCTCCCGATAGGCCACCTGGGGAACCCCCGTACTCACCTCCGCCCCGAACTCCCTCTTCATTCTTTCCACATATATCTCAAGGTGCAGCTCCCCCATCCCTGAGATAATGGTCTGGCCGGATTCCTCATCAACCCTNGATCGAAATGTGGGNTCCTCCCTGGTGAACCTGTTAAGGGCCTTGGCCATATTGACCTCGGATTTATTGTCGTTTGACGAGATGCTCAGGGAGATTACGGGCTCCGGAACGAAGATGGAGATCATGGTGTAGTTCAAGCGGCCATCAGTGAAAGTATCCCCCGAAACGCAATTGACCCCGAAGAGGGCCACAATATCGCCTGCCTCAGCCCTTGAGATATCCTCGATTTCGTCGGCATGCATCCTGATCAGCCTTCCCACCTTGATCCTCTTCCTGTCCCTGGTATTTACCAGATAATCCCCCTTTGAAATGGAGCCCTGATAGATCCTGAGATAGGTAAGTTGCCCGTAGGGGGTTATCTCTAATTTGAAGGCCAGCGCTACGAGTGGGTCACGGGGATCCGAGGAAAGCAAGACCTCTTTCTCTCCCTGATCAATATCCAGCGCGCTATTTTTCACCTCCGCAGGCGATGGCAGGTAGTTGGTCACAGCATCGAGCACAGGCTGCACCCCGATGTTCTTATACGCTGATCCGATAAACACAGGAGTGAGCCCTCTCGAGATTGTCCCTCTCCTTACCGCCTGGTGGATCAGCTCCTCCCTGACACTACCATCTAAGATGGCCTCCATCAACTCATCTGAGAACATGGAAGCGGCATCCAGCATCTCCTCCCTTTTGGCGAGGGCCTCATCAAGGAGCCAAGGTGGAATCTCGCCCTCTTTCAGGTCTTCTCCAAATGGCCCTTCAAAATAAACGGCCTTCATGGAAACAAGGTCTATCACGCCTGAAAAATCTCCCTCTAGTCCAATGGGTAACTGCATGAGGATAGTGTTATGCTGCAACTTCTGCCGAAGTTGGCGTACAGCCCGGTATGGATCAGCGCCAGCTCGATCGCATTTATTGATAAAGGCTATCCTGGGCACCTTATACCGGTTCATCTGACGGTCCACCGTAATAGTCTGGGATTGTACACCTCCTACCGCGCATATTACCAGTATGGAACTATCAAGCACTCTCAGAGCACGCTCGACCTCAATGGTGAAGTCCACATGCCCAGGTGTGTCGATAATATTGATCTTATGACCCTTCCACTCACAGTAGGTGGCAGCAGAGGATATGGTAATGCCCCTTTCCCTTTCCAGCTCCATGGAATCCATGGTGGCGCCAACCCCGTCCTTTCCCTTTACCTCATGGATAGCGAATATCCTCTCCGTATAGTAGAGTATCCTCTCCGTCAGGGTTGTCTTGCCTGAATCGATATGTGCACTGATACCGATATTTCTTAGATTTTGAATATCATCGAGCATCACAAGCTCCTCTTATGAGCTCATCAACTCCGTGAAAGTCATGTCTAATACAACTAATAGGGCAACATGGCAAGGGATAATTTGATGCCATGTTTATGAATAAGGGAGAATCTAAGTCGTCAAGGGAAAAGTTCAACCCATACCCGTTCAAATTCTAGGATCAGATCCTAATGTCCTGTCTCATTTTTCGTTTACCGCGCAAGCCCCTTTGTTCCATCCTCTCACATTCTCTTGATCGAATTCCATAGCTGAAGTGAAAGGCCTTTGCTGGAGAGCTCGAAAATGATATGAATTAGTAAAGTATGGACGAGCTTGAGATAGAACAGGGCTACGCCAGTTTTCACCGAAAGCTAAACAGCATTCTCCGCCAAAAGGATGTCAAGGCCTTCAAGGCCCATGTGGCGGCACATCCAATGCAAGCGGGTAGATTATCGCATTGTCTGGGCCTCAGTGATCAATTGGCAGAGGTGGAGCTGTATAAGGCAATACTCATTCGCTCCGCCCTGAAAGATTTACATCATGAGGCCTTGGAGTGGCTTAAGAAAAGGCATATCGAGCCCCCCAAAGCGAGATCTAAAGGGGGAGGAAGGGGTCGCAGGACGACCTGACTATTTCCTTGCGTGGATTTTGCGCCAATCCCGTGGGCTCATATAGTCTTGCCCCAGTAACCACATCCCCCGCCGGGCAGCCTTTGCCTCCCTTTCAGCTTCAAGGTATGGGGCAATATTGAGTCCCTCCGGTGGCCTTTCTAGCCATACCTCGGCCAAACCCTTCTCAATCATCCCCACATTAATATTCTCATCCTGCAGATAGATCTCCCCAATGAGATGATTATAGGGATAAGGGCCAATGCCGTAACCTTTAATATCAACAACCTTGTTCAGGATAAGCCCTTCCAAATATCGCTTTGCCTCTTGTCCATAGGGCTGCTGTGGCTGGCCTTTCCGTGTAGCGATTTCTGGTGCATCAATCCCGGCTAACAGGACATAGATAACGATATCATGTCCTTCGGCCATTATGGTGTCTCCGTCATAGACCTTGGTGACCTTGAATTCTCCAGCTAGTAGATGGGTGGGGAGTGCTAAGAGGCATGTGATGAGAAAGGGGATAGTCATGATGAGTTTCTTCACTGGAACACCACTCTTAAGATGGGCCCTTACGGCCAAAACCCTTGATAATATCAGTGCCTGGGACGGGAATCGAACCCGTACAGCCACTGAGGACCGAGGGATTTTAAGTCCCTTGCGTCTACCAATTCCGCCACCCAGGCATTACCGCATCACTTTATATTTATTATTCAGCCCCAGTACTGTCAAGCATTAAGGTATACAAGGGCATTGGAATTTCCGGGAGAATACCTTAAACGAATCATCTCCCCGGTTCGATTTTTGTTACTTCGGCGGTTTTTTTGTTGTAGCGCTATTTATTACAGGCCAAAGGAGATACCTGCCTGCTAATTGCTTAGTTAGCGAACCGGCCGTTATGCTTCTTATGCTTATATCCCTTTTTATTCTGGTTAATCTAATAGTAAGCAATACTGACGAGATATTTCGGCTTTTCCTTCGTGGGCTATAGTCATCCAACCGTTAATCCTCCCTGTTCATACCTATAAATACCGATTCCTACCTTTCTTCCACCCCTAAAGTCCTTCCGTGGAGATGGAGAGGCGTGATGATTCAGGCAGGAAGAAAGTACCTCTGGATTAGCAGCCTTGAGGCATTTTCTGAATACCCATATTGTTCTTACGCAAACCCTAACACCCTTGGTACCGAAAGCACCAGCCAGGGAATGTAGGTGATCAGTCCCAGGCTCACCAGCTCAGCCACAAGGAAAGGCCATACCGCAATGATGACGCTATCGTAGGATGTGTTAGCAATGCGGGCGGAGGTGATGAGCGTCATGCCGAATGGTGGCGTAATCATGCCGATGTTCAGGTTNACCAACATAACCAGGGCGAAATGCAGCGGATCCACCCCGGCTTGATTAGCGGCTGGGGCTAGAACTGGCGTCAGAATAAGCACGGCGGGCAGGATGTCCATGAACATGCCGATGATGAGCAGGAAGATGTTGATCATTAACAGTATGAGAATGGGGTTGTCCGTGATGGTGAAGATCAACTGGGCCACATATGCGGGTATCCCTAGCCGGGTGATGTACCAGCCGAAGGTGTGGGCCGTGGCCAGGATAAGAAAGATGACGCCGGTCAGCTTAGCCGTGTAAATGCAGGCCGGAACCAGATCGCTCAATTTCAGTGTGCGGAAGAGGAACATACCCACGATGAAAGCATAGCCCACTGCCACCGCGGAGGATTCGGTAACTGTTGCAATACCAGCCAGGATGGAACCGAGGATAATAACCGGCACCATCAGCGCCAGGAGTGCACTCCACCAGGCCAAAATTATTTCCTTCAAGGCCGCTCGTTCTTCCCGACGAGGGTATTTGTAGCGGATAGCGAGGACGGTGCTCACCACCAGCAGCAGGCCCCCCATTAGGAACCCGGGTATGATCCCCGCGGAAAACAGCGCGGCCACCGACATGTGGGTAATGTACCCGTAGACGATCATGGTCACCGATGGTGGGATGATCGGCCCGACAATGGCTGATGAGGCAGTCACTGCTGCCGAATACTGGGGAGTGTAGCCGTCCTTTTTCATGGTGGGGATGAGAATGTTCCCTATGGCGACCGTGTCGGTTACTGCGGCACCGCTCATACCAGCAAATAAGATGGACGCACCTATGTTCACATGAGATAACCCGCCTGGGTAGTGCCCTACCAGTACCTTGACGAAATTAACCAGGCGTTCGGTCATTTCTGAGCGATTCATGAACTCAGCTGCCAGAATAAAAAAGGGGACAGTGATTAGGATGAAATTTTCTGTGCCGGA
>JGI24422J19971_10002230_pt1 | contig 12013 bp, 9 predicted proteins | sample DeeMarSWOR152_54_FD_19971 | JGI IMG/M metagenome (IMG submission 19971) | reverse complement strand
ACCATGGGCTTGAGCTGAATCTTCAATGACTATTAGTCCATGCTTTTCAGCGATTTCCTTTATCGGTTGCATGTCAGCTGACAAACCATACAGGTCCACAGGCATTATAGCCCTGATCTTTTTTGTCAAGGCTTTTTCAACTTTCTCGGGAGCAATATTGTATGTTTCAGGGTCTATGTCCACGAAGACTGGTTTAGCTCCAGCCATTGCGATCACTTCGGCTGTTGAGACGAACGTGAAGCTTGGCAGAATTACCTCGTCACCTTGTTTTATTCCAGCGCCTGCAATCGCCAAATGTAGAGCAGATGTCCCTGTGTTTACGGCTATTGCATGTTTCGCTCCTACAAATTTTGCGAAGGCTTTTTCAAACTTTGTGACCACTGGTCCAGCGCCTAATCCATGAGTCAGAAAGCCGCTCTTCATAACCTTAACAACGGCTTCAATTTCTTCTTCTCCTATTTGTGGAGCATTGATTGTAATCATGCTATCGCCTTCTAGCTAGTGTACTAATTTTATGTAAATAATTTGCGCATTTAATTGTTTAGAACAGAGAAAAACCTAAGACGTTAAAAGGAATAAGACTCACTGTTCAAGTTGTCTGTTCTAACGCGCACTTCATCAAAGCTATTCAATTCGCATTATACGTTCCTTTCTGTAGTCTGATATAACCTTAATGTATCCTCGAAGTGTGTCGTCAAGGCTTGGATCGGCAGTGTCAACCTTTAGGCTTTTCAAGTCTCTCAATTTGCCTTCTGTAGCGATTATTATTATGTTGTCCCGACCTACATGGCGGATTACCTCCGGGCTTATCTGTTGGTTTCCCCTTCCAAATATGAAGCCTTGTCCGCCTATCGGAGTAACAATGATCTTTGCAGTTTTGCCCTTAATTTCTTCCAGTATTTGTTTTTCGTTTACATCCTTGGCTATCAGTTTCTTGTTATAAAAGAGGTCCACCCCTAGGAGGGTTTTCTTCGAGTCTAAGAGATCTCCGACGGCGCGAGTGGTTGTTCCTGGACCAGTAATGTAGATTACATGGGGCTTCATGTTTTCAATCACGTAGATTGCTATAGCCGCTTGATTGCGTATTTCACTTTCACTCGTCGGGCTCGTCATTTTTATCCCTTGAATCAACCTCGGCTCATATGGGGTTAAGAGGTACCCGTAGAGCTTTGCAGACACTCGTCCCTCCCTGAAGGCTTTCTCATCCACATCCATTACCTCCGCTTCCCTTAAAGGAAGTTTCTCCCACAGAAACTTCATGGCTACTCTCGCTGCAGCTCTAGATTCTACTGCAAAAACAGCGCTATGCATTTTCACCCCTGTCGGAACGCCTAATGCAGGAAGATTTGTTTCAACCGCATTTAGTACATCTCGAGCTGTTCCATCTCCACCACAGAAAATAAGAAGATCAACGCCAACATCTCTGATTCTTTTCGCAACCTCAATTGTATCTTCAGCAGAAGTTTCATTCTTAGTCTTCCCAAGAACCCTGCTGACGAAACCACAGTTTCGAGCTTCCTCTTCTCCCATTTTTCCAGCTCCGGCAATAAGTCGCATCCTTTCTTTTAAAGGCTTTAATTCAGAGAGAAAGGATTCTGCTCTTGCTGGTGCTATAGGTTTTGCTCCGAGGACTATAGCCTTTTCTAGAATTTCTTTTCCATCGGTGCCTTTAAGTCCAACTGCTCCTCCCATCCCAGCGATGGGGTTAACAATTAACCCGACGGTCTTCACAGAAACATGTCGTTTAAACTGTGACGGCGAAATTCCTAGGTTCACTATTCCAGCCACGGATAAAGTTTCTTTAGTTTTCTCATNGATTCATCCACTTTTTCTTTAGGATACTCATATGGTAGTAGCTTGCCACTATTGTAATCGTCATAGGCTTGCATGTCAAAGTGACCGTGTCCACACAGCAAGAACAGAATAGTTTTCTCCTCACCAGTTTCCTTACACTTAAGAGCTTCATCAACGACGGCCTTGATGGCGTGAGCGGGTTCAGGTGCTGGCAATATACCCTCGGTTCTGGTGAATAGAGTTGCTGCGTCGAACGCTTCAATTTGATTGTAGGCCCTACTTTCGACGATTCCTTCNACGTTCAATAGACAGAGGGTTGGAGCCATTCCGTGGTAACGTAGGCCACCAGCATGGATCGGTGGAGGTATGAACATGTGGCCGAGCGTATGCATTTTAACCAAGGGTATCATTCGAGCACTGTCTCCATGGTCGTATGTGTAATATCCTTTCGTCACTGAGGGAGATGCTGTGGATTCAACCGCTAAGAAGCCTGTGTCTTTAGGAGCTTTACCAGAGACTTTGTCGTAATAGAAGGGCCAGTATAATCCTGAAAAACTGCTTCCTCCGCCTACACATCCTACAATCAAGTCTGGATAGTCGTCTACGAGTTCCATCTGTTTCTGTGTTTCTTGGCCAATGATTGACTGGTGAAGAAGAACATGGTTGACAACGCTTCCGAGAGTGTATTTTGTTTCTTCATGTGTAACTGCATCTTCTACAGCTTCACTTATGGATATTCCTAGACTCCCTGAACAGTCAGTGTCCTCCTCCAAAATTTTCTTTCCAAATTTTGTTCTCTCGCTTGGACTTGGAAAAACTTCAGCTCCCCAAGTTTCCATCATGACTCTCCTGTAAGGTTTTTGGTAGTAGCTTATTTTAACCATGTAAATAGTTGATTTCATTCCAAACAGCATGCAACTAAAAGCCAGTGATGAACCCCATTGACCTGCCCCTGTTTCTGTTGTAAGCCTCTGCGTTCCTTCTTTCATGTTGTAGTAAGCTTGGGCAACAGCGGTGTTTGGTTTGTGGCTCCCTGGAGGGCTTACTCCTTCATATTTGTAATAGATTTTGGCGGGGGTTTTTAGCGACTTCTCAAGGTTGACTGCTCGGTAAAGGGGTGTTGGTCTCCACAATCGGTAAACTTCACGGACTTCTTCGGGTATATCTATCCAACGTTCTTTACTTGCCTCTTGCTTTACGAGTTCCTTGGCAAACACGGTCTCTAGAGCCTGAGGCGGTACAGGCTTCCTTGTCTCTGGATTTATCATGGGAGGGATTGGCTTCGGAAGATCTGGCAAGATGCAGTACCACTGTTTGGGCATTTCTTCTTCGTCCAATATTATTTTTCTAGACGGCATTTTTATCTCTCCTCGAGGTACGTTTTAGTACATTCAAGGTCGTTAATGTACACTATAGTTGCAAGAACATATTTATACTTTATTGCGCAAAAACGTACATAAAGGAATCCGTAACATGTGGAGTAACATTGAAAAATTTCTGAAAGGGTATCCGGAACGGCTTAAAGTTGCCCGTGTCCTTGTGGAAAATGGACTAAGCATAAGAAACAGTAGAATCTATCTTAACGGAATAGAAATCCCACCGGTGCGTGTAGCTAGAGTTGCTGGAGTAGACAGGCGAACAGTTAAGGAGACATTGAACACAATCGAGAATAACCGTGAACTTCGGCTAATATTTGAGGAAATAAGGTCTGCTGGATATTCATTAAAAGAGATCGCTAAGCATCTGAACTTTGGGGTAGTTGAAATAACACCTGTTGACGCTAGAATGCCAGGCATATTAGCCAATGCTGCAATGGTGCTTGCCAAAAATGGTATAAGCATAAGACAAGCAATAGTAGACGATCCAGAACTCTCACCAGAGCCAAAACTTACGTTAATCGCAGAGAAAAAGATCCCTGGCGAATTAATTCCAATGTTTCTAAGAATAAACGGTGTAGCCAAAGTTTCAGTGTACTAGACAAGGGCGCACTGCTCTACTGCTAAATTGTAGCTGGGAACATAAACTATGTAACAGTATTGTAATCTTCATGGTAATACCCTTTTGCTACGACGCGCTCAGGGGAATTAAGCAATTGGGTGTAAAACGGCTTTTTGTTAAAAAAAAGATTACTTGTACGGAATAAATTCTTTTCCGAGCAATTCTCTTGCGACGACGATCTTCTGGATGTTCAGTCCTCCCTCGGCTCCTATCACGTAGGACATTACGCCACGCCAAGCGGCTTCCAGAAGGTAATCTTTAGTGTACCCTGCTGCTCCAAACCAGATCATTGCTTTTCTAGCTGCTTCCAAAGCAAGGGACGGACCTTTCCATTTGATCAAGGATATCCATTTAGCTATTTCAAGGGGTGTGAAGGTTTGGGTTTTCGCAGTTTTTTCAGGCATTCCTTCTTCATGGTATCTTATGTCTTGCATCCAACACGTTTTTTGAGTCATTAACTTCAATGCTTCCATCTCACGATATATCTCGGCCAGCTCAAACTGGATTGCTTCATACTTGGCTAGGGGTCTTCCAAATACTTCCCTCTGCTTTATGTAGGGGGTTGCTATATCCAGCACTCGTTGGATTACTCCTACACAGCTGGCAGCTATCATCATTCGGGCGTTGTCAAATCCTTCCATGGTATAGTAGAAACCTTTCCCCTCATCTCCCAATCTGTACTCGTCGGGGAGATGCACGTTGTTCATGGTAAATCCGCCGGTGGAGATTGCCATCCGCCCCGCGTCCCTGTATGGTGTCTGCACCTCTACCCCTTCAGTGTCTATGGGCAGGAAGAATGAAGTCATATTTCTATGAGGAGCTTCTGGGAGCATTGAGCCAGTTCTTACGTTAATCCAGTAGCCACCTCCCCATTTTTTACATTCTTCCGTACCGCTTGTGAACGTCTTCTCCCCGTTGATGATCCACTCGTCTCCATCTTTCTCGGCAGTGGACTTGAAGGCCGCAACGTCCGATCCTCCTCCGGGTTCTGTGGTGGCTATGCCCACGAATTTTTCACCTTTTATTGCTGGTTTTATGTATTTCTCTCTCACAGTCTCTCTGCAATACCTATCAAGAGTGAAACCCCACCCGGTCTCCACAGCCATCAAAGCTGCTGCTGTAGCAATCGTAGGATCGTAATATCCCAACACCTCAGCGATCAACTCTTGAGTCACCCAATCGATCCCTGAACCACCATGTTCCACTGGGACAGTTCCCATAACCACTTCTAAACCGCATAATCCCTCAACAACCTCTTTGGGGAAGGGATGACCTGCATCATCCATTTCCCTGACTTTTTCAGCAGTCAGATTCTTATTACACCACTCCCGCACACTGCTCACAATAAGTTTCTGTTCCTCGGTTTCTGTAAAATCAAACACTTTTCTCTCCTCCTCAGTCTGTATTGAGTCTAGCCAGTATTCCGTTCTTTTTATAAGGCTTTTGTTGTCGATATTATCAAGATCACATTCCTTAAAGAGAAAGGTGGAAAACTATTGAAGCTGCTTCCTTAGGGCTCCCGCCAGTGCTGGCAGTATCTCGTATAAGTCACCTACTACCCCGTAGTCTGCAACTTCAAATATTGGTGCTTCTGGGTCATTGTTAATTGCCACTATTATTTTTGAGTCGCGGATTCCCGCTACGTGTTGGATCACGCCTGAGATTCCGCATGCGATGTAAAGTTTCGGCTTAACTTTACGTCCTGAAAGACCAACCCATTCTGTGAACCATTTTCTATCCTCAGCTAGGGGCCTACTGTTTCCAACCTGTCCGTCTAAAATCTTTGCTAGCTCCTCCAGTAAAGCCTTGTCTTCCTTTTTTTCTAAGCCCCTGCCACAACTGATTATGATATCCGCTTCTTCGATGTTCAAGCTTACAGTTTCAAGCGGCTTTGTTTCAAGGACTTCTGTTTTCGACTCTTCCATCTTCACATCTAATTCTATCACTTCTCCTTCGCGGTCCTCCGGCTGAAGCTTTTCAAACGCTCTTGCTTGAATGGTTGCTATCTGTGGGGTGGATCTGAAAGTGACTTTTGCAACGGCTTTTCCACCATAGGTTATTCTTTCACCTATTAGTCTTCCTTCCTTGTCAATGCTTAATCCGGTGCAATCAGGTACACATCCTGTTTGAAGACGCGTTGCAAGTCTACCCGCAATGAGTTTCCCATTCTTTGTTGACCCGATTAGCAAGATTTCTGGCTTGTAATCTGCCGCTAAGTTATGTAAAACACTTAAGTATGCTTCACTCTGAAAACGCTTTAATGCTGGATCGTCGATTAAGTAGACCTTGTCTACCCCGTATTTTATTAGTTCACGTGCTTTTTCTTCTTTTTTATATCCAGCAATGATGACTGTTAGTTTTGTTTGCAGTCTATCTGCTATTTCGCGTCCTTTTCCGAGCATTTCTAGAGTCAAATCATATTTTTCTGAGAAGATCCAGACTCCTTTATGTTTGCTCATACCTTTCACCTTCCAATAATGCCTTCTTGAATTAACGCCTTAGCCAGTCTCTCCGCAACCTCCACCGAATTTTCGCCAGTTATCATGATTTTCTTGCGTTCTGTTTTGGGCGCTAGAACATCAATTACTTCGATTTTTGCATCGATTTTCTTTTGTTCAATATTTAGATCCGTGGCGGTCCATGTCACTATTTCCTTTTTCGAAGCCTTCATTATCATCATAATAGCTGGAATTCTCGGCTGGTTTATCTCCCTCGTGACTGTTATCAGCGTTGGCATGTTCGCTTTCACAGTTTCGTGTGCATCTTCAAGCGTTCTTTCCGCGACTACGGTGTTGCCTTCCACTGTGAGTCTTCTGACAGATGCTATCAGCGGCAAGTTCAACAGTTCCGCTAACCTTGGACCAACAAGTCCTGAAAAACTATCTAAGGATGCTTCGCCACAAAGAACCAAATCGAATTCACCAATCTTTTTTATTGCCTCAGCTAAGACGTATGCTGTACCTGAAGTGTCAACGTCTTGAAAGCTTGGGTCGCTTACAAAGTAAGCCTTATCAGCACCTATTGCAAGTGCTTCAAGTAAGACAGCCTTTGCATCTTTATGGCCTACAGTTAGCGTGTATACTTCAACTTCGCCGATTTTCTCCCTAATCCTTACTGCTTCTTCTAAGGCGTTCTTGTCGAAATCGCTAATCTTTTCAGGTGCACTAGCCGTTATTACCCGTCTCGTCGCAGGGTCAACTTTCAACTGCGAAACATCTACTGCTTGTTTGAGGCACACTATGATTCTCTTCAATCTGCTTAACCTCCCTGTTAACCAAACATCTTCAAGAGAAGAGCAAAATAGTAGTCTCTACATAAAAGTTTCATCTTCAGCACTACTAATATAAAATGTTAAAGCCTTGTCCAACCTAATTGTAACAAGTTAACGCAGTCAAAGTGCTATTTATGAAATATGAAATCAAATGTTCAAAATGTACTCGCACATCTACCAGCATATTAGATTATAAATGTTCTTGCGGTTCACCCTTTGAAACGCACACGCACTTCAATTTCGAAAAGAAAAAAGTTCACAAGCAAAATTACAGCCTGTGGCGTTACGTAAGCTTTTTTCCTTACGTCAAAGAAAAAGAAATTATAAGCTTAGGCGAGGGATTGACGCCTCTAATCAAGTTTTCAGATGGCTTATACTTTAAGATGGATCAATTGAATCCGACAGGCTCATTCAAAGATAGAGGTTCAACCGTGCTCATTTCTGCTCTGCATAAGACGGTAAAAAAGGCTGGAGGTTACATCTCTGAGGATTCTTCCGGTAATGCGGGAGCCTCTATAGCTGCTTACGCCGCTCGTGTGGGGTTAAAAGCGAGAATTTATGTCCCAGAAGATGTTTCTGGACCGAAGTTCAATCAAATCCGAGTTCACGGGGCAGAAGTCGTTAGGGTTTCAGGTGGTCGGAACAAAGTTGCAGAGGAAGCACAAAAAGTTGAAAATGGGAAATTCTATGTTGGGCACATCCTTCATCCTTTGTTTAGGGATGGAATACGAAGCCTTGCCTATGAGCTGGCTGAGCAGCTTGGTTGGCATGCTCCAGAACGCATTTACTTGCCAGTCTCCGCTGGAACTCTTCTTCTAGGTGCGATAAGCGGTTTTAAGCATTTAGTCGAGTCTAACGTGATAGAGACTATACCAAAAATAGTATCTTGCCAGACGCAACAAGTTTCACCGCTTTACCATCGCTTCAAAAATTTGAGTTATATTCCACCGAAAAGTGTCACTTCTGTTGCTGACGCCTTAGTGAGTGTAAATCCTCCTTTGCTAGATCTTATGGTTAAACGTTTGAGGGAAGCGGACGGCGATGCTGTTATGGTCGAAGAAGATAGAATACACCATGCTTTCATAGAGCTTGCTCGAAAAGGCTTATTTGTTGAACCAAGCTCAGCCGTTGCTTACGCAGCTTATAAGAAGCACCTTAAGAGCAAAGAAACATCAAAAGATGATAAGACTGTGATAGTCCTAACTGGAATGGGCTTTAAAACGATGCTTAAACCAACTTAGTAATACTTCCTAAAAGTATTATTTGAAAACCTGACTTCTAGCTTTTGCTTTTAGAAAAATTTATATTGTAATGCTGTTTCTCTTGTTGACGCATTAAAAGAGGTTTGTCAAGTTTGTCAGTACCTGCGCAATCTGGAGGAGTTCCAGTTTTAGTATTAAAGGAAGGATCAAGTCGCTCCAGAGGAAAGGAAGCTCAACACTCAAACATGATGGCTGCAAAAATCGTAGCTGAAACTATAAAGAGTGCTCTGGGCCCGAAAGGCATGGACAAAATGCTCGTTGACAGCTTTGGCGACGTAACCATAACAAGCGATGGACGCACAATCCTTGATGAAATGGACATTCAACATCCAGCAGCCAAGATGATGGTTGAGGTTGCAAAAACGCAAGATAATGAGGCAGGAGACGGAACAACAACAGCTGTTGTAGTATCTGGTGAATTACTAAACAAGGCTGAAGAGTTGATAGGAAAAAATGTTCACCCAACAATAATAATTGACGGATACAAAAAAGCCTCGGAAAAAGCACTGGAGGTCTTAGAGAAAATAGCAATACCCGTGGACTTGAACTCTCAAGAATACTTGAAGAAGACAGCAATGACTTCTATGGCAAGTAAACTTGTGGCTGAACATAGAGAATATTTGGCTGATTTGGCAGTTAAAGCAATACTTCAAATCGCTGAAAAAAGAAATGGCAAATACAAGGCAGACGTGGACGATGTCAAAGTTGAAAAGAAACCGGGCGAATCAGTGAGAGATACAAAGTTGATTAACGGAGTAGTTCTGGACAAAGAAATCGTCCATTCAGGAATGCCCAAACGTGTAGAAAACGCAAAAATAGCACTGCTAGATACTGCACTGGAGATTGAGAAAACGGAGTTTGACGCAAAAATCAACATTGAAAGTCCAGAACAGATGGACGCATTCCTAAAACAAGAAGAAAAAATGCTGCGAGAGATGGTTGACAAGATAACGGCCACAGGAGCAAACGTTATTTTATGCCAGAAAGGCCTAGACGACATGATCCAGCACTTCTTAAGTAGAAAAGGAATACTCGCAGTTCGTAGAATTAAGAAGTCAGACATGGAGAAGCTTGCAAAAGCCACCGGTGGAAAAACAATAACCAACTTGGATGACATAAATCCAGCAGACCTAGGCTACGCAAGTCTTGTTGAGGAACGTAAAATCGGCGACGACAAAATGACCTTCATAGAGGGATGCAAAGATCCCCATGCCGTTACAATCTTGGTAAGGGGCGGAACAGAACGCATCGTGGACGAAGCGGAACGTTCACTTCACGATGCCCTGTGTGTGGTTAGAGATATAGTTGAAGAACCAAAGGTCTTGGCTGGAGGCGGAGCACCGGAACTTGAAATTTCACGGATTTTGAAGAAATACGCAGGAACCCTTCCAGGGAGAGAGCAACTTGCAGCAAAGAGCTTTGCAGAGGCCCTTGAAGCTGTTCCCGTTACGTTGACGGAAAACGCTGGTTTAGACCCGATTGACATATTGTCTGAGTTGAGGGCCAGACATGAAAAAGGTGAAACATGGATTGGAATAGAAGTTCACTCTGGAAAAGTTCAAGACATGACCAAGGCAGGAGTCTTCGAACCGTTGGCTGTTAAGAAGCAGATAATTAAGTCTGCAACAGAAGCGGCTTCAATGATACTGAAAATAGACGATGTAATCGCCGCTGGCAAGATGAAGACTCCGCCAACACCCCCAGGAGCTCCCGGCGGGATGGGACCAAGTGGTATGGGACCAGGCGCTGGAGTGTACTAGAATACGTCTGAAAAAGAGAAGAAAATTTTGATAGGGCCCCCTAAGCTTACCCGTTTCGAAAAAGCTCGAATAGTGGGGGCTAGAGCCCTTCAAATATCCATGGGCGCTCCCATCCTTGTTGAAGTTTCAGGGGAATCAAGTCCGATAAACCTAGCATTAAAAGAACTTGAAGCGAGCATTCTACCTATAACAATTAGACGCACATTACCTGACGGCACATACAAAGATATCCCACTCAAGTGGCTCTTGGAAGAAGAATAAACTAATCTCAGAATTTCCGTCCTTTGCTTTTTGCTACTAAAACTTGCGGTAACCGCAAGCAGTTACTTTTTGTCCTGAGAAGGTTTCTCTGAAATTTCTTTTGCTTCTTGAAGGGTTTTTCTGATTCTTTTCCAGTGGGCTCCTTGCCAGTATACCTGCCCACATTTTGGACATTGCCAAAACTCACCGTAGTGGGCAAATGTGCTTTTTTCAACTTTCTTCGCAATTCTTTCTTTTGGTACTAGGTTCACTCTGGTGTTGCATTTGGGGCATCTTGATGTCGTCATGTCTATTTCGAGTTTGATGTTGAATCTTCTTGCAAGCTCCGCCAGTTTCTCCTCTTCGGTTTTTCCCTCAAGATAGAAAGTATCAACTCCTTTCGCTATAGCTTGTTGATAAAGCTCAAAATCCCTTGTGAGCAGTATTCTCCTTTCTTTTTTGGCTATAATGATTAGTTGGGTATCATCAAGTTTGTTCGAATACTTCACGTTATGCCCCAGCATTCGAAGCCAACGCGTCAGTTTTCCAAGCATCCCATCCGAAATGAACTTCAAGGGCTTATTCTCTCCGAATGATTCCGCCACTTCCCATTTCAGCAACGATTTCTCCTTCGTCCATTACTAACCGGCCATTAACAAAGGTCCGAACGGGTTTTCCCTCAACATTCCATCCGTCAAATGGGGAATACTTCGCTTTCGAGTGGAACTTTGACGCGTCAATTCTGTATGTTCTATCCAAATCCACAACGACCAAGTCCGCTTTGTTTCCTTCTTTTAAGTGGCCTTTGCCTCTCAATCTGAAAATTTCAGCGGGTTTTTCCGACATCAGCCTAACTATCTGAGTTATTGATAATCTCCCTCGTTTCACCTCTGTGAGCAACAGTGGAAGTGTTGTTTCCAAACCTGGTATGCCAACTTTGACATTCCAAACCAACTTTGCTTTCTTTTCGCCTAAGGTGTGTGGTGCATGGTCTGAAGCCAAGCTGTCAATCCAGCCGTTTTTGATTCCGTCCCAGAGGGCTGTGATATGATGCTTTTCTCGAACCGGTGGCATAGTCAATGCTAATGTTCCGATCCGTATCAAATCATCAACGGACAAAAACAGGTTATGTGGTGTTGTTTCACAAGTAATTGACATTCCAGATTCTTTCGCATCAACTATTGCTTTCAACCCGTTCTTTGTGCTTATGTGGCAAAAATGTACATGGACACCGGTTTGTTTAGCAATGTTCAGCAAACGTTTCACAGCTTTCACTTCAACGCTTTCTGAATGTGCCTTAAGAAAGGCCTCAACGTCGTTATGGTTGGTTCGTTTAAGCTCCTCTTCAGTCCTTTTCAACATTTTTCCGTCTTCTGCGTGAACAGCCACAGGAACCTTCAATCTACTAACGATTTTGCATGCTTCCCATAAAGCATGGTCATCATCGATGTTTAATCCGCCAACTTGTTCAGCCAGATAAAGCTTAAAAGCCATGGCGCCTTCCCTAATGATTTCTACTATTTCCTCAGTGTTTTTCGGAAATTCGGAGTAGAAGCCAACGTTGACCAAAACTTTTCTTTCAGCAATCTTCATTCGTTCCCTTAAAGTTTCAGTAGTCATTGTGACCGGGTTGTTGTTGGGCATGTCCAAAACAGTTGTTATTCCACCGGCAGCGGCGGCTGCCGTTC
>JGI24422J19971_10002228_pt1 | contig 12017 bp, 10 predicted proteins | sample DeeMarSWOR152_54_FD_19971 | JGI IMG/M metagenome (IMG submission 19971) | reverse complement strand
CGAAAAGATGACTGTGGGGATGCCCGTCTCAACAGCTTTGTGTGTGGTCGGCCAGGCGTGCCTCTGCCGATCGTGAACCATTACGATTAGGCCATCGACACCGGTCTCTTTTGCTTCGGCACACCAGGCATCGGCCTCGGCGAGACTGTAGATTGGCTCCGGCCGCAGGTCTAATTTTACGCCGAGTTCCTTCGCCGTTTCTTCCATTTGTGCCGTGTACTTAAGCCTTGCGGCCTTCCCATCATAGACCGCGCCCGGCCACCACATTCCGTAATCTTCTTTGCGGCGAACGAACGCCGCCTTGATAGTCGGCACATACTTCGAGGCCGGCCCGCAGGGACGTATCGTTTCGACTGCCGTCTTTCTGCCGGCCAGAGATGCGTAGCCGCTGAATACCGATGAGCCGGCAAGTAACACCACCGAGCCTTGAAGAAAATCACGCCGCGTAAACTCATGACCGGCACCACAATGTAAGGGACACCTTCCTGAACTCATGTTTACCTCCTACAAAAAAAAACCGCGTCCAGTTTATTAGTCAATATAACAGGATGGTCAACCATCCAATCCATATCCACGATTGAAACATTATCCTACAAAAAGCAGATAATGTCAAATAGAAGTTCATAATCCACCGGGGGTCAGCCTGAAATGCCGTAATTAATTGATCTACGATTTCGTCACCGGCCAGAAGACGGCGTCTGCCTCAAAATCCCACAACCTCGGTCTGCCTTTGCTGTCGGCGCCGGGTTTGCCGCCATCATCTCCGAAATTGTGGCCAAGGCTGTAGAGGATGAAATCTTCCGCTGTTCTGCGATAAACCAATGGCTTATCAGTATATGGATCCATCGGCAATTCTTTAAGATAAGCATCGGCTATCAGTTGTTCCAAATGCTCCGGATAACCACCTGTATCCTGATTATATCTCAATATCGCTATTATTGACAAGGTTGCCTGAACATCAGCTTTATTTTGATAGCTATACTCGATAATTCTTTCAAAGCTGGGAAGAAAGATTGATAAAAGTACATTGCCGCTGGTAACTCGGTGAAGTTCCTGGTCTATATCGATTTGCTCTATGCGTATTCGTTCAGGAGTTTTAAAAGTCGCTTCCCGAACATAATCATAAAATTTACTTGCCGCTGTTAGAGTTTGCTGCTTATTTGGATGCGTAAATAAAACACGTACGAAATTCATCATAAGCCACGAATCAGTGTCGCTCCAGTCAAAAAGATCGGCGATATCCCGTATCCTTTTAATATAAAGATGGCCGCCGCCTATCCCATCAGCGGTAAAGCACCTTTGAATCTCGTCCAAAAGACTCATTTTTTCTGCTGCCAAACCTATTACAAAATTTTCATCGGCAATCATTTGTTCGTAGTCTTTCTGCAGCGCAGCCAGTCCGGCCGCATCTATCCTTTGCTCACTTAGAATGTCGCGGAGCGTTTGAGTAGCCACCATTTCAATGCTACAAGCCAAAAGTTGTTCGGCAAGAAAACCATCCCCTTTTAGATGCCGGCCGAAGCGATAACAGGATTTTAGATCGTTGAAAGCATCTTCGTATCGGCCTTGTTCGGCACGAAGACGCGCCCGACAGGATAGAGCGCGTGCCAGATTGCGAAACTTGTTAAGGTCAGGAAGAAGAACAGATAGCATTTCACTGGTGTTTTGCTTATGCCTGTTAGTATACTTTCGCCAATAATATGGCCTCCGCGTGCCCGAAATAACCAGCTCAAGAGTCTCCTGGTTATCAGTCAGCCATTTTGCTACAAGCTGTTTCTGTTCCGGAGTAAATTCCCAATATTTTTTCCGCAAAAGCAAAGAGATATCTTCAGGCAATTTTGAATATCCCTCGGCTGCCTCGTGGTATAAAGGTGCCGCGTTGAGGCTTTCATCAGTCACGGGTCGATTAATGCGGTTAAGCTCAGCAACGTAATCGGTAGTAATAACCGGCTTGCCGGACATAAACCAGACAACATAAACGATAAAGAAAAGAATTATTATCCCCGCAGTCTGGAAAGTTCTTGCGACGGCGGTTCGCCACAGAGGCCGGCACCGCTTTTTGGCCCGGCGCAGGAGAATGGCGAGCAGTTTCACGTCGCCGAAACCGCTGACAAGCTGCTTTGCTTTTTCCTCTCTTTCGGTGTCAGCTTTGCACCCTTTCAGCTCATCTTCAAAATGGGCCTCTAATTCGGCCCGTACATCATCCTGTATTACTCTGCGATAGCGCATCCTTTTAACGACAAGCCTAATAAACTCAACAGCAGCAACAGGCAGATTAACCAACTTTATTTCTTTCCGGTTTTGCTTATCCATGATTTTGTCTTCTACTTTTATTTTATTACTTCAGATTTGGGCACAGGCCAGAAGACCCAGTCGCCTTCGCTCGCCCACTGCTTAATCCTGCCGTCATCGCGGCGTGCAACCCGTCCTCCATCATCGCTTAAATTTTCACCAAAACTATAAAGGATGAAACTGTCATCTGTTTTCTTATAAACCAGCGAACTGCCACTATAAGGGTCGTTCGGCATCTCTTTCAGATATCCGAGTTCAACAAGCGTACGTAGATTCTCAGGATACTCGCCCTTGTCCTTTTCAAATCGCTCCAGTGCCAGCACCGTCAACAGGCCCAATCGCATCGTTTTCATCCGCCACTCAATCTGAACTACCCTGCCATGTGCAGGTGCTGTGGTTTTCAGCAAAAAAGAATCGCCGGCGATTTCCATATATTTCTCCGATTCATCTTCCTGACGGGCCCGCCACGGCGTTTCATCAAATACCTGCTCGGCAAGTTGGTAATACTGGTCAACCTTTGCCGTGATCTCTCTGCGGTCGGGATAACTCAAAGTGACAAATCTCCACAGTCCCCTCTTCCAGTCACCGACGGCAAGGGGTGCTCCCCTTACCAGCATTCGACCGCCACCCCTGCCGTCATCGGTAAATGTCCGCTGGATGTAGTCATACAAAAAGGCCTTTTCACCGTCCAAATTGATAACGTCCTGGGGCCTGGCAAACTCGGCCTGCAGTTTTTCCTGAATATTTTTCAGTGTATCAGCAGAAACATCCGATTTTTCCATAATCATTGAGATCGACCCGTGAGCAAGGGCCTCGACCGCAATACCCACTAACTGTTCGATCAAGAGGCCTTTACCTTGCTGTTGCCTGCCGAATCTCAATAGAGAGATACAATCATCCGACGCCGAATCGATATCACCCTTGGAGGCTTTATAGCGGCTGCGCCAATCCAGGGCGCGGGCAACAACCCTGCAGCCAGAAAGATTCTCCATAAGAGCATCATCCATTATGGCACCTTTGACAAAATCTGCCTCCACCTTCTTGTGAATCGCCCAATAGTACGGCCTTTTAGTACCTTCTATCATCAACTCAAGGGCTTTGTTATTGTTGTTAATCCATACCAAAAGTTGCTGCATTTCAGTGTCATTGAAATCAGCTGGCCACTTGACCTTGCCCCCGCTCAACCAGTCCGGCATTTTCACAGAAGCCGCAACGGCCCGCATATAATATGGATAGGCGTTTTGCGACTCGTCCCTGCCCGCCCGGCCCCGTTCATTCAGCCAGTTGGCGTAATTGACGGAAACATTAGGCCTGCCTATCACCAGCGGAGCAAAGCATATCAGAATATATAAGATAACTATTCCAACCGCCTGAAAACTTCGCACGAGGACTTTGCGCCAGAGTGGTCGGCAGCGTTTTTTGGCCCGGCGTAATAAAATCGCAAGTAGTTTTACGTCACCGAACTGAGCGATTAGCTGCCGGGCTTTTTGTTCTCTTTGCTCATCGGTTTTACAATCTTTAAGCTCATCTTCAAAATGCGCTTCCAGTTCCGCCTGTACATCCCGCCGAACCTTCTTACGATAGCGCATCTTCTTGATAACAAGATTTATAAACTTGGCGGCACTGTCGGGAAGGTTTCGTATATCGGTTTTCTTATGTCCTTTTTCCATCATACAGGACTCCGTACTAACCTCATTTCTGCCGCAGAGACCATTGACCTCGCATAATTGCTTTTAAGAATTTTTTTTTAGAAGCTTTTACGCGTTCTCCGCGGTCAGCCTTGTTCTAAGCCGGTGAAAAAGCTCCGCTGAAAATAAGATTCAGCCCGTTGTGCAGCTCTTTAAGCTGGGCCTTTTGCTCCACCAACTGGCCTTTGCCCTTGCTGGTGATTGAGTAATAACGCCTCTTTCTGCCCGAGTCTGCTTCTTCCCACTTTCCCTCTATCAATTTCTTGGCTTCGAGATTGTAAAGAAGCGGGTACAGCGTACCTTTACCGAGCGAGAGGATATCACCGCTTCGCTGTTCGATTGCCTGGCTCAATTCGTAACCGTACATCTGGCCGCGTGACAAAATCTCCAGGACAACCACCGGGGCAACGCCCTTTAACAACTGACTTTCAAATTTCATAAAAAGCTCCTTTCTTGACCTTCGATTTCAAAGATTCATATTATTGCTATCAGACTTCACATTTCTAAATTACAGCCAATACCATTTCAATTCTCTGTCTTGTTATGCCTATTATGCCATACATACTATGCAATGTCAACTATAATCTTGGAAAATCAAAAAAAATTTTTTGAAGCCCATTATTAGGCCGAATTAGGCCGAATTAGGCCGAATTTGCTTGTAGGATGCCGCTTTTTCTATAAAATATCTTAAAATATACCGAATACTTAACCTGTTCGGCGGCACCNCAAGCCCTAAAATCTTGGGATTGTGCCCCGTTGACTAAAATAAACGCAAAAAAACTCATCACGTATCTAATTCGGAGCAGTGGCCGAGCGGTTGAAGGCGACGGTCTTGAAAACCGTTGTACCGAAAGGTACCGGGGGTTCGAATCCCTCCTGCTCCGTTGAACACAAAGCCCGGATTTGTAGTTGATTACTGACAGATTAGCTATATATCGATTGAAGAAAGGGATTCGAACACGAGGGGGTTTGGGGGAGGAACTCCCCCAGGCCGTCGGGGTGACAGGAGCGAAGCGACGCCAGAGGGGCAGAGCCCCTATGGAAATTTGCGAAGCAAATTTGGGTTCGAGGGCAAAGCCCGGAATCCCTCCTGCTCCGTTGAGTTTCGTCGTGCGTGATGCTATTGCGTGGGTGGCATCCTCAAGCCCGAAGGGCTTGGGGATGGCTGTTCTCGACCGTCTAAAAATTTTATTCCAGGTTGTATAGGGCGAAGCCCGGAATCTCTCCTGCTCCGGTTTGCCTTTGGCCAACAGACCATGCGAGCAGTAGTTCGGACGAACGGGTGAATCCGGCAGATAACAAGCCCCGTTTTAGAGATTTTGAGTCGATTATTGCTTTTATTACAGTAAGACCTTCCAACAATAAAGCTTACTACAGTTAATCACTGTATATGGCTCAAGTGTCGGCGAGCCTTTTGCAATTTTTGTGGAAATTTGTCGCTTCTAAACGCTATAGTCCATTTCCGCAAAATAATCCAACCCCCAAAGCGAACCAGATGGTTGCGCCACGAACGATACCACCGCCTCCAGCCCAATCGGATGTTATGAAAAAATAATAAGATACTGGTGAACGAGAGAATACTTACAGGCACCAGAAAAATGTATCCAAATTGATAGAACCTACCCATAATTTTTCTGCTGATTTGCTGTATCTCTTCAGAGTTCAATGGTTCATCAGGTTCAAACAATGGAAAATTTCCATCATAATATTCCCAACCAATATCCTCAAGGTGGTAAATCCGCTTTTGTCTTTGCAACCTGCCCCTTAATTCCGTACCAGGGATGGGCACCGGCAGTAGTATCTGTACTGTGTCAATTTTTGCCTTCCGGATAAAATCCTTATAACACCTGGCCCGTTCATTGACGGACATTCTAAAGCCACTATTGTCCTTAAGAGGATAGCAGAAGATAAACATCCCATGCACCAAAAACCGAGATTCGTGAAATATTCTCGTCAGTGAAAGCATATCGGCCGAGCTGATATGCTTGTTCATAGCCTGCAGTTCCTCCTCAATGGGGGATTCATAGCCGATGCATATTGTTCTAATGCCGGCATCTCTCATAGCAGAAAGCAATTCCTGATCCCGCGCCTTGTCCAGTCGTATCTGAACAGTTATCCGCAATCGCCTGCCGATTCTTTGCTGGTAATCCGCCAGCATCCTACAAAGTCTTATCGTTTCGTCCCGTTGCTGGCCGAAAAGATCATCAACGATAAAAAAATTCTTCGCGTTGTACGTCTCCACAAGAAGACTAATGTGCTCAAACAATCGCGCCGGGTCAGCAGCTCTCGGTTTACCCTTAACAGTACAGAACTCACAATTCATGCCACAGCCTCTTATTCTTTCAACAGGGTAAAGTTTGATCTTAGCATAGCGCACCAGCGAGAAATCCGGCAGCGGCAGCTTGTCAAAGTCCATCAAAGGTTCTCGTTTTGCAGTGAAAAAAGGTTTACCATTTTTCAGATAAGCAATACCTTTGATTTCACTTATATCTTGATTGCCTTCTATAGCCTGCAACAGTTCTTTGATTGTTTTCTTCCCCTTCGCCGAGAACAACATAGTCAATACCTGCAGAGAGCGCTTCGGGTACAGTCTCTTCCACGAAATGCTGTCCGCCCGAGATAGTGATAACTCCTTGTTTCTTGTAGAAATTCGCTATTTGATACAGTCTGGGGATGGTGCTGGTCAAACCCCCATATAATCCAACTACATCCGCTGGCCTTTGCCTCTGTAAAAATTCATGGTCGGCCCCCATTGTGTCNGACCGGGGCCCGAATTTGCCGAGATTATTTTCATCAATAACCTCAACATCCCATTTTTCCATTTTATTGGCTGCACTGGCTACACAAACAGCACCTAAAGCCGTTGTCCTTCTGGCTATGCGTGAATAAATATTAAAGGCTGGATACGCTGGAATCACAATCCTTAACCGATATTTTCTCNTAGAGGGATTCAGCATNNTAAAACCCTATCGATACTTTATCTACCCGAAAGCCAAATAAACCAGATAACTCGAGTTAGCAGGTATCCGTAAACAAAAAGAGACTTATTTGTTTAGTTATTCACAATGAAATACTTCTTCCATATTCATCCACCATTCTCCCTCAGTTCTGAATTCAATCGGCCGCAAACAGGGCATGCAGACGTCCCACCATTTCTGTGTCGCTGGGTCTGCGGCCATTTTCTTCAAATCAGCATCAAAATCAGCACCGAGATATTCAAAATAGCTAAAAAGGTAAAATTTTCCATCTTCAAGCTCCCCAAGATAGATTGAATAGTTGCGTATGTTCCATCCTTTAATCATCCTTAATTCGTCCGGTCCAACATCTGCCTGAAGTTTCTTATATTCTTCTATTTTCTCTTCCTTGACACTAATTACCATCCCATAACGTTTCACCTGGCTCATATCTGTGCAACCTCCAATGACAGTTATCAGAAACAATCAATTAGGTACTCCCACTTGTCCAGACCATTTTTGGCTTCTTATAAGGTGGAAGCTGTAGCATTATATAGAATATGTTCCTCAGTTGCTTCGCTTCGCGAAGCGAAGCAACTGAACCGATTTCCGAAATACGCCTCAGCCGGCGTCCGGTAGTCCAAGCTCTGGTGCGGACGGCGGTGGTTGTAAAAATCAAAGTAAGTGCCTAAACCAGAGAGCGCTTCCTGCACATCCTGATACTCATTGAGGTAAACCTCCTCATATTTCACGCTTCGCCAGAGCCGTTCAGAAAAAATATTGTCGAAAACTCTGCCCCTGCCGTCCATACTGATACGTACTCGTGCCTGCTCCAAACGACCAGTAAAATCTCTACTGGTAAACTGACTGCCCTGGTCGCTGTTGAATATCTCAGGGGTTGCGATTCGCAGAGCATCATCTAATGCGTCAACACAGAACAGCGAATCCAGACTGTTCGAAACTGACCAACTGAGGACATATCGGCTGAACCAGTCCAATATGGCCACAAGATAAACAAAACCAGCCAACAGTCGAATGTATGTAATATCTGCTGACCATACTTGATTGACACGCTCAATGGCAACGCCACGTAACAGATAGGGATATATCTTGTGCTCAGGGTGCCTTTTCGAGGTCTTTGGCTTGGGATACACCGGCATAAGCCCCACCAGACGCATCAGCCTGCGAACCCGATTATGGCCAATGACAACGCCATCTCTCTTAAGCTGCTGCGTCATTCTTTCGACGCCATAAAATGGCGTTTTGGTGTACTGTTTGTCGATCCGGTCCATAATATCGAGTGTCTCTATAGACATTGGTTTGGGTTCATAATAGAACCTGCTGCGATTGACGCCGAGCAACTGGCACTGCCTGCGAATACTCAGCCTGCTGTCTCGGGGATCAACCAGTTTATGTCTGTCTGTTACTGAAGCAGCTCTAACTTTTTTTTCAGAAAATCCACCTCCACTGTAAGCTTGCCAATTTGCTGATAAAGCTTTTCCTCGGCTCTGTCGTTATTAGCTTTTTTACCCGGCCTTCTGTCCATAACTTCAGGCAATAGCTCCAAGGCTCGCTTTTTCCACTTTGAGACCTGATTCGGATGGACTTCGTAAATGGATGCGATTTCATTGATTGTCTTTTCGCCCTTGATCGCTTCGAGTACCACTCTTGCCTTTAATTTGCCTGGGAATTGCCTTCGCTGTGCCATAGTTACCTCCTTGAACAGCTTCACTATACCACAGCTCTACACCTTAATCACTGGTCCAAATTTCTGGGAGTATTATACAAATCATTGCTCTCAGCAACCAATCCCTTCATTTTAATTATCCTTACTGTTTACGACGCAATATAGCACAATCTTAACGACTGACGCGATTGTGTTCAATAGATAAACCCTAAACCACCCCGGCTGGACTTGAAACCGATTGATTTTGAAAAAAAGAATCCATAAAAAAGGCCCTACCATCTGGCAGAGCCCATTCGGTTTTCAAGCTGCGTCCCTGGTTAGGAAGGGATCACATTCGTCGCACATGGACCTTTTTTGCCTTGTCCGACTTCAAACTCAACCTTTTGGCCTTCATCGAGCGATGCATAACCACTCATTTTAACCTCCGAGTGGTGGACAAAAAGCTCTTGACTGCCATCATCCGGGACAATAAAACCATATCCCTTACTTGAATTGAACCATTTTACTTTACCTGCACTCACTTGTACTTCTCCTTGGCCTGTTTATAGGCCACCTAAAAAATATCTCTCATTTTTAATTTATTGGGGGATACTCTTGAGAGATGGAAGAATATTCACCACTAAAAAAGTAATTATAAGATAATAACCGATGTGACGCAAGAAATAAATTAAAAAAATTCATCTAACAAGAAGCTATTGATGCCGACTACATCCCAAAAACCCTCAAAAACACGACTTACACGACTCTTGTTCCACATAAACCCAACCTAAAGGGCTTTGGGGGGATGTGATTTATGAGGGCAAAACAGTTAAAAATGATGGTTGTATTATTGTTACAGGATTTGTAAATTAATATCGATATGACTCATTGGAATAGCTGAGCAGGTATAATTTTGGAAATACCAGATAATATATATTGTAAGCTACAAAAGAAATTTTGAACGATGGGTAACCTTGTCCCAGTCAAAATAGCAGAAGATACCCTCAGCCCCGGCAAATTACCCATCGTTATTCTCGAGCCAAAAGGAACAGGTAAGACAGTGCCATGCGACTATATCTGATAAATCCGTCAAATCCGCTTGTGAGTATTGTCAAAGTTAAGGAGAGCCGCTGGAACCGTTACCGTGTGTGGAAACCACTGAGTCTTATGGTTCTCGCTGGGCTAACACCACCGTCGTGGGAAATCACGATCGTGGATGAGAACCTCGGCGTGCCGGACTATCCGGCCATGCCTCGGCCGGACCTGGTGGGCATTACCGCTTTTACCTCGCAGGCGAACCGTGCCTATGAAGTAGCCGCTCAATTCCGCAATATGGGTGTGCCAGTGGTCATGGGCGGTATTCATGCAACCATGTGCCGGGATGAGGTCATGGAGCGTGTGGATTCAGTCGTCACGGGGGAAGCTGAAGGCATCTGGCCACAGGTTCTGGAGGATGCGCGGCATGACAACCTGAAACGCCGGTATGACGGAGGGCTTGCAAAAGTAAATGATATCCCATTAGCTCGTCACGATTTACTGGCTTCAGGATATGCCTTTGGAGCCATTCAGACAACACGCGGCTGTCCCTTGAACTGCAGTTTTTGCAGCGTGACAGCGTTTAACGGAGCCCGTTACCGGCAACGCCCAATTCCTGATGTCGTGCGTGAATTCCAGTCGATCCGTGAGAAACGTGTGCTGGTGGTGGACGACAATCTTATCGGCACGCGCCCAGGACACATCGCCCGCGCTAAGGACATGTTCCGCGCTATGACACAAGCGAACCTGCGAAAGGAATGGATTGCTCAGGCCACCATTAACTTCGCCGATGACGAGGAACTTCTAACGTTGGCCGCGAAGGCCGGGTGCAGAGGTGTCTTCATCGGCTTTGAGTCCCCCACGCCGGAAGGGCTTCTGGAGGTCGGCAAGAAATTCAACCTTCTGAATGGCCGGGACTTCCGCGCCTCCGTGCGGCGCATACAACGGCACAACATTCTGGTAGTCGGTTCCTTCATTATCGGTTTGGACATAGACGAACCGGGCATCGGTAAACGTATCGCCGAGGTCGCCAGTCACTACGGTGTGGACAATCTCAACGTACTGTTTTTGACCCCCTTGCCCGGCACCCGGCTGTGGGACCAGATGACGTCGCAGGGCCGCATCGCCCTCGATACGTTCCCGGAAGACTGGAAATATTACACACTAACCTTTCCGGTAGCTCGATATAAGCATTTGTCTCTGAACGGCATCATCAAAGAAATGATCTCGTGCGACCGGGACTTCTATTCCACGTCGCGCATTCTGCGCAGGGTGTGGAGCAACTTTTGGCAACACCGCAAACCGCTGGTCACCCTGGTGGGCAATCTCTCATACAGGGGCAATCTCCGGCTGGCCTGTAATGCATACGCCGACTTAAAGCGTTACTGCGGCAATAGGCACAATTGTGTAAAGCAGACCTGAAGAACCGAAGCTGAGCAATCTTCTATGAAGGTTTTTGAGAAAAATCAAGAATGAAAATCCTCAATGATATTCAATCTCATAATTCAAATAGCCAATAACATTATGCTCTTTTACCATATAACACCTAATATCAACATCCTTTGTTGTTCTCCGACACTTCTCGAATTCGGGATACTTATAGCCGCATTAGAAACAGGCAGGTTACATCAATAGATAGATGTTTTTCCCCTTGTGAATATCTTCGCTCTTCCTGTAACTAATTCTTTTTCCTCCCTGATAAACTTGATATGTTGCAGTAATGCCCAAGCGCTGTTATACCACTGCATCTGGTAGCCTCTCTGGTGCGCTTCTTTTTCCATCGCAAGGCGTTTATTTTGGTTAAAGACTAAAAAATCAAGTGCTCCGGCTATTTGTTCCACTGAAGCTTCCCCGGGGTCGACCAAAATACCTCTGGCATATCTGCCGATGACAAGGCCACTCGGACAAGGTTTGTTTGAATGAATAAGCTCCAAAGCACAACGAAATTTGGTCGCTATAGCAACTCTGCTGGAGCCTAAAGTATCAGCTAATATACCACTCGACGTCTGAAACATATTGAGATAAGGGAGCACCATAACGTTGGTCGCACCATAAAGTTCCAAGAAAGTACTTTCATCCAAAAAGGTGTCGAGAAAGACAACGTCGTGCTGCCTAAAGTCCACACCTTCCAGCGTTTTGGCCTTGCACCATTTCAGTTTGGACTCTTCCAGTGCTTTAGCCAGTGTTGCTTGATATGCTCGGTATTCTCTGCCTTCGGCTGCTCGGATAAAATCTGGATGGCATTGACCTGCAATTAAATACACTATTCTTTCCCTTTGGTTGTCTGTACAGGACTGTTCCAAAAACCTTCCATAGGCTCTAATGCTATACTGAATTCCTTTGTCAGGGGACAATAGCCCCAGTGTGGTAACAAGAAAAAAG
>JGI24422J19971_10002227_pt1 | contig 12018 bp, 9 predicted proteins | sample DeeMarSWOR152_54_FD_19971 | JGI IMG/M metagenome (IMG submission 19971) | reverse complement strand
GGGACCGTCTACAGATATGAAAGATCAGGCACGTTGCATGGTCTAATGCGCGTCAGAGGTTTCACCATAGACGACGCCCACATATTCTGCATCCCGAACCAAACCGAAGAAGAGATAGTCAAGGTTCTAGACTTGACTGAGTACATCCTAAAGAAATTCGGTTTCCAAAAATACTATGCGTATCTTTCAACGAGAGACCCAGAACAATCCAAAAAATACATGGGTTCAGAAAAAGATTGGAATCTGGCTCAAAAAGCTCTAGCCGAAGCTCTCAAAAAGAAAGGAATTCCATACCAAGAAAAGCCCGGAGAGGCGGTCTTTTACGGGCCGAAAATCGACATCTATGTAGTTGATGCTTCAGGCAAAGAATGGCAATGTTCAACCATCCAGTTCGACTTCAACCTGCCTAAACGCTTCAACATAACCTATACTGGACCTGATGGAGAACCGCACGAAGTTGTAATGATTCACAGAGCCCTTCTTGGTGCCATTGAAAGGTTCTTCGCCATACTAATAGAACACTACAAGGGGAATCTCCCTGTATGGCTTGCCTCCACGCAAGTGAAAATATTACCTATCAGCAATAGCTACCTACAGTACGCTAGAGATGTTCACAAGAAATTATCAGATTATGCGATAAGAGCGGAAATTGACGACACCGACTCCACAATCAGTCACAAAATCAGAGAAGCTGAACTCCAGAAGATTCCATACATGGCAATATGCGGTGAACGCGAAGCGAAATCAAAGAAGATATCTGTCAGAAAACATGAGGTAGGAAACATAGGCATATTAACAATCAAAGAACTCATCAGAAATATCAAAAAAGATCACAAGCCTTCGTAGAGGGAGCATTTATAGAAAAATCGCGCATGTTCTAGACTACGTCATCTCTTGAGTTCTATGAACTCTGTCAGCAAGAGTATTCCTTGAATCAACAGAAAAAGCCCAGCTATCCATACAAGAAGACTTGGAAACAATATAACCAACAGGCCAAATATTATGCATAGTATGGCTAAGATAGGCTTGGAAATGGTTATCCCTATTTTCCTCAATTCCCTATCTATGTGTTCAGTCATGGACTTATCCTCTTAATCCGGAATATGAATGCATGGCTTCTTAACAATTATGAATTGAAAATCAATATTGAATGCACGTCGTAGCCTCTAGTTAACCATTTAACAGCACGCTATTGCCGAACAAAGATCACTTCTGAAAGAAGAAATCAAAGCTCTTTTCCACAACCAGAACAGAAATTTGAATTCGGCGAAAGCGAAGCACCACAGTGGGGACAAACTCGAGATGCGGGGTCTTTCGGCTTCTCCCTATTGTCAAGTGTATCCACCAACCCCTTTCCGAAACTCTTGGCAACACCCCAAGTCTTCCTAAGACCTTTTCCGATGAGCTCTCCGGTTTCTTCAGCTACCTTCTCAAGTTTGACAGGCTTCTCTTTCTTTCGATCTTCTTGCTCACCCAACTGACCCCACTCCAACTTATAATACGAAATATTCAAAGCTTATAACTAAAGATTCTGAAGCGAAGGTCATTATTCGAAATACTAGAGATATACGCTTGCGGTCTCTATCTTACAGAGAGAGCATCTTGCCGGTGACGCCGCTCATTGGAATAATCTTGATTTCTCCTGTTTTTAAGTGTCGGCATCTAGCTTCGTATATTGGTGTATAAACAACAGTGTGTTCCGTTACTTCAAAAGTTTCTTGGGCGATCCTTCCAATGTTTGGGGGTCTCTTAACGATCCTTCCGCGAATGACGTCTATTATGCTGTCAGGCGGAACACTGAGCTTTCTGACCTTATCGCTGCTTTCTTTTAGGAATTTTTCAGGTTGGGGCTGGGCTTGAGCAGATGGCAATTTGGCAGGGTCGATTTCGCGCCCTGTTCTATTCAAGGCTACGTTTGCGGATGCTTCGTGGATTACTCTTTCTTGTGCGTCCAGCACGATTTCTTTGTGAGGTCGCTTCAGAATCCCTTTCACTCTTTCCTTTGTGACTTCGGGTTCTAAAGTTTGGTCAAAAATAATCACTTCCCTGACTTCCTCGCCAACTCTGATCGAATACGTCTTCTTTTTGTAATAATCAAGCGAGTAGTCGGCTTTGCCAACCACGAAGGGTTCGTAGAAAAGCAGAATCGATTCACATTCAATCTCTTCACGCTTGGGCCTAAGGAAGCCTAATTTGGCAAAAAATCCAGTTTTATCTTTCTCAACAATGTTTTTTGTGCTTTCAAGATCCATGGCGGTTTTGTGCACCACAAGTTTCCTTTCCACTATCATTTCTTCAATCTTCTCTTCTTCAGTCAACGCGGATGCGACCAAAATGTCATCACCGCCACTGAATACACAGTTCTCCCCTAAATAGTCTTATGGTGAACATAACCACTCCAGATTCAACCGTTGAGTTATGTTGAAGAAGTCCTGACATAGAATTCGAGAAGGGCAGCAATGTGTGTCTCTATTCAATTCCCTTACTATCATTTCATGCAAAACTCGGTATCGGCCAACGCGTAGTAGCAAGATTTTAGTCCATCTTATTCATAAAGTAACTTAGGTTAAGGACTAAAATGGCGCAAAAGCGTTTAACGGAATTCTCTCATGCGAAGGCTAAACCTTCAAAAGAAACCAGAGTAGAAGACCTACCCTTCACGAAAGCCGTAACAAAAGAAAAAGAAAAACGTGTTTTTCCGCCAAAGGCTCTTGAAAACTTGCCGCTCTCATACTTCGTTTCAGCCATCTACAATGGAAAAACTAGAAAAGCACTGATCAAACTCTATGAACCAAGCTCAGGTCAGATCCATTTCTGGTATGACAACACTGGACACAAGCCATACTGCCTAACCAACCTTTCACCATACGAACTCGAAAAGATCAACCGCTTAATTCAGCATCCAGGCTTCGACCATTTCGAGATAGTGGAGAAGTTTGACCCACTACTGGATGGAAACGTGAAAGTAACAAAAATATTGACGAAAGATCCGTTAGCCATTGGCGGCCGTCCAAGAGGATGTATAAGAGACGTGATCCCAGAAGACTTTCCAAGAGTATCAGAAACACCCATATCACCAGAGCAAATCAAAGTTTGGGAAGCCAAGATAAAGTATTACCAATCCTACATTTATGATAGAAATCTTTGGCCTGGAATGATCTACGAAGTTAAAAATGGGGATCTGATTCCAAAGTCATTGAAAGAAGCTGAAGAAATGACCAGGCAAATACGTGAGATCTTCAAAGATGCCACAGCCGAAGAGCAGCAATACATTGAACAGTGGGCTAGGCTTTTAGAGTATCCAGCCCCAAAATTCCGCCGTGTGGCACTAGACATAGAAGTCTACTCACCAATCCCAACAAGGATGCCTGACCCCCGCGAAGCTACTTACCCAGTCGTCTGCGTATCACTCTACAGCTCCGACAGACAGAAGAGAGTTTTGCTGTTGAAGAGACAGAATGTTCGAGAAGGAACAGGACTCCCAGCGGATGCAGATCTTGAATATTTTGATTCCGAAGAGAAGCTCATAAGAGCGGTTTTTCACGCTTTATGGGATTACCCATTTGTCATCACATTTAACGGTGACGATTTCGACCTGCATTATCTAGCTCACAGAGCAGAAAACCTTGGTTTAAGAAGAAGTGAAATCCCAATAGAGGTTGGCAGACGAGTCTGTTTACTGAAGTATGGCGTGCACATTGACCTGTACAAGTTTTTCTTCAACCGTTCTATCCAAATCTACGCCTTCAGCAACCGCTATCGAGACGTTAAGCTTGACGATGTTGGCACCGCCTTGATTAAAATGGAAAAGATTAGGCTGGAAAAGAGCATAGGCGAATTAACTTACAACGAACTTGCCAAATACTGCCTCAGAGATGCTGAAATTGCTTTCAAGCTCACAAGTTTTGAAGACGACCTAGTTATGAATCTTATTTTGGTTTTGGCTAGGATCAGCAGCATGCCGATGGAAGATGTCAGCCGCCAAGGTGTATCACGATGGATAAGGAACTTCATACACCGCGAACACCGCAGAATGAATATGCTCATACCAAACGCGACAGACATCCTAGCCATAAAAGGTAAAACAGCAACGAAAGCCATCATTAAAGGCAAGAAATACAAAGGCGCAATCGTTGTCGAGCCTGTTCCAGGCGTCCACTTCAACGTCGCGGTCATGGACTTTCCAAGCCTGTACCCATCCATAACAAAAGTATGGAACCTTGGCTACGAATCCATAAATTGTCCGCACTCAGAGTGCCATAACAACAGCATCCCGGGCACACCTCATTGGGTTTGCACAAAAAAACGCGCCTTAGAAAGCCTGCTAATCGGCTCGCTCAGAGACCTACGAGTACGATGGTACAAGCCAAAATCAAAAGACAAAACCTTACCAGCAGAACTTAGAAGCTGGTACAAAATCATTCAAGGGGCCCTTAAAGTTATCTTGAACGCAAGCTACGGGGTTTTCGGGGCAGAATCCTTCGACCTTTACTGTCCACCAGTGGCAGAAGCCACAGCAGCCATCGGACGACACTCGATAACCCAAATAATCGAAAAAGCAAAAGACCTAAACATCCAAGTACTGTACGGCGACACCGACAGCGTTTTCNTNAAGAACCCCTCGAAAGCACAAATCGGAGAGCTTGCCCATTGGACTGAACAGCAATTGAAGATGAGTTTGGATGTTGAGAAGGTTTACAGATATGCGGTTTTCAGTTCGCGAAAAAAGAATTACTTGGGGGTCTTGGAGGACGGAAGCGTTGATGTCAAAGGATTAACAGGCAAGAAAAAGCACATACCACTGTTCATTAAAAATGCTTTTGCCACAATGAAAGAACGTTTAGCGCAGGTCAAAACACCCGGAGACTTCGAGAAAGCCAAAAAAGACGTATGTGAAATCGTCCGCAACCGCTATATGCAGTTGAAGAAACGGGAATGGGAAAACTTAAGCGAACTGGCGTTTAACGTAGTTTTAGGAGATGACCCGGAACGCTACAGAAAAACGACCCCCCAACACGTCAAAGCAGCAAGAATCCTTCAAGACAGAAAGATTGAAGTGAAAGCCGGCGACCTCGTAAGCTTCGTCAAGGTTGTTAGAGAGCCACACGTCAAACCAGTTGAGTTAGCAACGAAAAACGAGATTGATGTTGATAAGTACGTAGCCTACTTGCACTCAACCTTTGACCAAGTATTAGATGCGTTAGGTTTAGACTTCGATGAAATAATAGGATTGACGAAACTGGAAAGATTCATGTAGACGTTACATGTCTTCAGTAGTCACTTTTAGTCCACGAGATTTTAGAGGTTCCAGAATGTTTCGTGTGCTAAGTATTGAAAGCAGTAGGTAGCCAATCACTGCTATTGCGATTAAACTGCTAATTGTTATGCTGACAATCATGGCAGCCCAAGCTGGCAAAGTACTCAGGATGTCTGGTGGAGAAAAGTTGAAGATCAACGAAAGGTAACCTCCCACGATAAAGCCGATGGGCAAGGCTCCAGCCGCACATGCTATGAAACGATGTTTCCTGAACACAAAAACTATGGTTGCCGCAATCAAATTGGCAATTGGTCCAAACATTACATCTTCAACTCCCATGAAATAGTAGGCGTTGGTCAAAAAGCATCCAATGGTCACACCCCCAATGACAGGATAACCCAATAAGGCAGCTAAGGCAATCAAGCAATCAGCAACACGCAGCTGAACAGGCCCATAGATCGTGGGATTACCAACAGAAAACATCTGAAGAACATTAACTATCACGTACAAGGCGGCAAAAACCGCTGTTAAAGCCACGTCTCTACTGTCAAATTTCAATATTTCACCTCCTACGCCGGGGTTTATACGGCGGATCGGGTGGAGGCCCACTCACCCGCCAGCAAAAACCTATCACGCAGATTTCATGTTATAAATGTTGCTGTAGAAAAATCAACTTCTCGTGTTCGACAATGCTTCTGTCTTTTCTTCAGTGCGTCTTTCTGTCATTGGTTCTTCAGCTCCTGATTCTGCAGTTCTTTCTTCAGTATGCCCTTCTCTTACTGCTTCCTCACCTTCCATGCGGGATAGTTCGTCAGTTCTTTGTTCAACACCTTCCTTCGTTATTGCTTCCCCAACTCTCGAGTCTACCTCAACATCTTCTGTGGCTATTCCCTGTTCTTGAGAGTGAGGGAACAAATTGTGTGGAGGGGGAGGAGTCTTCAGAATAGTTGATAATAGGTACATGGCGGCAAACGCGTTTTGATAAACTTTTTTGAAAACATACGGCACTTTTATCTCAGGGTCAACCTCTAGCATCTTGCGTATTTCTTCATCCTTGCCAGTTAAAGTCGCAGTACCTTCAACCTCGAACTTCACGACGCTAGGTTTAGTTGTCAAAAGTAAACCAAAATTCACAGCAACCATTTGACTCCTGCGCTCTTTCTCCTCCAACCTTGCCTTTACATCGAAATTAATAGCTCCAGCACCGCCTTTATCGCTTAATCTGACACCTGCTACGTTAGTGATGTCTACTGCAACCGAAGCATTTGGGATATCCAATGTTGGGCAAATAACTGATTCCCCACACTTACTAATCGCATACGGAAGCTAGTTCTCCAGCAACCTCTACTAAGCCTTGCCTTTCAACAAGTTTTTGCCTTTTTGTGTGTAACAAGCCGATACTTACACTATCGCGCAAAAGAGGTCACAACAACAGCCATTGAAACACTAAAGCAGCAGAAGTTGAAGCAGCTACCGATAGCGAAATAATTACAACTACTTGGCGTTCACTTAGAGGACGATGACGAGTAATAAGCGTTATCAGACTCCTTCTATGGTCTGAAGACAGTTTTTCTCCATCAAAGGAAACATGTGCCTTTGTTCTAAAAAAGAAGTAATTCAACAAAATCAGTAAAGAATTAAAGATGTATGGCAAAAGCGAAATCAGCAAGCTTGACTTCAAATCTGAGATGATCGCAAAAGCAGCCAACGTCATTCCAATGGCAAAAGATCCAGTGTTACCAACAAAGATTCTGCCGCGAAAATTGAAAAAAGCCAGTAAAAGCCACACGATTAATGGGGCGCATAATAGGATCACATTTGATCCTGAGATAGCCATCGTCCCAGTCAGGATTATTGCAGGACAAACTGTTTCTAGACCATTCAATCCTCCAAGCTGATTCACGGTGTTGGTAGTTACGGTCACAATCAACGGAAGAATTATGAAATAATAGTAATCGCCGAAGTCTATGGCTCCAAATATCGGGGTCGCTATGGATGTACGCAGTCCAAGCCTGTAGGCTAAGGAAATGAGCGGTATTGCTGCTATTAGTGGAAAGAAGGCTTTATAGCGCCACCTCAAATCCATCCAGTCATCAAGCAAACCCATGAAACCACCGAACAATATGCAGACAGCTAGGGTCAAAGCTGGAGAAACGTTGTTTGATGCCTCGACTTGTGACGGCTCAAGCCCCCAATGCAGTAAGAAGAGATAAGTCGCGCTGGCTAGAACGTAGATTACACCCAAACCGTTCGGAATTAGGGGTTTATTTGGCTTATGAGTATCAGGAGCTTTTGGAAACAACCTATCTCTCCCTTGTCAGCTTGGATAGTTTATTTGGTAGAGGCATACAAGTGGGACAATGCCACCATAATCATCTGTTGTATCCAGCCCCGCGAAATATGCCTCCCTAAAATATTCAGGCTGGATCGCCGCTGCACTTAGACCATTTTTAAGCCATTCTGCCTCTTCAGGATCACTCACCAAATTGTTTTCGCACCAGCGGTGTTTTCCCCAAGCCATTAGCTTATAAATAGTTGAATTCATTCCCAGAAGGTTCCAGTCCCATTGACGCGTGGAGGCATTGTACTTCCCGAACTCATCTTCGTCGATCCATGAATATTGTTCATCGATAAAACCGTCAGCTATGAATCGGTCGTAGGCTTTCCCCGAAATCCGTGCCATCCACATCCACTTCCCTTCGTCGCCATAACCAATCCAATTTCCGCTGGTGCTGAAGGTTGTGAAAACAAGAATATATTTTGCATCATACAGTTCTAACATTTCTAGTGATTGTGTTTCGTTAGCCATAAAGATGAAACCGATATTTTGTATTTGCGTCGTGTTTATTGTAGCATTGTCAGCCAGCGATGTCACATTGCCCACAATTGTCAACCAATACCCATAGTCCCACCAGCTACACACAACTGTAGTTCCTTCGAGATTACTTTTCACCCAATTCAATATGTCTAGCCATTCATGCACGGGCTTTGCAGGCGCGATTGGAAGACTAGCAGCAGAAATGGTGACTGGAGACCAAGCTTGCCTATACACTTTTGGCATTGGAAAAGCAAGACTTGTCATCAGAATGAGGAAAATCAGAAATACGGCAGAACCGCTGAATTCCCTGCCAACAGGCTGTAAACCATGTTTCTTTTTCTCGCTGATTCTTGGTGGCTCCCTTAATAGAGTGTTGAATGGTTTCAATATCCCTGTTATTCCTATAGCCGCTAAAAGGGCGAATGCTGGAGCCATAACTACAAGTAAACGTACCATGGAACAAGCAAAGTATAGTGACGTCAAGCCAAAGATTACGAGAAACAAGCTTCTATTACTAAGATCTCTCAATGCAAAGAAAAAGCCGGCCAAGAAGAAGACTATCACTATCCCAAGATCATAGTATATGGATCCCCAAGCAGAGATTCTGTGCTCAGCCACCGACTCGATGAGCGGAAAACCTGTTCGAAACAGCGGATTTATAACCGAAATAAACTTTCCGGCTATACCCTGCATGTAGCCAAACTGCCAAAGAACAGAAAAACCACCAACTAATACAGCAAACAAAGCCACAATGAAGATCATTCTCCATTTTGCAGACGTCAAGACACGAAAAACTTCACAAAAACAGAGCAGCACAAATACGCCGGCGACAGGCAAAATGACGCCTGTAGTCAGATAGTTTATGTTAAGTTTCGGGACGCACGTTGCCATGAATAAACCGAATCCAAAAGCCAAACTATATGATAGCAAAAGACGTTGGCTATATCTTTTTAGTAGTACCAACAGAAAAATGAAAAGCACTGTAATACCAAGAACGTAGTATGCGGCACCCCATCCGGAACAGAAATATCCCAGGACCATACCCGACGCAAGCGAATATTTCACGCTTGAATCCAAAGACCTATCCCCTTCTATTGACCTTAGAAACAGAAACGCAAAAAGCAGAAGAGCCAATATGCCTATTGTTTCATCGTCAAAAAACCCTACCTGAGTTCGTTGAATGTAGGAAGGACTCAAAGCCAAAAAAAGTGCTGCAAATAATCCAACGGATTTCCCCCCAATATCCTTACCAAGAAAATAAATCACTAAGCTGGCAAGCATACCCATAATAGCTGGCTCAATCGCGCAAAAATCCATCAGACTAACATTAACACCTAACGCCGAAATCATGCTGTATAGAAATGCCGCTGTTAGTGGTAGTCCCGGAAGCCCCCCTGCTGCAATATTTATTCCGGCTGGATACCACCTCTGAGTGTCAACCCATTGTGTGGGCCAAGCCCACGAAATGAAACCATTCTTCAATATGTACTCGGTGAAACGATATTGGAAGTAAGGGTCGAATTCTGAGAGGTGTAGTTGTGCTGAGCCTGCAGCTGGGTCGATCTCCCATCGTAAGGGAAATAGCCGTATTGTGAAGGCTATGATGAGTATAAGTAATAAAGCTGAAAAAACTAGCATGGAGCCGTGGCTCACTTCGAGGCGGAGCTTTCCCAGTTTTGTTACGCTATTGCGCAGGCGTTCCTTCGACAGGAGGTTTTTAACCCTCATTTGACCATCTCTTTAACACAGTTTATTGAGGTGTTTTATTTCTCTTATGGTTGATTGATGATTTTCAGGTTTCAGTTTTTCTCTTATAGCCGTATTTCTCAGCGTCATAAAACGGAAATGACACAATTTTCCCTTTTGCTAATCTGTTGCGTATTTTGACTCTTATGAAGTTATCATCTTGAGCTTGGGCTGCTTGTATATAAGCCATTCCTATGCCATATTTAAGTAACGGTGAAAAGGTTCCGCTTGTTATATTCCCTATTTTCTCGCCTCCATCATCGTAAACTTTGAATCCTTGCCGAGGTATGCCCCGCTCTATCATCCTTATTCCGACGCGTTTGCGTTGAATCCCCTCTCTTTTCTGTTTCATCAGAACATCTTTCCCTATGAAATTCTCTTTCTGGAACTTCACAACGAAGCCTAATCTTGCTTCTAGAGGAGTCGTGGTTTCGTCAATGTCATTTCCATAAAGGCACATTCCCGCTTCAAGCCTTAAGGTGTCTCTTGCTCCTAGTCCACAGGGTTCTATGCCAAAAGATTTGCCAGCTTCAAGAATCGCGTTCCACAACTTCACGGCATTGTCAGGTCTCGTTAATGGCGCGTGCCATACAAAGACTTCGAAGCCGTCTTCACCAGTATATCCAGTCCTAGAGACAAGAACTTCCACATTGCTTAAACGTGAGTTTTGGCACTTGAATCTCCCGATTTCGCTAAAATCTGTTGTGGAAATTCTTTGAAGTGTCTTTTCGGCGTTTGGACCTTGAACTGCGAACATTGCAACATCATCCGAGACATCTTCTATCTTCACATCGAAGCCTTCAGCGTTTTTATTCATCCAGTCGTAATCTTTTTCTCTGTTGCTCGCATTGAAGACCACAAGAAATTTTTCGGTGCCTAATCTGTATACAACGAAATCGTCTATTATGCCACCATTTTCATTGCACATGACTGAATATTGAGCACCATTAGGTAATACCGCGGAAATGTCGTTTGTTATTACGTAGTTTAGGAACTTCTCGGATTCTTCACCTGTGATCGAAACGCGCCCCATATGAGAGATGTCGAAGATGCCAACACTGGTTCTCACCGCTAAGTGTTCCTGGATTATTCCCTTAAACCATAAGGGCATTTCGAAACCGGCGAAAAAAGTTGTTTTCGCCGTTTTCTTGTGCACATCACAGAGTTGGGTTCTGCGTGCCTTCTCTGTCAAACTTCTCTCCTCAGATCATTCTGCAGCCTTCACTTCAACATCCAAAGGTACAAATGCAAGCTTTTTGCCGCATTTAGGGCATTTCCCATTGCAGTGCTGCATGATTTCGTCTGGCGGCTTGAGGTCCTCATCTTCATATAATACGTAGCCACATTTTTGACATATAACACGTTGAGGCACAGCGACATACTCCCTTTACAGTGAATCAAGTAAATGGTCATGCCGTATTTATTGGTTGCTAATGTCAGGATGTTTCCTTTCGCTTTTACAAAAGACTTTTAATTTTGACTATGAAGTTTAGTTCTGAGAAGTCATTCCTTAACATGCTAATGGAACGTGCGCCAAGATGGAGAAGTATACGCTGATCATTACAGAAAAGCCGGATGCTGCACAGAGGATAGCTTCAGCACTTGACGAAAAGGGAAGAATGGAAAAGAAAGAAGACAATGGAGTACCGTACTATGTAGCCAGAAGAGATGAAGAAATAGTTGTGGTTCCAGCTTTAGGACATTTATACACGGTTGCTGAAGAAAGAAAAGGAAGGAATTACTATCCAGTTTTTAACTTCAGATGGGTACCAAGATACGCCGCTGAAAGGGGAGCCAAACAAATCCGAACTTGGATCCAAGCTATTTCAAAGCTTGCAAATAATGCTGAAATGTTTATTGATGCATGTGACTATGACATCGAAGGAAGCGTAATTGGATATTGCATACTGAAATACGCCTGCGGCAATAAAGAAACCATCTCGAGACGCATGAAATACTCTACTCTCACCCAAGAGGCCCTACAGAAATCATACACTGAACTGCTACCACACTTGGATTTCACACTCATAGAAGCTGGAGGCACAAGACACGAAGTTGATTGGCTCTATGGTGTAAACCTTTCACGAGCTTTAACGATATCTGCAAGAAATTGGAGCGGAAAATACGCCACTTTAAGCACGGGAAGAGTGCAAGGTCCGACCCTGAAGTTTCTCGTAACAAGGGAGAAATCTATAGG
>JGI24422J19971_10002226_pt1 | contig 12019 bp, 10 predicted proteins | sample DeeMarSWOR152_54_FD_19971 | JGI IMG/M metagenome (IMG submission 19971) | reverse complement strand
TCCTCAATTCTTTTGGCTTGCTTCTCCTCGAACTGCGTTTCATCATAGTCAATAATTGTAATCCGTGTTTTTTCGGTCTTTCTCTCCCCTATATGGACGAGGGTTCCCGGGGGAAGCCCTCCCTTTACCGACCTTCGCTTAACCAGCCTTGGCATCGTGATTCACCTCCTTCAAATAGTGTTACCGGTATTTCTCCTCTTGGTGTCGTAACTTTAAGCAGTGGGGCTTTCTTTGTCAAGAACCTGTGGCGACTATTGCGGCTTGGTATTAAAGAGTAAAGGCAGTTTAAGAGGGGCGTTAGCCCCTCTTCTGAGAAGCTTTCCCCCTCATGATAGGAATTACATATCCATATTACAGAGAGTCAAAATCTTGGAGAGTTGAAATCTTGGAGAGTCAAAGGGAGGCGAAGCCCCCTCCCTAAAGTCTTTTCCCTGCTTGAAGGAGGTTAAACTGGCGGGGCGTCTAAGAGGGGCGAAGCCCCTCTTTCTTTACTTCCCCTTCCCCTTATCAAGGGGAAGGGGATAAAGGGGATAGGGTTACCAATAAAAATCCAAAGGGGGTGAGGTAGATAAACAATCCAATAACAAGGCTCATTTGCTTTTCAGGCGAGCCTGTGTTATATTATAAATGTAACTTAATATTCAGACCGCTAGGGGTGCTCAAAAGCTGAGAGGCGATTTGATGCCAACCCTGGGAACCTGATCTTGGTAATACGAGCGTAGGGAAGCGGTAGTAACCTAGACCAAGGGTCTGGTATTGACCGCTGAAACCCTTGGTCTCTTTTTATGGAGGTGAATATGACTCAACTGGAATTGGCTAAACAAGGGACTATATCACCGCAAATGAAGCTGGTGGCTGAGCAGGAAGGGGTAGATGCTGAGTGCATTCGGCAGGGTGTGGCGAACGGGACGATAGTAATTCCGGCTAATATCAACCACACCAACCTCGTTCCCTGTGGCATCGGTCAGGGGCTCAAGACCAAGGTCAATGCCAATATCGGCACCTCTTCTGACTTCGGTGATGTTAATACCGAGCTGGAAAAGTTGCGAGTGGCTATTGATTTTGGGGCAGATACCGTTATGGACTTGAGCACCGGTGGCGATATATCGGCTATTCGGCGGGCTATTATTGCCGCCAGCTCGGTACCAATAGGCACGGTGCCCATTTACCAGGCCGGGATTGAGGCCATAGATAGACATGAGGCTATAGTCAAAATGACCGTTGATGACCTGTTTGCCGGGATTGAAGAGCATGCTCGCGATGGCGTTGATTTCATAACCGTGCACTGTGGTGTAACCCGGTCGGCTATCGCCAAGCTTAAGCAGCAGGGAAGGGTAACTGATGTCGTGTCCCGAGGGGGTGCTTTCCTGATAGGCTGGATAATTTACAATGAGCGCGAAAATCCCCTCTATGAGTATTATGACCGCCTGCTGGAGATAGCCAGGGAGTTTGATGTCACCCTGAGCCTCGGTGACGGGATGCGTCCCGGTAGCCTGGCTGATGCTACCGACCGAGCCCAGATTGAGGAACTGCTTACTATCGGGGAATTGGTACAGCGGGCTCAGCAAGCTGGAGTTCAGGCAATGGTTGAGGGTCCGGGGCACTTACCCTTGAACCAGATTGAGGCTAATGTTCAGCTAGAGAAGGCTATCTGCAAAGGGGCTCCTTTCTATGTGTTAGGTCCGCTGGTGACTGATATTGCCGCTGGCTACGACCATATTACCGGAGCTATAGGTGGAGCTATCGCTGCCGCTGCCGGCACCGATTTTCTGTGCTATGTGACGCCCGCCGAGCACCTTTGTCTGCCTGACCCCGAGGATGTCAGGCAGGGGGTGATAGCCTCGCGTATCGCCGCCCATGCTGGCGATATAGTTAAGGGGGTCAACGGGGCCGAGGACTGGGACAGAAGGATGTCTCTGGCTCGAAAGAAGCTTGATTGGCAGGAGCAAGCCAGGCTGTCCTTAGACCCTGAGCTGTCTCGTCAGGTTCATAGTAAGCACGCTTCGGCTGGGGTGGCTTGTAGTATGTGCGGGGATTTCTGTGCTATGGAACTAATGGAGAAATACTTAGGCATCACCTCACCTAAAGGTTTCTAGATGATAACGGAGAGGAGAAACTGAAATGGCACTATTTCACCCGGTAAGAGAAGGAGAGGTAGCTAAGGCTATTGCCAGTAGCTTTTGGCGACAGTTTGAAGACTATGCCCAAAGCGATGTTATTATTGTCGGTGGTGGACCCAGTGGTCTCATCGCCGGCAGAGAGTTGGGTAAAGCCGGGGTTAAGGTCCTGATTATAGAGAGGAATAACTACCTGGGTGGCGGCTTCTGGATTGGTGGTTATTTTATGAATAAGGTTACCCTGAGAGCGCCAGCCCAGGAGATTCTTGATGAGCTAAACGTGCCCCACTCTATGTTTAGCGACGGTCTTTACGTCGCTGACGCCCCTTATGCCTGTTCTAAGCTTATTGGCGCTGCCTGTGATGCCGGGGTTAAATTTCTCCAGCTGACCCTTATGGAAGACCTGGTGGTGGGCGAGGACAACCGGGTAACCGGGGTAGTGATTAATTGGAGTCCCATTGCCCATCTGCCCAGGGAGGTTTCCGCTCTTGACCCGATACCTTTGGAAACAAAGGTGGTTATTGATGCTACCGGTCACGATGCCTGTGTGGCGAGGAAGCTGGAGCAACGGGGGGCGCTCAAGCTGGTGGGAGAAGGGGCATTGTGGATTAATAAATCAGAGGATGCGGTGGTGGAGCATACCGGCGAGGTCTATCCCGGATTAATCGTCGCTGGTATGGCAGTAGCCGCTGTTTACGGGCTACCCCGCATGGGTCCTACCTTTGGTGGCATGCTTCTCTCGGGGAAGCGGGCCGCTGAGATTGCCCTAGAAATACTGAAACAACTGGCAATATCTTAAATGAGAGCCGAAATTATTTCCGTGGGTACGGAACTTCTTCTGGGGGAGATAACTGATACCAATGCCCGTTTTCTGGCTGGCCAGTTACCCGGGCTGGGGATAGACCTTTACTGGATTTCGCAGGTAGGCGACAATCAGGTAAGGTTGGTCGAGGTCCTGAGGCGTGCCTGGCAGCGCTCCGACCTGGTCCTGATTACCGGCGGGCTGGGTCCCACCGAGGATGACCTGACCCGTGAGGCTATAGCTGAGATGCTGGGGGAGGAGTTGAAACTTGTCCCGGCTTTAGAGCGTGAGCTACAGGAGTTTTTTGCCCGCCTGGGTATAGACATGCCCCCGACCAACATCAAGCAGGCAGCTATTATCCCTTCGGCTGAGGCCATTCATAATGTAAGCGGCACTGCCCCGGGGTGGTGGGTGGAAAAAGATAAACACATATTAATCGCTATGCCCGGTCCGCCCCGAGAGATGCAGCCCATGTGGTACCATCATATTCTACCCCGATTACGCCAAAGCCCCACCGGGGAAATCATTGTTTCCAGGACTCTTAAGACCTTTGGTCTGACTGAAGCCGAGGTGGGTGAAATGGTCTCGCCTCTGCTGGCCGCATCCAATCCTACCCTGGGTATTTACGCTAAGACTGACGGCATTTATCTACGTCTGGCAGCTAAGGCCCAGAGCCAGAAGCAGGCTGAGGCGATGATTGCCCCCGGTGAAGCTAGACTGAGGTCAATCCTGAGTGAATATATCTGGGGGACTGATAGCGACACGCTGGAAGCCGTAGTCGGGCATATGCTGGCGGAAAAGGGATTGAGTCTGGCAGTTATGGAAGGCTATACCGGAGGCTTATTGGCGGCGACCATCACCGATACTCCCGGCGCCTCAGCATATTTTAAGGGGGGACTGATTGCCGGTTCAGAGGCAGCCCAGATAGCTTATGGGGTTGACGCCGGGGTTATTGCTGATTGTGGAGCTGGCAGTAAGGAAGCAGCCCAGGCTATGGCTGGAGCCGCCAGGTTACACTTGGGGGCTGATATTGGGGTTGGCACCGCCGGCGTAGATGGACCGGGTGAAGCGGAAGGTAAACCGGTCAGTACCATATATATTGGAATAGATGACGGCAAGAATAAGAAATCAATTACCGCCCGCTACCCCGGAGATAGAGCCTGGGTCAAGCGCCGGGCGGTGGCTACGGCTCTGTTTGGGTTGAGGAAAATACTGGCTACCGAATAGGCTAAGCTGAGGTTAGGACCGAAATATACGATAAGTCGTAATTCCCCCACCGTAATATGGCTAACCATATCCCATCAATGAACGTTATTAATAATAGGGGAATTGTGCTAATATGGTAGTTAGGAAATGAAAGATGCTTTTAATTTAGGTAAGGTCTTTGGCATACAACTCAAGCTCCACTACAGCTGGTTCATAATATTTGCTCTGCTAGCTTTCGCTTTAGTCGCTCCTCACTGGTCTTCCGGGTTTTGGTGGGCTATTGGCATAATTACCTGTCTGCTATTTTTTGCTTCAGTAATTGCCCACGAGCTAGCTCATAGCCTTGTCGGCAGGGCTAACGGCATACCGGTAAGGAGCATAACCCTTTTTATCTTTGGCGGCATTGCTCACATGACTAAGGAGGCGGCCAGCCCTAATGCTGAGTTAAAAATGGCGGTTGCCGGTCCTGCCTGTAGTGCCGTAATTGGCGGGATGTGTTTTTTGATTTGGTCCTTTAATTCGGGCATGGCGGCTCCCATAGCTAATATGGTTTGGTGGCTGATGTTTATGAATTTGGCGCTGGCTACCTTCAATATGATTCCAGGTTTCCCTCTGGACGGAGGGCGTGTTTTACGCTCCGTTCTGTGGCGCTCTAGCGGTGATTACAAACGCTCTACCCGGATTGCCACCCGGGTAGGGGAGGTTGTAGGCTACACATTTATTGCCGGTGGTATTGTAATCGTCTTCCTTCAGCCCTTTGGTCTGTCCTGGTTTAGTGGTCTGTGGATAGCCTTCATCGGCTGGTTTCTGAAAAACGCTGCCTCAACCAGCTACCGTCAGGCTCAATGGCGCCAGACCCTTAAGGGGTTTACTGCGGCTCAGGTAATGACGGTTAACTGCCCCGTAGTCCCTGCCGATGTTACCCTCAATCAGGTGGTCCAGGAGTATATCATCCCCAGCGGGTGCCGCCTTTTTATGGTAGCTGACATGGGTAGGCTGGAAGGTATTTTACCCCTGCAAAATATCAAGCCTGTTTCCCAGCAAAATTGGGGGGTGACCCAGGTGAAGGAGATAATGACCCCCATTGACAAGCTAAAGGTAGTCGAGCCTGGTCAGGATGCTCTAAGCGTACTGGAGCAGATGGATGAGAGTGAGACCAACCAGATACTGGTATCAGGCGAGGGAGGGGTTACTGGGGTAATTGCCCGTGACGACCTGATAACTTTTCTTCGCACCCGCGCTGAGTTAGGGATATAGATAATTTTTTGTTGATAAGATATTTGATATAATTTTAAAAAGTTAATGGTCATAATAAATGAGACTAAGTGAGTAATTATTCACATAGGGGGGCATCCTGGAAGTGAATGGTGGGAGCCAGAGTCTAAGTTTGGGCGAGGCAGCTAGTCGTTTTTTGGTTAGTTTACCACCCGAAGCCAGGGAAATAAGCCAGCAGGAGGTATATAGATTTGCTCGCTGGTACGGGTGGGAACAACCTTTGGCTGAGCTTACTGCCCCTGACATAGCTAACTATGCGGAGCGGTTATCACTATCGGATGCCGACTACACCAAAAAGCTGGAACTAATACGAGCCTTCCTCATTTACGCTAAAAAAGAAGGCTGGAGTAAGACTAATCTTGCCGTTCACCTCAGGATTAAGAAGGTAAAATCCTCATCCCGGTCTTCGCCCGGGCGGGGTCTGTCCGAAGCTATCTCTTTAACTCAACAGGGATATGCCGAACTGGAGGCTGAGCTGGCTGCCCTTAAGGATAAGCGCCCCCAGGCTATTGAGGAAATGCGTAGAGCCGCCGCCGATAAGGACTTCCGTGAGAATGCACCTCTGGAAGCGGCCAGGGAGCAACGCGGGCAACTGGAGGGGCGGATTAGAGAGCTGGAAGAGACCCTGAAGCTAGCCACTATTATTGATGATAAACCGGGGAGCACCTCCAAGGTGGGTGTTGGCGATAGTATTATCCTGCGTGACCTGGCTTCTGGTGAGGAGCTACGCTATGTGCTGGTCAGTCCCAAAGAGGTAGAACCGACCGGGGGCAAGATTTCTAGCGCCTCACCTATAGGTAAAGCCATTATTGGTCGAGGTCAGGGGGAGGTAGTTGAGGTAACAGCCCCGGTAGGCAAGCTGCGCTACCAGATTAAACAGATTGAGCATTAAGCGACCGCTTTACTTTGGCCGTCGGAGGCAGGATATTATTCGGCGTAGAAACTACTTATCCAGTCAGGTCTCTCAGGTGCCTCACCTTGTTCCAGCATCTCCCGCCACTTCTCATCAGTGAGCCTCTCATCTATAGGCTGTTTGAATTCGTAATAGCTGAAAACAGGTCCAGCCCCAATCAGGATTCTACCGTCGGGTAGCTTGTATGCCGTCAGGATGAGGTCAACGTAACCAACCCCTTCCTCCAGGACCTGCCTCGGTGGGTTGGTATCGGTGTGGACATCGGCCACTATCGTCGTTTCTTTCCCCTCCGCCTCGACCCCGGCGACTATGGACTCAAGCTCCTCGCCGAAGTTCCTGATGAACTCATAATCGGCTTCAACTAATTCCTTGTTCTCCAGCTCATTCTTGGAGATGTCGATCAGCCTGGTCAGGATGCTCTCCAGGCTCTCCAGCCGTGACCTCTCCTCATCACTCAGAGCATTAAGCTGGGCCAGGCCCTCCCTGGTCATGCTGGTTAGCGCCCGCATTCGGGCATAAAACTCAGGGACAGGCTCAACATAGCCGACTACAGGCTGGGGTGGGGGTGGCGCCATCTCAAGGGTAGGGGTATAGCTCTGCTTGGCATAGAGGATGGTATCGTGCCGCAATTCAGCCCAGGATGCCAGAGCTGCGTGTAGCTCCCGGTCCTGCCAGGCTGGCGTCTGCATAAAGGTGGGGTAGCCCTCGCCGAACTCCTCAAGTAGTGGCTGCAAGGCATACAGCCATGCCCAGTAGAGATTACGGTTCCAGTCGGCGACATCAAATTCACCAAACTGACTCTTCAACTCGGTTAGTTGTTTATCGTAGCTGGTATCTTTACCCTCGTACTCAGTATCGCCCTCTTCTTGTAGTATTTGGTAGGCTCGCTCCGAGCCCAGAACCGCCATTACATCCAGACCCCGGGGGAAGCACCTGGCGGGGCCAGCCCCGGTCATCTTCATGGTAAAAGGCTCACCATCACCAACATACAGGCCGACCGCCGGGGAGACCAGGTTCTGGAACATGTAGGAATCAGGGACAAACCTCTGCCCCATGAATCGCATCCCTTTGGTCTTCGCCAGGCACTCATAGAGCCTTTCCCTGGTTATTGGCGGATACACCACGCATATACCTGAGCCACCGTAGATTTCCGGGTTTCTCATCTGGGCCAGCTCAGCCGTAAGGGCAAGTAGATTGTCTTCATTGGTCAGTAAACTGGCGTCAAACTCGGTGCCAAAGACCTTCTCCATGGCACCCAGATACTCATAGGGGGTCAGGTCATCAGCGGTACCAACGAAGAATGAGGTGACCGAGTAGATACGGTCCCATATTTCCTGGGCGGTGCCGTCACCCACCTCAACACTGGATAGTTCAGCCGAAATCAAAGACGCCTGGATGGTAGCCAGTCTGGCATCCTGTTCAGTAATTAGGGGTCCTTCTAGGGCAGCGCACTCGCTGGCTTCCCCACCCTTTAGCAGAAAAGCCATCCGGCCGTACCACATCATCGCCTTGAAGAACCTCTTTAAGGTCTCGCTACGGGTGTAGTGCCCTCGGGGGACATACTGGGAGTAGTCTTCACAGTAGCAGCAGGGAGCGTCGCAGGCGCAATCTGTATCTGAATTGAAGATAGCGCTTGGCTTAAAGCCCTCATGCTCCTCAATGTTCTTGATTTCCTCTTCCACCTCACTGGTCACATAGTTGGGTATGCTGAAACTTACCTGTCTTATCGGCTTGAATTCCTTTTCATCGTAAGGGTGTTCGCGGTTCCATTGCTCAATCTCCGCCTTCAGCCTTGCCTCGTCATAGTCCTCAGTCGGCGTCTGGAGGAGCTCTAGTCCGACAGCAAAGTAAGCCACGTTTCTCCTGGCGGCTTCCTTGAGGTCGGGGTCAGTAAAGGTGTTATAGTCCTGGATAGACCTTTCCAGCATAGCCTGGCTCATATCAATGAGCTGGTCGAAGAATTCCTCTTCTTCAATCCGCTTCAGGATCTCATTGAACTGGATATGGTACAGATGGAGAAGCGTGTCAGAGGTGACAAAGATGGGGACTCCCTGTTCCTTCATAGCCGTATAGGGTTCTACTATATCGTCACCGGACCAGGGAATGACCACAAATCCGTTTTGCTGAAGCAGTTCTTTCTGGTTTGCCCCTAACTGGAACTGGGAGTCTATCTCGGATAAATTGGTGATTTCGGTTAAGGCTAGCGGTAGGGAGTAGGCAGGTGAAGCCAGGGTGACGGAAAAGCCCTCCATCTCATAGGATGAGGTTAGTGCCAGCTTGGGGTTGGCTATGTCACCGGCGGCTACTGATGGTATGCCTAAGGTGGGTGGCGGAGAGGGCTCCTGGGGCACACAGCCGGTGATGAGGATAACGCTGATTAGCATCAAAGAAATAAGTAACTTTGTCTTCATTGGCTGGCTCTACTTATTATGTTTATCTGTCTATAAATATATAACGAGTTTCCAGGCCAAAAGTTACTCCCCCTCTTGAATCTCATTGTAGCCTAAAGACGCTGGATTGTAAATCGTCAGCATAAAATGGCTGGTTTAAGTCTGAGATTAACGGATGCCTGGATGGTTGGGATGAGGGACTATAATAGCGCTGTCACGGGGGTTTTGGATTTTGAAGCATTTTTTAATTGGGGGGGCAAAATTCCACTCCCGGCGCGGGAGTTAATTTCGCCTGTCTGGACTGGTTACCTCAGCTCCTAGCTAGCGAAGGTACTAGCTCTGGTTCTGAACGGACCTCTGAGATGTCTTCTATAGTNAGCCAGCCATTAAGCATAGCCAGTACCACGGCGTGGGTACGGTCATTAGCGTCTAGCTTGTCCATAATAGAGGTAACATGATTCTTGACCGTCTGCTCGCTAATACCGAGTCTGCGAGCAATCCGCTTGTTGGGCTGCCCTTTGGCAATCTGATTTAATATTTCTGTCTGCCGGGGGCTGAGCGGCGTAATACTAATCGCCACCCCCTCACGCACCGGAGAAAGCTTATGAAACAACCGTATTATCTTCTTAGCAATAGTCGACTCTTCCCGTGGGCAGTCATTGGTTGAATTCTCTTCCTCTTCCAGCTCCAGGGCATGCTTGAGTATTAGCACCATCTCCTCCTCGCGGTCCACGACCATGATATACGGCTGCTTCTTGGTCTTGTTGGAACAGGATTGCCCATTTCCGTTGTTATTTCGCATAATCACCAGTCTCTACAACCTCGCCGGTATTGCCTGTATTGCTTGGTATTTTTTTATTATTCCCCAATAAACAAAATTAGGCTTAAACTGTGTTCCCATCCATATATCTGGGTATAGTCAAATATACTATCTGTATACTTAAATTTACCATGTGGTCATAAAGACAGGCATAAAAAACATAAAAGTTTAATAAAAATCTGATAAAGGTTTCGTAAAGGATTGACCAGGAGGGGAATTCTCACCAAATTCGAAGGTTTTGGTGGATGCTTGGCAGGGGACAGAGCCGCCTATATTCAGTAGAGGTAAGCTTTCTTGGATTGCTGGTCTACAATCTCAGGGGGGTCATCTCTCAGCTCTCCGCTGGTGAAGGCACTAGCTCTGGTTCTGAACGAGCCTCTGAGGCGTCTTGTATATTGAGCCAGCCGTTAAGCATAGCCAGTACCACGGCGTGGGTACGGTCATTAGCGTCTAGCTTGTCCATAATAGAGGTAACATGATTCTTGACCGTCTGCTCGCTAATGCCGAGTCTNCGAGCAATCCGCTTGTTGGGCTGCCCTTTGGCAATCTGATTTAATATTTCNGTCTGCCGGGGGCTGAGCGGNGTAATACTAATCGCCGCCTCCTCACGCGCCGGAGAAAGCTTATGAAACAACCGTATTATCTTCTTAGCCACCGTCGACTCTTCCCGTGAGCCGTTATTGTTTGAATTCTCTTCCCCGTCTAGTTCCAGCTCCAGGGCGTGCTTGAGTATTAGCACCATCTCCTCCTCGCGGTCCACCACCATGATGTATGGGTGCTTCCTCATATTGTTGGCACCAGCCTGCCCATTTCCGTTGTTATTTCGCACAATCACCATTTCTCTATACCCCCGCCAGCATTGCCTGGTACTCTTTTATTACTCCACGATAACTAAAATTAGACCTAAACTGCATTCCCATTCACACTCTGGGTATACTTAAATATACTATCTGTTTATTTAAATTATGCTCTTCCCCGTTTGGCAAATCAATCACCCAAATTGGCTAATTTAGCGAAGTAAATGGTACTAGGTAGATAATAAGTAAATAGTACCAGACAGCAGAAAGGCTATTGGATATTTAGGAGAGGGCTAGGGGCAGGTGTGCGGGTGGCAGGCTAAAGTTTGTTTTCGGTTCCGATATACAGGATATAGTAGCTTCCTTGAGGCTTAGTGAAGTATTATCTGGTTTTTGAGCCATATGGTTCTTGTGGACCTTTTGGACCTCAGCCTTTAATTTGGCTAAATCATCATTGCTGAATAATCTCCATCCCCGCCTGTCCCGAAGTTCTACATCAGCCAATATCCCTTCCCTGACCCAGCGGAGAAAGGTATTTTTACTTATCCTCGCCATTCGGCAGGCTTCAGCCGTTCTATAGTAAATCTGTCCGTTAATTATGACTGGCAATTTCATCCTCCTCGCGTAGTTCTCAGCATACCCCATTATGGTGTCTACAATTTGGCGGGTCAATCCCCCGAATTGGCTAATCTAACTGAGTAAATAGTCAGGGGCCGGTAACTAAAAGAAGTTAAAAGACCGCATAGCCGGAAAACTTGTGCTATAATAACCAATGATATACACTAATAAGGGTCAGTAAGATGAGCATAGCCGAGCAACCGACTGCCGTCGAGCATTTGACAAGGTTGAATGAATACGGTCCCGATGACCTTTTTATTTGCTGTGCCAGCTTTGAGGAGAGGTGCCTTGCCACCGCATCACGAATGGGACTCAACTACCGGACAAATTTTTCCATAATCTTTGTCATCGAAGAGCCCCTTTACCGGAAGCAGGTTGATAATAACCTGTTCAGCTTAAAGAATATGCTGGGCGCCCGAAGTTCCAAAGGTGTCTTTGTTATTTCGTGCCTGCGCGACAGTCCGATTGACGGGATTGCTCAGCTCAAAAATATCTGGGACCGGTGTAAGCCTCGGGACTTGGAAAGCCCTTTTATCACCATCGATATCAGCGGGTTTACCAAGATCTACTTGTTGCAGCTTCTTAATTATCTAATAATCGACTTGAAGCTGGGGCTGCCCCGTATGCTTCACACGGCGCAAAAATATTTACCGACCAAGCTTACTAAAGGGGTGGCACAAATAACCACTATACCTAACTTCTTTGGCAGTATTTCAATGGATAAACAAACGGTCCTGGTCCTGTTCCTGGGCTTTGAGCCGGAGCGTTCTCTGGCAGTATGGAAGCACTTCAACCCTACCAGGACCATCGCCCTGATAACCAACCCGCCACGCTACGGTAATCTTAACTACCTGAAATATGCCGAGAAAAATAATTCCCGCTTACTTTCGCAGCCTTCGGTAGAAGTAAGAAATGTACCGGCTGATAACCCCTACGCGGTGAGGAAGGTGCTTGAGGCTATTTATGACGAGATAAGAGGCTCATTCAACATGGTAATTGGCCCCTTCGGGACAAAACCACAGGTGGTAGGTATGTTTCTTTTCTGTTTGGAGCATCCTAAAGTCCAGATTGTTTATTCTTT
>JGI24422J19971_10002224_pt1 | contig 12025 bp, 11 predicted proteins | sample DeeMarSWOR152_54_FD_19971 | JGI IMG/M metagenome (IMG submission 19971) | reverse complement strand
ACTAGAAGAACTTCCAGAAACAGCTTCACAATCTCCTTGTCCATGGTGGAGATAAAATCCGCAATGGTTGTGAAATGGGGCCTGGTGTCCCCTGACAAGGCCATGAAAATGATATTCTCCTCACAGGCCTGAGCAATCTTGCGAGAAGAAATGATGCCGCGTGAATAGGCAAACAGGATAATTTTTAAAAGAATTTTGGGATCGTAAGCTGGAGCGCCCGTTTCGTCATTGTTGAACCGTTCGTTAAATACGGAAAGGTCGAGTTCGTTGTCAATGATGTGGTTCAGGGTGAATTCAAAAGTACCGGGCATGATTTGCTTATCAAAGAAAATCGGGATGAATTTCCCTTGAGCATATGAGTAAGATTTGTACTTTGCCATTTAAATACCTTTTGCAATAGTTACCCGGTGTCATGATTTCCTAATGCGATTAATCTATCTGAAATTACAGCAAAAGTACAGATTTTAGTGCAGTGTTTTGACTTTTTCTACAGGCTCAACGCCCCGCATAAGCGGCTAGTAAAGAAGCGCAGCGGATTTACCAGTCCGACCTCATGCGGTTTTTAGAGGTTTTTTTATTCCCACCCGTCAAGAACGGATCAAATGTACGTTTGACTCTTAGTCAGGATTAATCTTAAATCTTAAACCGCTAGATCTCTCAACCCCGCGGGTTACTCTTTAGCCCGAGTTAAGGCGGAGAGAACGGTTTGCCTTTTACCATACTACTAACGGCAGTTTGCTTTTAATACCTGTGCTCAGAAGCCGGGATTTCCTCCCACTAGACCTGTTGCTTGCCGTCTCACACTCACAGATGGTTTAGTCTTATTGGTTCAACAAAAAAGCCTACTCTTTTACCCTTGAAAAGAGTAGGCCATTCAAACCAACTTCAGGTTCAGCCCTGCTTTGGCCTATTTCAACACTGGAACAACCCCCAGCATGACACTCGTATATTAGTAGGCTTAGGAAATTAGTCAAGCATTTTCTTGTAACCCCGCCGCTGGTTATTGCTCCTAAGAAACTGAAATTGTTTCTTTCTGATATAGCACACAGCGGCAACGCTGCGGGACGATTGCTGAATCTAACGCTTTCTCCATCAACGGGTCTTATCGATTAGCGTTTCAAATCTGCAATGATCACGATTGGATCCACTCCCTCTAGTTGATCTTGAAACACGCAATTAAAAAGGTTGAGGTTCGATCATGAAAACGTGAGTTGCAGGTTTTAGTTTTAACGGAGAGATCTTAGAATAATTTGGACTTGCAACTACCATATACTTATATCATAAAGCTATTTTCAGAAACAGCTCTGCGCGATGATCATCAGAATTGGTACCCTATCCCAGTGAATCCGGAGTGAAAGGTGGAGGTACCGAGGTCTCCTTCTGCCGTAGCAAAGGTGTAGTTAAGCAATGAGAAAAGCGATTCCGTCAGATCAAATCCCACATTAACTGCTATAGCATGACGATCCACGGATTCTCTCACCACATCGGTTCCAAATGTCGCTGAGTATCGACGATGCTTCCCCTGGAACTCGGCTCCGTTTATAGAGCGCATTGTAGAAGTCGTGCTTATGGCCCGGAAAGAGTCTCCACGGGAAAACTCATAGCCAATCTCGCTGAAAAGTGAGGGATTCCAGCTTATGCCGAAGGAAGCGCCCACCATATTTTCCGTGAAAGAGTAAGTATCCACTTCTGCACGGCTATCTGTGTAAATGTAGTATTGTCCAGTGTAGAAACCATTGTGCCACAGCTGATTCAGGTTCACCTTCGCTCCGACTGCTACCGCTGATTGGTCCGAATCACTTATCTCCTTTGCCTCAATAAAGGGGGATAAATTTGCACTCCATGCGGGCTGAGGAGAAAAGGTCATACCAGGTGCAACTGTCACCGCTCCGTAGTTTAAGCCACTCAAGTCTGCATAGGCAGTGCCCTCTAGGACAATCCTCAGCCCCCAATCGAATCGCAGTGTACTGCTCGGGTCTCGGCTAAAAGTGCCGTAGCCCGTAAAGTATGAATCCCCCTTTCCGTCCTCGATAGACCGGTCCACGTTGGAATCAAACCCCACTCTTGCACCAATCTCCCAGCCTGCAAAGGCCTGGACGCTCTGGGACAGAATAAGCCCTATAAAGAAAGACGCGGTTAGTAGACTTAGTAAACGCACAGGTCTTCCAATCGATTCGGGTTTCCATCGGAATATGTGTCCTGGTCCCTGGTGCATATCGCCCGCGCCTTTTCCCCTTACACCGCCTCGGTGCATAGGGGAACACCTGTGTTCCCTTTGCCTTCACTTATCTCTTCTCGGCCTCTCTCCAGGCGGAGAGCCGGTCGCAGGCCCTTTTCATTATACTGCTGGCAACGAAACTTCGGTGTCCTTTTTCACGCTGAAAAGTATCAAATACAGCAGTATAACTCAAATTGATATATCAGAGTTTTCCATATGAGGAGTTCTAGCTCGAAACGGATAAAAGCATTAGAAGTATTTGCTCGTAGATGCTACCGTATGTGATACGTTGTTGTGTATCCAGTCGGATTTCAAGGGGCTAGCAGACCGGGGTGCCTTGTTCCGAAGAGTGATGAAGGAATAGAATTAGCTGGCCTTTGCGGTCATCATTGTAATTTGGCTTTTTTGGCGGCATTGATTATCGCTTCCATGGTACGGCTCGCTAAGAGTGAGAGAGACGTCTTTCAAGAATGAATCGCTCCTTAGACCAAGCGCGGGTCCGTGAGCCAAACAGTGGCTCAGACTGGAAGATGAGGTGCGGTAAGAAATATCCACAAAAACTGTAACCTTTCGGACCCTAAGTCGTTATCTTCACTATGGACAAGTATAGGGCATTCTACATTGAGCACAAGGATCAGCTGTTTGCCTATCTAATCCGAATGACGAGGGACTATGACCTAGCGAGTGACATCCTTCAAGAGGCCTTCACGCGTTACCTGGAGCATTACAGGGGCAAAGACCAAAGCGCCTCGTTGCTCTACGGCATAGCCCGGAATGCCCTATTCGATCATGTACGAAGGCGTGGTCACAATACCTCCCGTAATGAAGGCCAGGGATGCCACTCCGCGGATCAGGAGCGGGCTCTTGTGATCCGGGAGGAGTATCGCCGGGTGCTTGAGGCCATGCACAGGCTTGAGGAAAGTGAGAGGGAAATTCTGGCGCTTGCCGTTTCCGGTGACCTTACCTACCGAGAGATCGCGTCAATTGCGGGCACAAGCGAAAGCAACGTCAAGGTCAAGGTTCACCGGGCCCGAGTAAAACTCAAAGAGATACTCAACAGGGGAGACGTATAATGGATTCTATGATCAGCATGTTCATCGATGACGAATTGAGCATCGAGGATAAAATTGAATTCGTGGAAAGGATTCACGCGGACAAGGCGCTTAAGGAGGAGACCCTTGACCTTTTACGGCAGGAAAAGGTCCTACGTTCAGCCGTTGTAGACCGCGTGCCGCAGGTTAAATTAGATCTGAAAAGGAGATTTTTCCTGCCCTTGCTGCGTCCAGTCAACCTACTGGTGCCAGCATTGGCGGCAGCGGTGATCATTTTGTTTCTCTTCATGCCTTCGAGGATGGACTCCTCCATCCCCTACAGATTCGTCATCTACCGGCCTGATGTGAGCCGTGCAGAGATCACCGGCAGCTTCACCGACTGGAGGAGGGTCTCTATGAAGAGGATAGGGGAGACTGGTTACTGGGAAGTCACCCTGAATCTGCCAAAGGGCGAGCACCGGTTCACCTATATCCTGGAGGGGCATCGGAGCTTTGCAGACCCAACCATACAAGCTCGGGAGCGGGATGATTTCGGCGGTGAAAATTCCATCCTTCCGGTTAGGTTATAGAGAATGAAAAGGATTGTCCCAGGTGTGGTTATCCTCCTAGCACTTGTTGCAGGATGTGCAGGTCATTACCAGAAGGTGAAGGATGGCGTCGTATACCTCTATGTTACAAAACCCGGTGCGCAGGATATCTACTTTGCCTCTTCAATCGATGGCTACGAGCTTCACAAGGCGAAAAAAATTGATGAAAATACGTGGGAAGTCGCGGTGCCAGCATATGCGGAGTTCAGATATTTTTATATTGCTGATGGGGTGGTGTACCTGCCTCCCTGCAGGCTCAGAGAAAGAGATGATTTCGGCTCAGAGAACTGTATTTTTATACCTGGGGTGTAACCTTTTCCGTTCTCATGCGTTATAGAGGCGACAAAGGCAATAAACGAGGAAAAAGATGAAGAAAATATGTTTCGCAGGGTTTGCTGTCCTTTTCTGTGCCTCTGTGGCATTTGGAGATGAGGTCGATAAAGCGCTCTCCAATATAGCGACAGAGCAATTGAGGGCGAGCACAAGACAGATGATACGCCTTGGCGTGAAGAGCGATGATGCAATCGGGATGACGCGAGTTATGCTGGAGAACCGCTTCAGGCAGGAGAATGCCTTGAGGGCCCATGAAACCATCATTCGTGCGAAGGAAGAAGGATTACCGGTTGAGCCTATTATGAATAAGGCGCACGAAGGCATTGCAAAGCGGGTAAAGGAGGAGAATATCATCCAAGCCATGGAGACAGTCCGGTCCCGCTATGCCTTCGCGTATGAAAAAGCCAGGGAAGTCACGCAAGACCAAGCACAGATCCGCCGCATAGGGAATCATATAGCTGAGGGTGTGACGGCCGGCATGACCGACTCCGATATACACAGAATTATGCACCAGCTGAAGTTCAGGTCGCGGCAGATGATGAGCGCGCAGAGGATAGGGCTTGCTACAGAAACCTTTAGGGCTGTGAGGGAGATGGCACGTTTTGGTGTGTCTTCAGAATTGGCCACTGAGGTTGCGTATGAGGCCTTGAGGCACCAGTATTCTTCTGATCAGATGGCGAGGATGAGGCAGGCGTTCATCTCCCACTCCAGGAACACTTCCCCTCATATTGTTGCAGAGGGCTACTCCGGTGCTATTCAACGCGGACAGAATGTTAAAACCCTGGATTTTTCAAGTAGGCGTGGAGTAGGTAAGGCCGGTGGAGCAGCAGGTGCGGCTGGCTCGGCAGGTCGCACAGGAGGTGGCGGCCCACGTGGTGGTAAACGTTAGAAGCTGACACCATCAAGGTCTCATGGAAGTAAAGGAGATTTAGTGGGTCAACTGTCTTTGTGCGACCAGCTTTCGTGAGTGAATCGAGCTGAATGAGAGCGGGCAAAAATTGAGCGAAGAGCGTGGCCGGTTTCGGACGAGCTCATAAAGATCTTAACACTGAAAGATGGAGAATCTAGGATGAAAAGGATCAAGAGCTTTCTCGTATTAGGTGGAGTGATGAGTGTGTTGATCAGCCAGATTTGTTTAGCTGGCGATCAGGATAAAGCCAGAACTCAAAATCAAGCCAGGGATCAAAAGAGGCTCCAGACATGTATCAAGGAGGGCACTGGAACCCGGTTTAAGAACATGGTGCAAAAGAGGACCAGGAGCCAGACAAGAAATAATCATAGAAATACAGTCCGGTCTGGCAGATAATTGCAACTCCGCTTGGTTATACCCAATCAAGCCCTCCCCGATTGCCCTCAGGGAGGGCTTCTCAATTTAAACCCTTCTATAGATTGCCACCGGGTGAATTTTCCATAGTTCATGCCTAGACTAAGTCAATCCTCAACCGAGCCTAAGACTGACTGGCTATGACTTGGAAGCAGTCAAGAGGGGCTCTATTTACTTCGTTTGGCATTAGAAAATCCCCATGAATATACATCTGGATCAACGTCCAAAAGACAACAGCTTGCCTATTTTTAGATCCTAGAAGGGTTTCACGGATTTGCTTGATTCTCCTAAGAATCAGAACCCGTAAGAAATCGATTTCCTTGTTACACGACATCTGATTCTTCCTGATATAACGTGGTCCGCATGTCGGAGCGAGCCTGTTGCTAACTGTATTTGACAAATAGCACTCTGGGTTCGGAGTGATTAATTGCGTTTGAAATCTGCGATGACCCCGATCGAGTGTAGCCTACCTAATCCATTTTGAAACATTCGGTTGCTAAGGGTTCAGATTCGATCCTATAAGACTTCTACGGAGGTCTTCATTTTGGCGGACAGGTTTTAAAATGAGACTGAAGTCTCCACTACCATCTGTTCAGATTTCAGTATATGGCAAGTAGTCTATACCTTTCGGGTACATGAGAGGTCCCAATATATTGTAGGCTGGAGAAATTCCCCCTGATCATTTGCCATGAGGTTCTCAAATCTATGTTAACCATCCCCTGCACCAGTAAGAATCTTCGCCTGTTTCCGTCACACTGAGCCTGGAAAAGACTTAGCGATGTATAACCAAATTTGGGCGATTATTAACTATTCAGGGTGTATCCTTTCGCTATCCGCATGCAAGAAAAAAGGCGGCACCCCTTTCGAGGTGCCGCCTTTCGAGATCCTATTTTGCTATAGTATCTCTACGTCTTTGGCCTTGGGGCCCTTTGGGCTTGTCTCGATCTCAAACCGGACTCTCTGGCCTTCATAGAGGCTTTTGAATCCGGATCCGTTGATGCCAGTATGGTGGACGAAAAGATCCTGACCATCATCCTGCTGAATGAAACCATAGCCCTTTTGGTCGTTGAACCACTTCACGGTTCCTTCTGCCATAGCGCTTACCTCCTTTCCAAAAGATTTCTCCGCAGTCAGGATTAGCGCTTTGGCAGAAAAAAAAGACTATTAAAGCTTGGTGTTACAGCTTTAATAGTCTCGATACTTTCGTTCCCCAAAAACTGCCAATCCAAACTTGCTAAGCCCCTTATAAATATGTTCTGTCAGATTGTCAAGCTTATTTTGTAGTGTGTTCACTGTCAGGTCTTGACTTGGTATATAACGATATGAACATTACTACGGTCCAGCAAAGAACAATGGGCGTTACAGGGCCGGACCTGTGATTTTGCCGAACTCTATGTCGTCAAGCATATGAAAAGTAGGGCAGACCTTCACTGTCGACAATATAGAATTATACCGATATCCTGATCGTATGACGGATAGAGGAAAAGCTAAGCTCATTGAAACTCATGGATCAGCTTCCACGTCATAGTAAGAGTTTACCCCCATTGTACATGCGGAAAAGGTATCTTGAGGGAATCATACATGATAAAGGATGGTTTACAGCCGTTACTGAAAATTCTATATTGGTAACCAAATCTACAATAAGGGGCTATGTGAGCTAAACAATACAGCGAACATAACTAAAAATACTGTCTAGGGAAAGGAGGTGACAGGCCATGGAAGCCTTTGCATTGATTATCTCAATTATCGCATTAATTATCGCCATCCTGGCCTATCAAAAGGCGGGGGGAGGGGCAGCCGATTTGAGGAGGCATACCGAGGCTCTCACCCATGCTGGTGAAACTGTTGCCAAGGCCACTGATTCTTTGCGGGATAAGACGGCTGATATCTTGGACAAGATGCAGGCGGTTGTGAGGGGTGCAGAAGAGAGAAGGGAAGCGCCAAAGGCCAAAGAGGAAGCAGAAAGTCCGAAGACCAGGAAAGAGCCAAGAGCTCGACAGAAACGGTGAATCCCGGTGTTACGCATCAAAAGGCCCTCTGGTAAGTAGTTTTTACTTTTGGAGCCTAAGAAGCCCCCAATATCGTGTGGATCCGTCTCATAGGACAAAAAGGAGTTTCCGTGTTGCTCCTTTGCCTATGCTCAGTGTTCATCGCTTGTCTCAAAGTCAAGGCGCACCTGTTATGCATCCAATGATACTGGTCTTGGTACCAAGTTTTTCTGCGATCCTAAATCTCGGGCATTGGGAGGGACAATATTTCTGCTATAGATGTGATGTCAGATACCGGAGGGATGAAGGAAGAAGGAAGAGAAATAGTAGGATTTTTGTACACAGGTTTTGAGATCTATTTCCATGAGGATTCTTTTAGTTTCCCCAAAAAGTAGTTTTCCAGATGTGACTCCGGGGTCGTTGCGTGTTCCGCAACTGACATTACCGATACTAGCTGCACTCACACCGTCAGAACATGATGTTCTGATGATAGAAGAGGAGTTTGAGCCTCTGCCCCTTGATACGCACTGGGATTTAGTGGGTATAACTGCGATGACCGCGACCGCGCGGAGAGCTTACGAGTTGGCATCTCTTTTTAGGCACAATGGAGCAAAGGTGGTACTCGGTGGGATACATCCGTCGGTTCTGCCAGATGAAGCTGCCCAGTTTGCGGACGCTGTCGTTGTTGGCGAGGCTGAGGGGGTGTGGCAAGAGGTGCTAGATGATGTGGGGCTGAATCAGTTGAGAAAACACTATTACAACTTACACCCTGACATATCAGAATCGCCGCTCCCCGTACACCGGAGAAAGCACTCTATCCTCGGGCTACACTCCTATGTCATGCCGGTTATCGCTTCACGCGGCTGCCCTTATGATTGTGAGTTCTGCTGTGTACCTCGCATCTACGGGCGCAGGCAACGCCACATGCCGATCGAACACATCACTGAGGACATACAGAGAACTGGTGCAAAGCGTGTTATGTTTTTAGACGACAACATAGGTGGGGTCAGGTCATATGCCATCCGGCTCTTCGCCGCACTTGAGCCGCTCAAGGTGAGCTGGTATGGACAGACCTCGGCGCGTTTCATTTTGGATGACGAACTATTCGATGCGGCACTCCGCTCAGGACTTGAAGCGCTGTTCGTTGGTGTGGAGAGTGTTGAGCCGGAGGCCCGCAGGAAGATGCGCAAATCACTTCGCTCGATACAAATGTATGAGAGCGCGATAAAGCGCTGCCGCTCCGCAGGTGTCATCTTTCACGCATCGCTCATATTCGGGCTGGATGAGGATACCCCTGATGTATTTAAGCGGACGCTCGAGTTCCTTTTGCGTAATTCAGTGCCGTCGATCTCTCCATGCATACTCACTCCGTATCCTGGAACGCCTCTTTTTGAGCGCCTGATGCGCGAAGGGCGAATTCTGCATACGAACTGGGCCTTCTACGACCACACCACTGTCTGCCATCAGCCGAAAGGCATCGCCCCAGAGGAGCTAGCTGAGAAGTATCTCGATTTTCGAAACAGGTTTTTCTCTTACTCATCTATCATTCGGCGCGGGTATGCTCAACTACGTATTGCACCGGTCGTATACCTCGCTGCCAATCTTGCTTATCGCAAGACAACGAAACTTATGGAAGAGCATTTCCGCAACTATTTCAACTGGTTGTATCAGCAGGAAAGGATGCCAACTGCCGACAGAGTTAAGGCACCTACCGTCACGCAGCCTGACTCTGAACTATGAGGAGTTTGCGCCTGTCCTCAAAGGGTGGCGCAGGAGGGCCGGAGTTGCCATCGAACCGGGGGGGAAGGTTGGTTCTTCGGGGGTCAGTTTCGAAGGCCTGGGAGCGTAATTGAAAGGTTTTAGAGGGAGATCCGTGCTATGCCAGAGGGAACTGTAAAGTGGTTTAGCGAAAGAAAGGGATTTTGGTTTCATTAGTCAGAACAACGGTGGGGATGTATTTGAACATCGCTTTTCCATTAATATGCCCAGAGTCAAGACAGTTGCAGAAGGTGACCGCGTCAGCTTTGAGGCGGAACAGGGTGATCGAGGGCCCAAGGCCAAGGACGTCAGAAGGCTTTGATTCAAAAGATAGGATAAAGCGAGTCTCGAGTTAAATTGTGGGCAGTCCGTACCTCACTCCCTAAAGTTTTCTAAGATTTGATCTCAGCTTCCCGGATGTGGGTATGTTATGAGTACTGAATCAATTCTGTAATAAACCTGGTTCATTGCCAAGCATATGGTATGGCAAGTAGTCTTTACTTTCTGTGATAGCGAGATGACGGGTGGGTACCTGTTTGAATAGCAATTTATCAATTCCGATCCGACCTAGAATGTTAGGTTTCTCCAGTACAATTAGAAATCAACAGATCCGTTTGTCAGTATCTTAGAATACAGTGGCAGAGATTGGTTATTAATAGATAAGGGAGGGCAGTCCATGAGCGAGGAAAAGAAAGTCCAGGCAAAAGAAGAGAAACCTGAAACTAATGAAACAAAGATCAATGATGCCACACTAACAAAAGCCGATCCAGTTAAAAGGATAATAGCATTTATCATCGATGCTGTGGCCTCTATGATTATAGGGCTTATCCCTCTTGTTGGGGGGATTATTGGCGCCCTTTATATGCTCTTGCGAGATGCGCTGCCTATCGAAGCCCTTGAGTATAAAAGTATTGGGAAGAAATTCCTGAAATTATCGGTAGTAAATATTGAAGGCCCAACCTCTAAGATCAATTATGCTGCCTCTGCAAAAAGAAACTGGATGTTCGCTCTTGGTCCCATTATGTTGTTCTTCTTATTCATACCAATTGTTGGCTGGATCATCGATATTCTGATCGGAATCGCTGTCTTTGTCCTAGTTATCATTGAAGTCATTAAGATTTTCTCTGATGAGAAAGGGGTAAGGTTGGGCGATAAGATGGCTGGCACAATGGTCATCGGGAAGCAGTGACTAGCTATCCTAGGATATCTGTCTTGGCACAGTGATCAAAGGCATTGGGCTGCATGAAGGGAGGGTTCATTATGCCCTCTGCTTTCTTGGTCATAAATTCAATATATTGTATAAAGCCTACTCAGCAGAAAAGTATAACATTCTGCTATACTTCTGCCCTCTTATGCGTGCTCAAAAACTTATAACTACCGATTGTAGGCTTGAATGCAAGAACGATTTGGCTGACTTGTTTAGTACTCCTAAGAATCAGAAACCGTAAGAAATCGATTCCTTTGTTACACGACATCTGATTCTTCCTGATATAACGCGCTCCGCATGTCGGAACGCGTCTGTTGCTAACTGATATATGAGGTTTCTGTCGATATCAATTCCTTGCATATTTCAGGGTGCAATTCATCACATCCTCCGATTATTAAATTAAGTAGTGTAAGGCCAGCTTGAGGCTCCCATCCGTGGGTTGTGAGATCAAATCTGAGCTAATTCATTTAAACGTGCCTAATGTCTAAAGGCACTGTGAAGACATCTTTGTCCAAACCTACCGCAGTTTCGGTTCCCGCCGCAGCGGTGCACAAAGTCAGAGAACCCTTGCTCAAGCGTCCCCTCGATATCATCTTTCTACTTTCATGCTCCTGCTATCCTTGCCAGTTTCTCTCCCCATTGCCGTAGCTATCAAGATGGAAGATGGAGACCAAGAAACATGGGCCCAGGAGATATGTAATGAAAAACTATTCTTGGGATAGGATCTTAGACAGGTACGAAGAGCTTCTATTGTGGTTATAAGGAAACGATTTATCTTGCTATATGGGATAAGTAGGCTGCGGGTGATGAAGCGATTGTTTTCAATGGTTTGTTATACTCTAGTATCGAGAAATTTATTTTTAGTTATGATTTTATTAAGTTATGTTAAATTTAAGTTGTGTTTCCTTGAGTCATCGGTTACCTCGAAAAGCGGCAATTTGGGGCTTAGGACAGGCAAGTGGCGGCAACTTCCGCGTAATCTAGGGTGGAAAATGGAGAGATGATATCTTCCCTGGGCTTGCATGGCGCTGGTTTTTTGAGTACAGTATCAAAGGATTTTGACCACGAGGATACACATGAACAAAGTCTTGGCTATGGTACTCGCCGGTGGAAAGGGGGAACGCCTTTACCCCTTGACCGAACACCGCGCCAAACCCGCCGTCCCCTTTGGCGGGATTTACCGCCTGATCGACTTCGCCCTCAGTAACCTAGTCAATTCCGGTATATTTCAGATCTATGTCATGACTCAGTACAAGGCCCAATCTTTGTTGGCACATTTACAACAGGGATGGGCAGAGACCAATCCGATGAGCGGCTCTTTTGTCCTGCCCGTCCCCGCTCAGATGCGCATAGGTGAGGGCTGGTATCTGGGGACGGCCGATGCGATCTATCAGAATATCTATCTCATCAAACAAATAGAGCCGGATTTGATCCTGATATTTGGGGCAGATCACGTCTACCTTATGGATGTGAGCCAGATGATCCGTTACCATCTGGAAAAGGGTGCGGAGGTCACCGTCTGCACTATGCCGTACCCTATCACCGAGTGTCGTCAATT
>JGI24422J19971_10002221_pt1 | contig 12031 bp, 15 predicted proteins | sample DeeMarSWOR152_54_FD_19971 | JGI IMG/M metagenome (IMG submission 19971) | reverse complement strand
ACAGGGTACATAACGCGGGCGCGGAAGACGCTGATAGCGGGTTAACCCCCCGGCCGCGCCTCCTTCATCCGCTCTCGCACGATTTGATTAGTCAGCTGCGGGTCGGCTTTTCCCCCCGTGGCCTTCATCACCTGCCCCACCAGGTAGTGAATGGCCTTCTCCTCCACGAGGGCGTCTTGCACAGCCTGGGGATTTTCCGCGAAGACTTGGTTCACCACGCCTTCGATTTCCTGAGGGGACGCCAGCCGCATGAGGGCCTCCTTCTCCACGATTTCCCTCGGCGATTTCCCCGTCCTCAGGATCTCGGGAAGAACCGTTTTCGCTATCTTTCCGCTGATGACTCCCTCATCAATTAACGTGATCATCTCCACGAGGGCCTTCGGCGTGATGTTGGCCTCCTCTATGTCCACATCGTACTCATGAAGCCATCGTAGCAGATCGCCGATCACCCAGTTACTGATCCGTTTGGCATCCGAATACTGTTCAGCGCACGCCTCAAAGAAGTCAGCTAACGCCTTCTCCCCAGTCAGGACCGTCGCGTCGTAGGCCGTTATCTGATAGGTTTGTACCAGACGCTCCCGTCGGCGGTCAGGCAGCTCGGCAGGGTAGCCTCCACCGCCTTCACCCACTCGTCCGAGACCACAACAGGGATGAGGTCGGGTTCGGGGAAGTATCGATAGTCGTGTTCCGCCTCCTTACTCCTCAAGGCGATGGTTAGACGCCGGGCCTCATCCCAATGCCGCGTCTCCATTCCAACCCGAGACCCCCTCGAAACCACGGATTTCTGCCGCGTCATCTCAAAGCTTAACGCCCGCTCCACCTCCTTGAAGGAAGAAATATTCTTGACTTCCACGCGCTTCCCGCCAGAAAGGGAGATGTTCGCGTCGCACCGCATACTCCCCTCAAACCGGCCGTCGGAGACTCCCAAATGCTCAAGGATGGATCGCAGTTTTTGCAGAAAAATCCTCGCTTCCCGAGGCGACCTCAAATCAGGCGCCGTCACGATTTCCAGCAAGGCCACTCCAGCGCGATTATAGTCCACAAGGGTGTAAGGCGACGCGTCAATAGGCCCTAAATGAACCAGTTTCGCCGGGTCCTCCTCCAACTGCAGCCGAATAATCCGTATCCTCCGTTTGCCATGATTCACCTGTATCTCCACTCGACCGCCCCGCGAGATCGGTATTCCTCCCGCTTTATCGTACTGGGAGATCTGAAAGTTCTTGGGCATATCGGGATAATAGTAGTTCTTTCTGAAGAAATAGGACTTCCTCGCGACGTGGCTGTTAAGAGCCAAGCTCACCGCAAGAGCGTCTTCAACCGCCTTCCTGTTCAACGAAGGCAGGGCTCCTGGGATCCCGAGGCACACCGGGCAGACATGGGTGTTCGGAGGATCCCTTCGGTAGTCCGTTGAACAACCGCAGAAAAGCTTGGTCTTCAGACTCGTAAGTTGGCAGTGGACCTCAAGCCCAATTACTATCTCCGCGAAGGTATGGACCGTTTCCCCAGACATTATCCCTCAATCCCTCGCAACCCGGTATGAAGCCTCCTCTTACCAATTAAGATAGCGTCAAATTTTAAATTTAAAGGTATTTACCTCTTCTTCTCCTATGAACAATCACTTACCTCAACCTACCTGCATGCCTGACCAGCAAACAGGCCCGTGACTGAAACAACGGTAAAAACCAGCCTCAACCTGACGACTTACCACATAGAGGCCTCTCGGAAGGCGTACTGACTTAACTAGGGCTTGCGGCTTTTCGATCGCTTCGCTTCGGAACCACAACTCTTTTGAACCCAAAGGTCACTAAAGCATGGAGTAAGGTGATTACCTATGCAGCGGAAATATCCGCTTCAACCCCTTATCGGCGTCGGAGCCCTGATCAAAGAGGGGGACGAGATTGTTGTGGTCAGACGGGAGCATGAGCCCGCCAAAGGGCTGTGGTCGATTCCAGGTGGCTTGTTGGAGCTGGGTGAAAGACTTAGTGACGGAGTTAAGCGGGAGGTTCTGGAGGAGACTGGCTTAGACGTGGAGATAGACCGCCTAATAGACGCCCTAGACAACATCGTGTATGATGAGAAGGGAAAGATCCTGTACCACTACGTGCTAATAGACTATCTCTGCAGCTCCAGCCGAAGAACGCTGAAGACTGCTACAGACGTAAAGGAGGCTCGCTGGATCAGGCTGAGAGACTTGGACAAACTTCAAACAACAAAGACGTTGAAGCGGCTCCTCGTGAAAGCCAGCCTACCCTGAAGCGACTCGTCAAGGTAGAAAACGTCTTCCCTCGCCACGCCCTAGACTACGCTACTTTCTCGTAAGCACCCTTCGCACAGCCGAGGCCACTTCCTTCGAAGTTAACCCATAAATCTGCTGTAATTCGTCCGCCCTCCCCGACTCCGTAAATAGGTCCCCTATGCCTACCATCTCCACGGGTACAGGGTTTTTTCTCACCAAGACCTCAGCCACCGCCCCCCCCAAACCCCCTATCGTCGAGTGTTCCTCAGCCGTTACGATCGCTCCCGTCTCCTCAGCCGCCCGTCTAATCGCTTCTTCATCTATCGGCTTAACCGTATGCATGTTGATAACCCGGACGTCTATATCCTCTGCCCACAGTGTTTCCGCGGCATCCATGGCCTCAGCCACCATTATCCCGTTGCAGATGACGGTGACATCCCTCCCCGCCCTAAGCTCCACCGATCTTCCTATCTCAAATCTCTGTTTCCTTCCGTTGTAAGAGTAATCCTCTCCATAGAAGGTTCGGACAGGCGTTCTCCCCAGCCTCATATAGATGGGTCCCTCATGTTCCACCATTGCCCTAACCGCGGCGGCTGTTTCCGGGGCATCTGCCGGAACCAACACGGTCATATTGGGCAGAACCCTCATTATCGCGATGTCGAAGGTTGTTTGATGGGATGCGCCATCCGGGCCGACCGTGACCCCGCTGTGGGTGCAGACGAGCCTTACCCGCAAGTTAGGATAAGCAATAGCCTGTCTGATTTGGTTATATGCTCGCTCCGTCCCAAAGACCGCAAAAGTGCTGGCGAAGGGTATCTTACCACAGGTGGCTAATCCAGCGGCGATTGTTATCAGGTTTTCTTCTGCTACGCCGCACTCAAAGAAGCGATCAGGAAACTCCTCTGCAAACCACTTCACTCGCGTGGAACTGGAGAGGTCCGCGCTCAGAACAACGATGTCGTTGTTTTTTCTTCCTAGTTCTACTAAGGTTCGGCCATAAGCGTCCCTTGCAGCAGCCTTAGCCCTCTTCGTATCCATATCATTCCACCCGAAACCCTGGAATCTCTAATTCCTTTCTAGCCCGATCCATCTCGTCAGGCCTCAGTGCCCGCCCATGGTACTCAGCTCGGTTCTCCATGAACGATACGCCTTTCCCCTTCACTGTCTCCGCAATGATTATCTTTGGCTTCCCCTTCCTTTCCGTCGCCTCATCAAGAACCGTTAAGATCTGTTGTATGTCGTTTCCGTCCTCTATCGCCAGTACCTCCCAGCCAAAGGCTTCCCACTTATCCGCAAGGGGATCCAGAGAAATCACGTCCTCTGTCAATCCTTCGATCTGCATTCTGTTTCGGTCCAGTATCGCGATCAGGTTGTCCAATCCCTTGTGGGCTGCAAACATCGCGCCTTCCCATACATTCCCTTCCTGAACCTCGCCATCTCCCAGCATACAATATACCGTATACTGCCTCTTATCCAGCCGTGCTGCTAACGCCATCCCGCAAGCAACAGAGAGGCCTTGACCGAGGGAGCCCGTGGACATCTCAATCCCCGGCGTCATTCGCATGTCCGGGTGGCCTTGGAGAATGCTCTTCGGTTGCCTCAGCGTCCAGAGGGCCGCTTTGGGAAAGAATCCTAATTCTGCTAAGACCGCATATAAAGCTGGGCATACATGCCCCTTGGAGAGAACAAATCGGTCTCTATCCGCCCATGCTGGATTCTTGGGGTTAATTCGCATCTTATAGTAGTAGAGCACCGTTATGATGTCTACTGCCGACAAGGCGCCTCCAGGATGTCCAGAACCAGCCTTAAAGGTCATCTCAAGGATTTCCCGTCTGAAGAGCTTAGCCTTGTCTTCTAGGTCTTTTATCAGTTGTCTACTATATCCCCCCATTTTTTACCCCTCTTTCCGCCTTTTCCCGGACTTCCTAATAGATCTTTTGCTTCCTCCAAGCTAAGACACTAGTTTTCTAATATTTGTAATAGCTGCCACCACATCGTCCTCGCGGAATATAGCCGATCCCATGACCAACACGTTAGCTCCCGCTTCAACCACGGACGGCGCTGTCACCTTATTAACCCCCCCATCTACGGCTAAGTCGATCTCGAGCGCTTGCTCCCCAATCATCTGCTTAGCGCTCTTAATCTTAGGCAACATGTTGGGCATGAAGCTCTGTCCACCAAAGCCAGGGTCCACGCTCATAATCAATATTACCTCTAGGTCTTCCAGTAGGTACTGGATAGAGCATAAGGGCGTGGGGGGGTTAAGGGCTATACCCGCCTTCTTCCCAAGATTCTTAATCGCTTGAATGGTGTGGTATAAGTTGCGAAAGGCCTCGATGTGAACGATGACGATATCGGCTCCCGCGCGAATAAAAGGCTGAATAAATGGTTCGGGGTTCTCAACCATAAGGTGTACACTGAATGGAAGCTTTGTGACCTTTCTCAAGCTCTTAACTATCATGGGGCCCATGCTCAAATTTGGGACAAAGTGGCCATCCATGACATCGATGTGAATGAGGTCTGCACCAGCCTCCTCAACGCGTCTCACCTCGTCTCCCAATCGGCTGAAATCTGCAGCGAGAATGGAAGGCGCTATCTTCAACAAGGTACATTCCCCACATCTTGACGACTTTTGTTAACCAGGCTTCTCCCATTTATTATTTATTGAAAACCTTTAACAAAATTCTTTACTTCCCTTAAAAGTATTCTTGAACCCTTTATGGCATCTTTTTCTCGGAGAGAATCCGTATGAGCTAACTGGGTCTTCACGACTCTACCGGGCTTGAAGCGCCTTGAAGTCGTTGCATCTGATTTAGCGAACCAGCTTTTTAAGTTTCCAATTCACTATATGCGTCGTAATCTGAGATCAGGGGTGGCGTTTGGGCGTGAGGAAGGGGTATGCCTTCGGCGTTGACGTGGGGGCAACGAATGTACGTGTGGGAGTTGGAGACACCAACGGCCGTATTCTACAGAAGATATACGAGAAAACAGATAAAACTCATGGGTCTAGGGGAATCTCCCAACAAATTATCCGACTGATCTATACACTTCAAGAGGAAACTCAGACAAATATTTTGGGAATAGGCATAGGCTCCATAGGTCCACTGGATCACAAACGGGGTGCCATAACGAATTCACCCAACATCCCTTTCAAATTCGTCCCTTTAAGAGAACCAATCGAGAACGAGTTCGCTACCTCCATCATCCTTCTCAATGACTGCAACGCAGCAGTAGTCGGAGAAAGGCTGTTTGGCGCCGGTAAGGGCTTTAACCACCTCGTCTACGTAACGCTAAGCACGGGTATCGGCGGCGGGGCATTCGTCGACGGCCATCTATTGTTGGGGAAGGACGGGAACGCTTCTGAGGTTGGCCACATAGTTATCGACGTTGAGGGACGGCTGAGGTGCGGGTGCGGGAAGAGAGGGCATTGGGAGGCTTACTGCTCAGGGAAAAATATCCCGAACTATGTACGAATGGTTCTCAACGATGTGGAGGGGACAGAACACTCTTTGATACACGTGAAAAGCGCTCCGCAAGGGATAACGGCTAAACAGCTTTTTGAGGCCGCGGAACAAGGTGACCAATTATCCCTTAATATCGTGGATTCCATAGGCCGGCTCAACGCGACTGCTTTCGCCAGCCTCATAAATCTTTACGATCCCTCCATTATTATTGTGGGTGGAGCCTTGGCCTTGAAGCATGAAGTCTTAATAATAAATCCCATTACACGCTATATACCCGACTATGTAATCAACCGCATGCCAGAAATAGTGATCACGCCACTCCGAGACGACGTGGTTCTTCTCGGGGCGATAGCGACCGTGTATAACCCGAATTACGCTTTTTTTAAGAGCTGAGTTCAAGCTCCGAGTCCTTGAAGACCAGAACACTACAGTATATCCAGCAATAAGACGTCGCAGGGAACACACTGCGTAATCGCTTCCGGGAAGATCCTATGAGACTCATAGAGCTGGTTAGCTCGATCATAGCTTTCTACCACGATTTTATAAAATCTGCATATATATTCAGTGAAAAAATTTGAATTATAGATTCTTGTTTACATTTGTTATTTAAGTGATAAATACGTTAGTAGTAATCGTTACGTAATTAGCCTAATAACGTACAATGCCTTAAACCATCTTAGAAGGAGGAAGACATAATGCACGTACCTAAATCACTTTCTACCAAACTATCCGCCCTAGCCCTACCAGCAATCGCTTTGACGATTGTCCTGCTACATTTGTACTTGTTTTGGATAAGNCTATAAGAACCAAGATTTATTTTGCATATTCTAATACGTTTTTCTCAGTTCCATTAATAAAGGATAACGTGCATCTACCCTACCCGCTGCAACCCCTTAATGCAGAGATGATCCTTCGTGTCTTCTAGAAAAATGAATCTACTTGCCTATCTAAAAGAGAATGATATCTGGTTCAATGTACTGGAAAAAAGGTCAACGGTGCACACCGCAGAAGCAGCTGCGGCTACAGGCCTGCCCCTAGAGCGGATGACAAAATCCCTTGTCTTTATTGCTGACGATCAACCGGTACTGGCAATTATCCCCGGAACATGTAAGGTGGATAAAGGTAAACTTCAAGCCGTTTTAGGTGCGAGAAAGGTGCGGATCGTCTCATTTGCTGAAGCTGAACGATATTCTGGTTATCCCCCTGGCGCAACACCCCCGGTCCACCACAAGAAGATAACCCGAATTGTAATAGATCGAGGAGTTATGGCGTTTGATACCGTATACGGCGGCGGTGGTTCACGAAGAAAACTGATTGAATTAACGCCTCAAGACATTCAAAGACTCAATAATGCTATCGTTTCAGACATAGTTGGAAAAGGTACGTAACTAACGTCTTGATACGGGGCACAGGATATGCGTAGACGGTCTACGAGCCTCCTTCCGTTACAGACAATGTGGCACTCTAAGTAATGGCTAACACACGTATCAGCAATGCGCATGCAATCTGCTTCCTAGCAACCAGAACTATGAAAANCTGTTAGCGTCCCCTTAGCTTTCGACAAAGCCTTCAACGGACTTCACGTGATAATCTAAAGCGTTTTTTCCCTTCTCAGTAATATGATATCTTTTCGAACTCTTCCTTTTCTCTTCCCTTATGAAATCGCTGCTGAGTAACGTTTCAAACACACTACATAGGGCGGTCCAAGACAAATTGGTTTCATACATTATCCGCGTAGGTTTACGCGTACCCTTATGAATCACCTTAAGAACATCGAAGTAAATCTCAAGTCTGGAGCGTCTAACCATATTCCGCCTCTCCTTTTAATGTTTCATACTTTTTTAATTAATGATTCTTATGAATTGTTGGACTAGATTCGAAATCTGAACAATACATGCTATATCTACATAATCAGGTACCTTGATGACGCTCACTACCTTTTTCAAGATACTAACAAGCCGAGATCTGGGCCACCATTAAAGAATCATCTCCTCGGGTAGAAGAAGAACCTGATGCTCCTCTCGCACTCCGATGATATGGGCACACCACATAAACGCGGCATAGCCTTTTTTTCTTGCCCCCCTTCAACCACATCATACGGCGAGCTACATTATTCTCACTTGTTGCAATCAAGAANGAACCCTATTCACGCATGGGCTTCGTGGATAGTTCTAATCCGTCTCAGCTCTCACCATCTTAAAGGTTACGAGGTTGAGTTTATCAGGGCATTCATATGTGAACTCGTTTGGGTCTGTCACCCAGGGTACTTTACCGCCCATTACTAAGGTCATTAATACTGGAAAAAGGTCATGGTAGCAGAAGCCACAGATGTTCCCTGTCTTATGGGTGTTGATTTCGAATCGGTCGCCGACTTCATGACCTGCATGGCAGGTTCCTTTTTTCGATACGACTTCTACAAGATATCTTATATCTCTCCAAGACATACGAAACGCCGTAAAAACATCATTCTGAAAGTTAAAAAAAGTTTCCTTTATTCGCAACGCGTATATTTCTTCGACGAGGAGGAAGGAATTAACTCAGATCTTAATTATTCAGCCCTAAACTTATTCAGGATAACTTCACGTTCTAGGTCTAGGGAATGAAGTTCGAAGATACTCCCTATCTCTCAGTTTTATTTAGTTGTTGTCGCTGTGGGAGCTTTCGATAACTAAATTAATATAATCGAAGGGATGAAAAAAGGATACCGAAGGAGAATCGTGAGAATGATTACCTGTCCTAACTGTGGTGCTACCAATGACGAAGACGCAAATTTTTGCGTTAGTTGCGGGTCTTCACTTTCTGCAGTTAACCGATGGGATAGAGATGAAGATGAATGTTTCGGGCTGTCTGAAAGAAGTATGGAAGATAAGTGCTTCGGTCTTCCTTACAATGGGGCAATTATTGGAGTACTCTTCGGCCTTTTTATTATCCTTATTGGCATATCGATAGCCTATGACGTTAACGTATGGCGTTGGATTGGCCCCTCAATATTGATTATTATTGGACTCTTAATAATCGTGAGCATCATACGACGTCACCTCAGATGAAAAAGCTGACCGCTCCATACTTACAGGTAGGCACATGATTTCAAACCGCAAGCTGCACATATCTTTTCATGCTCGCGTTGAGAGAGCATTATGCGAGTGATAATCCAGTAGATCATTAACGCAAAAAGATAGGCCTCGAGAACAGGGCTGCTTGCGAGTTCGCTAACTCCCACAAGTAGCAGAAACGCTCCGAATACAAACACAACATTCACGAGGAAATGGACAAGGCTTTTTTCATTAAGATGTGGTACTGGAGTAAACCGCATACCACCGATCCAAACCCCAGCCAAAACACAAGTGTGGCGGTTTCTCCAACACGAAAATCAAGGAAAAAATAAAGCAGGCTTCCAAGAAGGGAGATAATTGCGCCGATGACCAGTCCCGTGCAACCTGCACAACGGGGTTTACCCCGAATCGTAAGAACATGGGAAGAAAAGTTCCCACAGACCGGATGATGCCCTTTATACGCCGATCTCGAATTGCCCCGTCCTGCTTCGTCATCCTTCTTCTTTTGACTTCTGATATGCGTTATTCTTGAAAATCTGGACGGAGATATGCCGAGTATTATTCCGAAAAGACATATTGCAGTAAAAATCAAACCGATTACCTGTTTGTGAAACGGCATCTTGCTTATCAATATTGGAGGGTTCAAGGTTAACCACGCTAACAAGAACAACCCCGACAGTGCAACACTTACATAAGCTAACGAAAGGCTATACCTGGTTCTCCGAGTAACCATTTTCAAAATCCATACCTCAAGCTTCAAGGAGGCCGTGTTTAACAGGATATCCCTCTCTCCTCTTAAGATTATTGGGAGTAAAGACGTTCTATACCCGTTTCTCTCCTGATTCCTAGTACCTTTCATAGCACTCCTCTATTCTCTAACCTTAGGGCGTTCCCGTTTTCAAGGAATCGGGGGAAATCTTAAATTCAATCAGTTGAATGTATCGGTTGAGAGCTATATCCTTTTATCCATTACAGATCTAAAGATTAGAGTAAGAGGATAAATTTGATGTCTCATTGTCCAAAGTGTGGTGGAGAAGTAAGCACCGAAATGAAGTTCTGCCCAAAATGTGGGGCTTCCCTACATGTTACTGCTCTCCCTTCTGCTAAAAAGAAGCGGTTAAATGGGGATAAAGATTCAAATGTCCTGACTATCCTCTCTCTTGGCGTGATTCTCATTGTGTTGGCCATAACCTATATGCTCTTCCCGCTTGATTTCTCCATCGTCATCACTTACTTTAAAGCCATGGCAAACCAAGGAATCGTACTCAAACCTCCTCCCAGTCTATTAAAACCTGTCATCTTTTTCTTAAACGCCATTGGAATCTGGACACTCGTTCTCGCGGGATTGTCCCTTGTTGTATGGAGAAGATTGAAGAAGGCGATAGAGAACCTTGTTGGCGGGCTATTCATTTTCGTTCTTGCTTTCTTGGTCAATCGCTATTCTAACGATTTCATCACGGGCCGAATAACACTCGCCTATCTTGCCATGGCAGTTGGTTCCCTTGTCATAATTAACGTACTAATTCACTTTGCTTTACCCGACGAGCTAGCTAGCTAGCTTTCTACGCCATAACATCTTCAATCACGGAGAATTTCATCTGACGATGTACTTATTTACAACGTGGTCGATGATGCTTCCCGCCACATCAACTTCTGTGGTGGACTGCAATGCCTGAAAACCTGGTTGACTGTTTGCCTCATTGATGACGTACCCGTTAGGNCCTTCCAATATGTCCACGCCTGCAACTTCGCAGCCAAGGGTCTGAGCTGCTTTGAGGGCAAGNTCTTCCACTTCGCCCTTGAGCTTGATTGAAACAGATCTTGCTCCCTGACTGACGTTNGTCTTCCATCCTTCTGCAATTCTATTCATAGCCGCTATTACCCTGTCCCCAACAANGAAGGCCCTAATATCCTTCGTACCATGCGGGATAAACTCTTGAATGTAGAGGACGTGATGGACGAAGGCCAGAGACCTAAAGATTCTGCGTGCCACTTCGGCATCTGATACGCGGGTGATGCCTATTCCTCTCGACCCAAAAATCGGCTTCACCACCACGTCACATCCAAGTTCGTAAAAGGCTTTCAAAGCCTTCTTCGGGTCTTCCGCAACGATGGTCCGTGGCACAGGAAGATCGTTTTCCTCAAGCAGAGTCAGAGCATAATACTTATCCACCGCTTTTTCAATGGATGACGGAGAGTTAATGATAGGCAGTCCTCCACGCTCCATCCTCCGAAGAAGGTCAAGCCGATAGATTATTTCGTCCAAGGAGCCTCGACCAATGGGTCTGACGACAAGGGCCTTTAAGGCGTTTAAAACGTCGACGTCTTTATCCAAGGTGACCTGTGGCTCACAGGAGATTCGAGCAACGAGGTCTGGAAAGCTAAAACAAACGGGGTCAAGACCTCTTCTCTTTATGGCCTTCACTAGCTGGGTCGAACACCATGCCTTCGCGTTTCTTGTGAGAAGCCCCATCTTCATTGTTGAATACAGCCAATTATTCAATATGTTAATAAAGACAAATGATGGATTAATTTAAGAACTTTAGGTATTCGTAGCTCAATGGGAGCCGTAGTTGGAGGAGAACTTGGGTGCTTGAAACCTTTTTCAAGCCGTCTTCGATTGCTGTGATTGGGGCTTCGAGGAGGCCGGGTAAGGTAGGTTACGAAGTCCTGCGAAACATCGTTGACAGTGGCTTTCCGGGAGCGGTCTATCCCATTAACCCCAACGCCCATGACGTCCTTGGTCTGAGGTGTTATCCCAGCGTTCTCGCTGTTGAAGGGGATATTGACCTCGGTGTGGTTGCTGTTCCCGCACGAATCGTGCCAGCGATCGTTGAAGAGCTTGGGGCGAAGGGGATTCAGAGCCTCATCATTATTTCAGCGGGATTTAAAGAGTGTGGTTTGGAAGGTACGAAGATCGAACATGCTGTCATATCTCTTTGCAGGAAACATAAGATCCGCGTTCTCGGCCCCAACTGCTTAGGCATAATCGACACCTCCACTCCCTTAAATGCTTCCTTCGCACCCCACTTTCCGCTTAAGGGGAACACGGCGTTCATATCCCAGAGCGGTGCGCTGGGAACCGCGGTGCTAGACTGGGCGAAGAAAGAAGGGATGGGCTTTAGCAAGTTCATAAGCCTGGGGAATAAGGCAGACATCAACGAAGCCGCTATTATCCAAGAGTTAATGACTGACGCGTCAACGAGGGCCATTATCATATACCTCGAAGGCTTAGACGACGGGCGACAATTCGTGAAAGTTGCTCGGGAAGTCATACG
>JGI24422J19971_10002220_pt1 | contig 12031 bp, 8 predicted proteins | sample DeeMarSWOR152_54_FD_19971 | JGI IMG/M metagenome (IMG submission 19971) | reverse complement strand
CCGAACGCCACAGCGACTGTTCCCTACAGCGAAACGCTCGTGGCTACCGGCGGGGACAGCACCTACACATGGTCGGTCACCGTCGGCTCGCTGCCGACGGGCCTGAGCCTGACCACCTCGACGGGGCTCATCTCAGGCACACCGAGCGTGGTAGGCAGCCAGACGTTCACGGTCCAGGTCGCGAGTGGCGACGGACAGACGGACACGCGGCAGTTGACGATCACCGTGGAGCCGCCGGTCCTTCAGCCCAGCGAGCTTTGCAGTGATTACCCCGACTACGCCATCGCGACGTTCGAGGACACCAACCTAGAGGCGGCGATTAGGACTGCACTCTCGGTTGGTGGCCAGGAACACCTCACCTGCGGCCTGATATCCGGGCTGACGGCGTTGGATGCCTCTTACGCCGAAATCACGAGCCTGGTGGGTATTCAGAATCTCACGAGCCTGACGGACCTCTTACTCCGCGGCAACTCGATCAGCGACATCAGCGCGCTGAGCGGGCTCACGAGCCTGAGGCGGCTCTCCCTCGGGGGCAACTCGATCAGCGACATCGGCGCGCTGAGCGGGCTCACGAGCCTGACGTACCTCTTACTCGGCGGCAACTCGATCAGCGACATCAGCGCGCTGAGCGGGCTCACGAGTCTGGAAATCCTCCACCTCGGCGTGAACTCGATCAGCGACATCAGCGCGCTGAGCGGGCTCACGAGCCTGCGGGGGCTCTACTTTGACTACAACTCGATCAGCGACATCAGCGCGCTGAGCGGGCTCACGAGCCTGACGTGGCTCGNCCTCNACCAGCAACTCGATCAGCGACATCAGCGCGCTGGGCGGGCTCACGAGCCTCACGTACCTCCGCCTCGCCAACAACTCGATCAGCGACATCAGCGCGCTGAGCGGGCTCACGAGCCTGACGGACCTCTTCCTCGGGAGCAACTCGATCAGCGACATCAGCCCGCTGAGCGGCCTCACGAGCGCGAGGAGCCTCGGCCTCGCCAACAACTCGATCAGCGACATCAGCGGCCTGAGCGGGCTCACGAGCCTGACGTACCTCAACCTCGGCTACAACTCGATCAGCGACATCAGCGCGCTGGGCGGGCTCACGAGCCTGACGGACCTCCGGCTCAACAACAACCCAAACCTCACCGACATTCAGCCCTTGCTCAACAACGCAGGTCTCGGAGCCGGCGACACGGTCGAGCTCCAGGGCACGAGCGTGAGTTGCTCGGACGTGGCTGCGCTGGAAGCCAAAGGCGTGACGGTGCTTTCCGACTGTCCGTGAACGAAACCGCGATGTGGCCTCCCGGCTCGGACCCGGCAACCTCACTGCGACAGCCATAACGAAGGGCTCGGGGCAGGTTGGAGATTTTATCGATGTGCTGCGTGCGGGTCAGTACCCGTGCACACCCAGTCTACTTGGAGATGCCCCCACAACCTCAGCGGTATTCGAATATTCGCGCCATGTCCGGAGCCTTTCCACCCCGGGGGTAGGACGAGCGCAAAGTGTGTTGAGGAAAGCACAAGGTATGTATGACTGGCCCCGAGCGTCCGAGAAGCGTTCGGCGCTTCTGACGGCCAGAAAGCCCGTGGATAAAGGATATCCAATGGAGCTCAAGACGATCGGAGGCCACATTCGCAAACGGAGACTGGATCTCGGGCTTCTGCAGAAAGAGGTTGCGTTGCGCATTAGTGTGGACAAGAGCACCGTTATGAACTGCATTATCGCGCAAGAACCTCGCCCAGCTTCTACAGGTGGACGAGAGCACGCTCTGGCGCTGGGAGACCGGACACCGCTGCCCACAGGGAGAACCCCTCAAGCGAATCCAGGCGCTTCTTGGTGGCTGAGACGCAAGCTTTATCAATCCGGGAGCTACCCGACCTCCTCAACCCCTGATTCTCATGTGGAGCCCGTGTTCCGACCTCTTGCCCAGTAAGGGCGCTAAGTATCCGACCATTTCTCGGTCACTGCACGTGCCAATATGGACTTCTTGTCGAACCGAAGTGGTGAGAGGATTGGGGAGAGACGCGGTGTAAGACTCCACCACCAACCTAACGCTATCGAAAACAACACGCCTAAGTCGTCGATAACCCTGGTGCTGGTTCGCTCGCTTGTGGCAATTCAGAACGCCTCTTCCACAGCAGAAACGCGGCCACCGAGTAGGCGGCGGCCAAACCGACTCCGAACTCCGAAACGATGTAAGGGGTCGGACCTCGATCTACGGTGATCTGACCAAACACGTCTTGGATGAACAGATTGTGGCTGAAGTGCAAGAAGACCCCAACCCAGAGGCTGCCGGACTTGAGACGCAGCCAAGTCCGGACGAACGAACACCCGACCAGTATTACCGTGAAGCACGGCCGGAGGATGTGGAGCGTTACAGTCAGGCCCGAGTGCGCGGCGAGGTGAGTGGGAAGCGAGTTGGTGCGAGAGCGGTCGCGGCAGACCTCGTGTCACTTCAGACCATGCTCAATTGGGCAACGACTCAGAGGACCGTGCGAAACGAGCCGCTGCTCGACCGCAATCCGCTTCGAGGCGTGAAGCTCCCCCGGGAGAAGAACCCGAAGCGCCCCGTCGAGAGTTACGACAGGTACGTGAAGCTCATGAAGGTCGCCGGCGACGTAGACTGGAGACTTCCGCTCGCGCTGACGCTCGCAGAGTCAACGGGAAGGCGTCTCTCCTCGATCCTGAATCTGAGGCGCGAGGATTTGGACTTGGACCGGCTGCCGCATGGCTGGCTAAAGTTCGACGCGGTGTTCGACAAGATCGGACGCGAGGCGTGGGTGCCGCTCGCGGAGTATTCGCGGAGAGTGCTCCGGGCGCATCTGAAGCAGTTGCCCGAGGACTCGGAGTGGCTCTTTCCGTCGGAGGCGAAGCGGGAGCAGTCGGTCGACCGCTCGACGATGGACAAGCGACTGCGGAAGGCCTACAAGCGTGCAGAACTGGAGACGCCGGACGGCGGACTCTGGCATGCGTGGCGGCGGAAGTGGGCGACAGAGAGGAAGCACATGCCCCTGAAGGACGTCGCGGAGGCCGGAGGGTGGCGCCAGCCGCAGACGCTGATTCGCTGCTATCAGCAGTCGGACGCAGAGACGTTTGCGTCGGTGGTACTCGACGCCCCGAAGCTGAATTCTACTCCAATTCTACTCCAAACGCCCCAAGCAGGCGGGTAGCGACCAGGCGGTAAGCTGAGTACCAGAAAGAGTTATGAAGTGGAGCCGAGGGGACTTGAACCCCTGACCTCCTGAGTGCGATTCAGGCGCTCTCCCAACTGAGCTACGGCCCCAAAGACTCGTCAAATCGCGGAATGGGGGCGACAGGACTCGAACCTGTGACCTCCACGATGTCAACGTGGCGCTCTAGCCAGCTGAGCTACGCCCCCCGCCCCTAGACAGGAAAGAGCTGAGTCCGCCTCAGCCCTTGATCGGCGGCTGGAATCTATCGCGGCCGCTTCGGAGGGTCAACCGGAATCCTGTTGCGCCCCGGCTTCCTCCGCGGGTCGCAAGTCCTCCTCCCGTTTGAGGATCTGCTCGCCGGTGTAGGAGTTCAGCGTGTAGACTACGGGCGCGCCAGCGCGGCGCAGATAGTAGCCGACGTCATCACGGTCCAGGAAGATGAGCTCGCCCAGCTGGGCGCCGCCCGGGCCCTGGACACGCAGCCGTGCCGTGGGCGGGTCCCAGGAAAGCGTATCGGCAACCGAGTCCGCGGCGAAGCCGATGGCGCGCAGTCCGGCCAGCTGGCCGAGCAGGCTCGAGACCACGCCGCTCTGGACAGCGGCGCCGGACGGCTCGAGATGCCAGGCGATGGAGTCGCGGACCAGCGTGAACGACTGGTCCGGGTAGGTGAACTCGACGCGCTGGATGTCCTCCCGGCTGGCCGCCAGGATCTCCTTGTCGCGCCAGTCATCGACGGCACGTCGTGCCAGCCCGATCAGCGTGCCACTCAGCCTGTACACCTCGTCTTCGCCGATACGTCGCACGTACGCCTGATCGAAGCCGCGCGCCCGCTCGCCGATGATGAGCGCGAGCTGCGCGCTGCCGCCCGCGTAGACCGTCAGGCGGCGTCCCGTCATCTCCGTCACGCCGAGCCGCGCGTGGTTCTCCGGATTGCGGCTCACCAGCCCGCCGACGCGCGCCTCCTCCAGCGCGCGCTTCAGCGATTCGCCAGCGTCGGCGATCGCCTCGTGCCCGTTCACCGTCCAGCCGTCGCCGGCGTGCAGGCGGACCGTCTGGTCGGCTGCCTCGATCAGCACGCTGTCCAGCTCCAACTCTGCTGCCGCTGCCAGCTCGAAGCCGGCAGGCTCCGGCCCGCCACCGCGAGTCGCGACGAAGCGCGCCACGACCCAGGCCAGCAGCAGGGCGCCGAGAGCGAGGATCAAGATCTTGAGTAGCCGATCACTCATCTTCCGTACTCGTGTCGGGTCAAGCGCCTGCGCCTGACGAGCCGCACGGCACCAAACAAGACGAAGCCGAGCGGCACGCCGATCAGGTTCAGGTACTTGAGCGCCTGCATCTCCAGGTTCGACTCGAAGACCAGCGGCCGTGGCGTGGGCATCTTCGAGCGGATGGTCAAGAGCGCCTCGGTCTGTGTCAGCCAGTCGAGCGCGTTGAGCGCGAAGACCAGGTTCTGCGGCGCGTTGCGCAGGAACTGATCGGACAAGAAGTCGGCGTCGCCCACGATGACGACACGCCCGCGTGGCGGCCCGGCCGAGATCTGGCGATCCACCAGGCGCGGGGCGGAGTCAGGAGCCGCCTGCTCCGCCAGCCCAGCACCTTCCTCAGCGGCGCCCAGCGTGTCGCCACCCGGTTCGGCCGCCAGCGACACCGCCGGCTCGCCGGACATTGGCCCGCTGCCGACCGCGCCCTGCACGGCAACGGCGAGCAGCTGCCCCTCGAGCGCTGCCGGGTCGTACATCAGCTCGACGTCGGGGCGGATCTGGAAGGTACCGCGCTGGCGGCCCGCGTAAGGGCTGGAGGTGAGCAACGGGATGAACTCCCGGTCGCCGCGCGTGGCGAGTGTGTCCAGGGAACTGGGCCAGGCGAGGGTCACGCTGTTCAGGTTGCGGGTGATCGCGTGCTCCGCGGCGGGCAGCGCGCGCACCCAGAACGGGTACGAGACGATGTAGCTGAAAACCTCGCCGGGCACCGAGATCGATTCGTTCGAGCGCAGATCGTAGACGAGATCGGCGTTCACACGCACGCCGAACTCCTCGCTGAAATCCCGCACGCTGTCCGGCGTAGCGCTCGCGAACAGGTACTGCAGGTTCACGCTGGCACCCTGGCTCAGATAGAGCGCGCGACCGTCGGCGGCCAGGTAGTCGCGCAACAGCGCCCGCGAGCGCTCGTCCAGGGCCTGACGCGGCCCGGCGACGATGATCGCAGCCAGGTCGGCGCCCAGCGTGGCATCCTCCTGGGACAGATCCACGCTGCTCAGCTCGTAGGTGCGGGCGAGCTCGCGAGCGAATGCGCCGTAGTCCGCCCGCGTCCGCTCGCCGTGACCGGTCACGAACGCGACCTTCGGCGTGCCCGTGCGCGTGAGCCGCCAAACGTTCGCGGCAAGCTGATACTCCAGATCGCGGATGTCACCCACGAAGGGGATGACTTCCGCGCTGTCGGCGTACTGCACGGCGAGGCCCAGCCAGCCCTGCTTGAGCTGCAGCTCCTCGCGCCGCACCACGTTGAACTGCACGGGCGTGATGCCCAGCTGCTGTGACTCGCGNCGNNCCTCGTCGCTCNGGTCCGGATGCTTGCGNACGATCTGGATGTTGCCNCGCCCGTAGCGCTCGAAGTCGCGCAACACGTCNCTCACNTCGCGCTCNANCGGCTNCACCTGNNCNGGCAGCTCCCNGGANNCGAANAGGCTGATCGTGACCACGTCATCGAGATCGCCGAGGATCGCGCGCGTGCCANGCGAGAGNGTGTACAGCTTCTCCGCNGTNAGGTCCAAACGTCCNGGGATGTNGCNACCGAACAGATTNGCGACNACGGCGATGGCNACGATCGTCNCTGTGCCNAGCCGCAGGTTGCGGTAGAGCCGCGAGCCGTGGCTCAGCCGGTCGCGCAGCAGCAGCCAGTAACCGAGTGCCAGGAACGCCGCGGCAAAGGCGACGAAGTAGACGACATCGCGAAGATCGATGACCCCGCGGGCCACGTTCGCGTAGTGGGCCAGTATCCCCAGCTCGCTCACCGGACCACCCAGCCAAGCGGGCAGGCCGATCTGCACGAGCTCGGTGCCGGCCAGGATGAAAAGGAAGATCACCGCCGTGCTGACGATGAACGCGGTGATCTGGTTACGTGTGAGCGCCGAGGCGGCGATACCCACCGCTGCCATCCCGGCGGCCAGCAGCAGGCCACCGAAGTACTGGGCGACGATCACCCCGAAGTCCGGCTTCCCACCGAGCAGGAGCAGGATCGGGACCAGCAGGGTCCCGGCCAGCGCGATTGCGATGAACAGCAAGTTGCCGAAATACTTGCCGAGCATGAACTGGTGGTCGCGGATCGGATGACTCAAGGTCACCTCGAGCGTGCCGTGCCGGCGCTCCTCCGCCAGCGCGCCCATCGTGACCGCCGGGACGAAGAACAGCAGGATCCAGGGCAGCAGGTCGAAGAGCGGTCGGACCGAGGCCTCGGCGAGCAGGAAGGCACTGCGGAAATAGAAGAAGACGTTGATGACCAGGAACACGACCAGCAGGATGTACGCGGTCGGGTGATCGAAGTAGGTGCGCAGCTCCTTGCGTGCGATCGTCCACAGGTTCCGCATCGCCGCGTCCTCCTAGCGCGTCAGTTGGCTGAACAGGTCCTGGAGGCTGGCCGTCTCCTCGTGCAGCTCCCAGAGCACCCAATCCCGCTCCTTGGCGAGGGTGAAGATCTCGGGCCGTGGGTCGGGCCCCGATCCGACCGCCAGCGTCAAGCGGGTGCGGCCTTCGCGTTCCGCCCGACCCGTGACCTCCCCCACGCTCGGCAGCTTTGCGACCTCCCCCTCGACGTCCACGCCTTCCGCTTCCACCACGATCGTGCGGCCGGTGCCGGTATCGCGGGCGCGCGCCATCAGCTCTTCCGTCGACCCGTCAGCGACGATCCTGCCCTCGTGGATCACGATAATGCGCCGACAGGTCTCCTCCACCTCAGGCAGCACGTGGGTGCTGAGCAACACCGTGTGCTCCTTCCCGACCTCACGGATCAAGCGGCGGATCTCCTGCCGCTGGTTCGGATCGAGGCCCTCCGTGGGCTCGTCCAGGATCAGGTAGTCGGGGCGATGGAGGATGGCCGCCGCCAGGCCGAGCCGTTGCCGGTAGCCCTTCGACAGCTCTCCGATCGGACGGTAGAAGACCTCGGCGATCCCCGTCGCCTGTACNGCATCGTCNAGCGCNCTGCCGGGTCCNTCCATAGCGATGCCTCGCAGATCACCCACGAAGCGCAGGTAGTCCGANACCAGCATCTCNGTGTACAGCGGGTTGTTCTCCGGCAGGTAGCCGATGCGTCGCCGCGCGGCCACCGGATCCTCACGCACATCGGTGCCGTCGATCAGCACGGCGCCCGTATCCGGCTCCAAGAAGTTCGTGATCAGGCGCATCGTCGTCGTCTTGCCCGCAGCGTTGGGCCCGAGAAAGCCCACGACCTCACCGCGATCGACAGTGAACGAGACATCGTCCACCGCCCGCGTGGCACCGAATGACTTGCTCACGTGCTCAAGAGCAATCAAGTGGACCTCCGCGTCCGATGATCACTAAGTATCGCCGAGAAGACGGCTGAGATTTGCAGTCCACTAACCTTCTGAGAACGGGGCTGACGGGACTCGAACCCGCGACCTCCGGTGTGACAGACCGGCACTCTAACCGACTGAGCTACAGCCCCACAGACCCGGCGGCGCGGGCGTCCTGCTTGGCCCGCCCCGCCACCCAATCCTCGCTTGACATTTCCAATCAAATGACGCGGCACAAAGTTAGCGAGCGCCAGAAGTCGGTCAAGGCTCGCCCTCCAGCGTGTCCTCGGCCTCGCCCGCCGCCCGGGCGACCTGCCAGGCCTGCTCCGCCCAGAGGGTCAGCGCCTCGTCGTCCTCGAGGATGTCCGCCGGCACCTCGTAGTAGCTCCAGAGCGTCTGCTTCTCGTTCGGCTGGAATGGCGCCATCCCCAGCTGGACGTAACCCTGGCGCGTCGCCTCGTCGGTCTTGAAGTAGAGGCGACCGCCATGGACGACGCCGAAGAAGACTCCGGCGTGATACAGTCCATGGCCCCCGAACATGGCCCGGGCCTCGACACGGCCCAGTCCGCGCAGCTGGTCGAGGACGTAGTCCTTGAACGAATCGTCCGCCATCATCGACTCCCCTGGTCCTGCGGTATCTTGCCTTGCCGAGCCAGCAGACGCGCACCTCTTCGCGTTCAGCACGCCGCAGCCAGCTCCCCAGCCTGCGCCACCAACTCGGGCGCGTCGAGCCCTCCGCACAACTCCGGGAACTCCGCGCCGCAGCCGGACCACCTGAGCTCGTCCACGTCGCTGCTCACGGGCGCCGCACGCACGAGCGTCGCCAGCCGGCGGAACAGCAGCGCCAGATCGTGTTCGGCGGTCAGCGTCGCCGCCAGCCTGGCGGCGCCCCGCACCTTGACCGCCCAGTCGCAAGCTGCCGCCGGGATTCCCTCGATATGGCCATAGTGAGCGAGTACGGTGGCGGCCGACTTCGCGCCCCAGCCAGGCAGCCCGCGGTAGCCGTCGGCCGGATCACCGACCAGGGCCAGGTAGTCGGGGATGGACACGGGTGGCACGCCATACTTCCGCCTCACCGCCGACTCGTCCTGTATCAGATCTCTGCGACGGTCCAGCTGGACCACCTGGTCGCCGACGACGCACTGGGCGAGGTCCTTGTCGGGTGTACAGATGAGCACCTGATCGACACGAGGGTCAGCCGCCGCCATGGCCGCGCCGGCCGCGAGCGCGTCGTCGGCCTCGTGCTCGACCATCGCCCAAACGGTGACGCCCATGGCGTGCAGCGCATCCTCGATCAGCCCGAACTGGGAGAGAAGCTCGGGCTCGATGCCCGAGCTGTCCTTGTAGTCCGGCCAGAGGTCGTTACGGAACGATTCGACCACGTGATCAGTCGCGACGGCGACGTGGGTGGCGCCAAGCTGGAGCAGGGAGAGCACGGATCGCAAGACGCCGCGCGTCGCCGCCACCTCCTGCCCTGCATCGTTCAGATGTGCGGGCAGCGCGTAATAGTGACGAAACAGCTCATAGGTCCCGTCGATGAGATGGACTTTCACCCGAGGGCGTGCCTCTCCTTATTATATAGACAACTGCGGCCACAGCCTCTTCGTTGAGGCGAGCCGGACAGGCCGGTTCAAGATGGCCCAACGACCAAGCTAAGCGATAGATGCGCGGCGGCATATCTGCCGAACCAGCGAACCGGAACCAGGCTTCACGCCTGATCCTGGGAAGCGGTCTGAGGATCAGCAGCTTCGCCGTCATCATGTTAGCGATCCTGTTGATCTCTTCGGGCCGTCCCGACTGGGTCATGGCCTGGGTCTACGTCGGCGTGTTCGCGGCACTCTCGGCGACAGGCTCGACCGTGCTCGTGCTCACGCATCCCGAGTTGATGGCCGAACGCACCCAGATCAAGGAGGACGCGAAAGACTGGGACAAGGTGCTCGCCCCGCTGGTCACCGTCTATATACCCGTGGGTGTCTGGATCGTGGCGGGTCTGGACACGCGCGGCGGATGGTCCGCCCGGGTTCCGCCAGAGCTTCAGTGGGCGACGCTAGGAGTCGCGGTCGCCGGATCCCTGTTCGCGATCTGGGCAATGCGCTCGAACAAGTTCTTCTCGCTCATCTTTCGCATTCAGAGGGAACGAGGCCACAGCGTGGTGACCAGCGGCCCGTACCACTACGTGCGCCATCCGGCGTATGCGGGCGGGATCGTATTCAACCTCGCGACACCGCTCATCCTCGGCTCGCTTTGGGCCTTCATCCCCGCGGCCGTTCATCTCTCTCTTTTCGTCCTGCGTACGGCGCTCGAAGACAGGACCCTGCAAAGAGAGCTCGAGGGATATCCGGATTACACACAGCGCGTGCGCTATCGTGTGCTTCCCGGGATCTGGTGACGGGACGCCTCAGTGGGATGCGGCGCAGTAGACGCTGCCGCCCGCCGCCAGCCCTGCCACCATGACCTGCTGCCCGGCCTGGGCGTCAGCGACTTCGAGGTATACGCCGGCGGAATAGGCCGCGAAGACGGAACCGGGAACCTCCGCCATCATCGCCTCGACGAAACTGGCGATACCGCGCATGGCGTTGCAGACGGCAACGGCCGGGTCGCCTTCAGCGAACGGGGTGTAGAACTCGATGCTCAGCAGCTCACCGTCGAACTCGACCCGATGGCCGCTGAAGAGGGCGCCATAGCTGTCCAGGCTGAGGTCGCTGAGCTCGCTCCTGTAATACGAGCGCGTTGCCCGTTCGATCTCGTCGAGCACGATCCGCGGGTAGACGACCGGCAAGCTGAGATATTCGGCGGATGCGAAGCCTATCGGCCTGCCTTCGTCCCGGACCCGATACCAGCCAGGACGGAAACCATCGACGGAGATTCGCTGGCCGCGCTTCAACTGAGCGACCACTTGGCAGCGCTGGGAGGGACAGGATCGCACGTTGAGTGTCCCGGCCGTGACCACCATTGAGCCGATGCCCACAGGCCCCAGGTGCTCCAGGGAGACGCGGCCGGCACGCCGCCCGCCCTCGTAGTACGCGACCCACCGCTCCTCGGCGATGTTGGCAAGGTCCACGCGCACCGTGTCAGCGACGGCGAAGCGCCCGGACGCCTGCACCACCACCATCGCGTTCACGTCCGGCTCGGACACCACCGGGATGTCCCGTGTCAGCGCCGCCGGCCCCGGCGCAGCCAGCTCCGTCTTTCCGGCTGAGCACGATAACAGGGCACCAGCCATCGCAACTGCTGCCACTGTCCACTTCAGCATAGCTCGAACCTCCCCTTCCACCATGGTCGTGACCCCCCGAAGACCACGACGGATCAGCCCGCCCCAATTAAGCAAGCGCGGGCCCCGTCGCAACGGGGTGAGGCAACGCAGCGAGGTGCCAGTCCAGCGAGGTCACAGGCTGCGCGCGACTCCGGGTTCACGCGCGTTGTTCCGACAAACGACACCGGCTAACTTGTTACTACAGTTGTAGTGACCGCCTCGGCGGCCTTCGCAGTCCGTTGGGCAGTCACCCGAGGGTAACTGCCCAGGAGGTCGCAGCGATGAAGCCCCTTATTATTGCAGGTCTCACGCTCCTTCTGTTCGCGCCTCCCGTCTGCCAGGCCCAGGAAGACGTCGCGCGCCAGCACATCGAGGCCGGGCTCGCCCGCGCCGCCAGCGGCGATACGGCAGCGGCGATCGCGGAACTCCGCAGCGCTATCGATGCCGCACCCTCCCTGGCCGATGCACATTTCCAGCTCGGCCGCCTGCTCGCCAGGCATGCCAGCACCGTCGAGACCGACCTCAAGGAACGGCGCGAGGCGGAAGAGGCTCTGCGTAGGGCGTTCGCCCTCGACCCCAGAAACCCCGCCTATCTGGCGGAGCTCGGCTGGCTGCACATCAAGCAGAACCTGAAGAACGACGCTGAGCGCGTCCTCAAGCGGGCGCTGGCGAGCGCCGAGGAACGAGGCGTCGACGACCACACCCTGCTGGCGGACATCTACTACGGCCTCGGCTACCTGGAAGACCTCCGTTACGAGGGGCTGCGGGACCGCGCCTTGAGGCCTCCCTTGCCCGGTGACATTTCGACCCAGCTGGATCTAGCAGAATCGGGTCGGTTCCTGTACCGGTACATCGAGGACTATCTGGAGGATACGCCGTCGGTCGTCGGCGCGGGCCAGGAGACCCGAGCTCGGATGATGCAGTACTATCAGGCCGTGCTCCGCCACGATCCGACACACCTCGGAGCCACGCAGAGGGTGTTGCTCCACCTGCTGGACCAGCATCGCATCAGCGAATACGTCTCCATCGCCAAGAGGCTGGCTGCGGCGCGGCCCCAGCGGCCCGAGGCACAGCTCTATCTC
>JGI24422J19971_10002218_pt1 | contig 12034 bp, 8 predicted proteins | sample DeeMarSWOR152_54_FD_19971 | JGI IMG/M metagenome (IMG submission 19971) | reverse complement strand
TATCTCTATTCGCTACTAAATCCTTTCGGCCACATATTAAGACATTCTCTGACATCCTTCAATAGCTTTCAAAATTTACCTGGCCGCGGAGTGCTTTTACTTCACCATCTTATTATTTTTCATCGGTGAGAAATCCGATACCCAAGACGTGCTTAAGCTCAGCCGAAAGCCCAGCAAAAGCCAGAGTTTATCCGCCTCTGGCGGAACAACGCCGCGAAGAAATATCATGTGAATTTGCCGCAGCAAATTTTGAAGAGTTAAAAACCAGCAAATCAGACGCGGTGCTAAGCGCCACACAATTTCTACGGCAACCTTTCGTGATTCACATCATGCAATGTAACTTGGTATTGGCCAAAGGCTGCGAAGGTTGAAGTTGAAGAACCAGATGGTGGCAGCAAAACTGGATAGGGTATGATTTTCCTTCCGGAATTTCGCGCTGATGGTCTGACGTTCTATGTTCCCGATAAGGAAAATGCGGGTGCGAGTTAAGTTTCCAGCCTCCCTTGTCCGCAATGTTCTTGAATACGGTATTGGAATCGCCCGACAACAAATAGCCAAGCATGGCTGCCTCGTTGGAAAAAGGCGAATATCTACAAGTCAAAAAATTCGATCGTATTTCGTTAACGTACTCTGCCACACTCCCGTGTGTCCTCAATACCTTCGCCTCCAACGGCCACATCACTCTTGGATTGCACTGCAGGATGAAGGCGATGTCGTATTGAGGCGGCTGGGCAGATCCCCCAAGCCAACTCTCATGTTCATAGGGCCCGTGCTGAACATAAAAAGGCTCATACCCGGTCATTACTTCACGAATCTTTGGCTCAAGCAGTTGCGTGATGTCTCTCTCCAAGTCATCATCGTCCTGGGAGCAGTCAACCTGGAACAAGGTATCCGCACAAAAAACATCGTAACCCTTCCATACGAGTTCCAAAAGCCTTATTGAATTGCCCTCTTTCAGACTCTCAAGTACCGAGTTAAATTCCGGTGTATTCGGCCACCGTCTTTTTGAATAGGTTTGCCTCGCGAGCAATTATCTCTCCCTCAGCATCTACTTGCCCTCTGATCCTCCGCGCCAAAGCATAATATCTGCCGCTACTTCATCGGCATCTCTGAGAGCAATAGCCCTTGTCCAATAACGAACTTGATCCGGCTTAACAATAAAAACGGTGGGAACCTGCCTGTTCCCTATGGAGATAGTATCGTATACTCGCGCCACACGCTGATAGAATATCCCGCCATCCGCCGCTCGCTTCGCAGATTTCAAAAACCTGTTATCCAACTCTTTCAACCGCTCAATTAATTGGGCTGAATCGATGGTCTCCACTGTCATAAAGGACTCCCCTGGCGATTCAAGATGTATACCAACCAACCGCACGGGCAGAAACGCCTCGCTCCCTTCTCTAAAGATAGTTGCCGATATATGCCTGTCCTCTCCAAATCCGGCTCGGAGAACCCGGGCGAAATAGGCACAATAATCCATTAAAATACGTTCGTTTTGCGCCTTGTGTTGGCCGCTCAGAGGCCGTGTCGGTTGCCAGCCTGGCGAATTCATGCCCTCTTTGAAGTCTCTTAAAGTGTACCTAAATAAATCGTCTACAAGTAGCCATTCCGCATCTTTAAGCCCGTATGCCTCCTTAATCATCCTATCGATATCGTTCTCTGTCATCGCCGCTAGTTCTTCCGCGCTCACTTGTACAGGATCTGGTAGGGGGAATTCACGTATATCGTCCAGCAGTAGCGTCGGCCGGTAGCTACCCATGCGCGCCCCGGTTAACAGAAAATAATAGACGGCGAGTATGCTGTTGATGGCCAGAGCAATTGTATTTATGTCATAGCCAGTGGTACCGGGACTTCGAATCCCGCTGAAAGACTGGGAGAACAGTAGCTTATTGGCGCTGGGACTTGCCGCTTTAACCAAAACCCCCTTGAAGCGTTTGGCCTTGACCTTCCACGACTCCTTTATTATCAGGAGCGGGAGGGTACAATTCTTTTCTAACTGCCTGAATCTTTCGAACATTAGATTACTATTTGGCGGGAACTGGTTAGAATCTACTGCTATCGGCAATTTGTCCCATATCTCGTGACTTTCTAATATAGGAAGATTCTGTGCCTCCGGATGTCTCTTTGCTCGGAGGATTCCACGCTTAAAGCCATTTCTTGCGAGGAGAAGTCCCTTCTTTTCTAACTCTGCTATGGTAGAAAAAGGCCTCCGCCGGAGCTTATGAATAAGCGCGAGGTCTCGTCGCCCGCCCCAAGACAATACCGTCCAAACCAAACGATCTTTTACTGCTTCCTCAGGATAAACGTAGCTGGTGTCACACGCTTCGACCACTACACAATAATCATCTTCTTTTGTGTGCCTCGGCTTCGGACAGACATAAACGGTCGGCTGTTGCGAGGGTCCGGCTGGTCGCATGACGACAACGCACGCTGGCGAGACTGCCTTCTTGAATAGGCCAAACCGAAGCGCGGCTAGGTTAATGATCTTCTCAACCGTGAACTTAGAAAAGAACTTTTCGCGAAATTGCTCCGCTGTTGAGTCCCGGTTAAACAGCATTGCCCCAGCAGGCTGCAGCATCGCAATTCGGCCACTGGTCTTCGTCAAACGCGCAGACTTACAGAGGAAAAGTGGACCCAAATTTCGGTTGGGTATCGACCAACCCCATAAGCTGGCCCATCTTTTGCCTTCTTCAGTCTCAGTCGCGTAACCCCAGGGCGCGTTGCCCATAACCAAGTCGTAGGTCTTCATATCGCGACTTGTTCGGAATCCGTCTTTGTCCTCCGCAAAGAAATCTGACTCTACCAATCTCTTGTTACGCAGGCGCGGAAACCACACGTTTTTTTGCCATACATGCTTTGGGTCAATTTCATCGCACATGGCTAGGTATAGGCTGGACGAAGCTACCCGAACTGCATCGTGGTTTGTATCAACTCCCAACAGGTTATTTAATAACAAGCCCCTGAGATCACTTACCTTAGGGCTTCCGTGGGTTTGCTTCCATCTATGAACTAGGCGTTGATAGGCCTTGACAAGGAATATCCCCGAACCGCAGGCCGGATCTAGGATCTTAAGGTCCCACGCTGCACCAGACCAGGGTAAAACCTCATCAAGCATCAAGTCCACTATGTGCCCTGGGGTGTAGTGAACCCCCGGTCCCTTCTTCTTTGCAAACTCCTCCCATATACTGCTGATAAATTCAAGAGGAATAACATCGAATGCATATCTCCTCCACAAGCAAAGCTGGCCGGTCGCCATTTCCATTTTCCCACTCACAAACTTCGCCAGCAGCTTTAGGTGAGGGTTCTCCCGGACCTCCCGCATCTCTGTTCTCCACTCCGCTTCTCTCTCTTCATGTGTTTCCCCCTTACCGGGAAACAGGTCTCCATTAAACCTGTCGTTCAGTTCTCGAAAGAATCGATAAGTCTCCCCGTGGCTTTGCAAAATACTCGCTAAACCATGGTGAACTTTCGACAAGACTCCCTCCTCACAAAGGCTCCTAAGAACATCTTCGTTAAGCGCGGCATTTCCTTGAGAATCCTTCCTCTGAAATAAGAACTCTATGAAGATTACTCTGGCAATCAAATCGTGGCAAATATCCTCGGGTAAGTTCGTATCCAGAAGTTTCTGCCGAAGTCCCCTCAAGTCCTCAAGCATTAACTGGTCGGCCCGTTGATCCCGATGAAAGTATTTCGAATATCTCGGATTCCTGAAGAAATTTCCTGAAGCAAGTTCTATCCATTGCAGCGCCTTCGCCGCTTGTACGGATAACGACCATTCCTTGAACAAATCTACCTTTAACTCCTCCACGCATAATTTTTGAAAATCTTCATCTGCTTGTAGCGGCCGCTTCCAACAAGTCCAGACTCTGATTAAGTGAGGTTCGACCGTGATCAACATCGGTGAGCGAGAAAAGCTCCACGCCAGCCTGTGGGTCTCGCGCAGGACATCGTCACTAATGGGGCTTCCAAAATCACAAACTATAGCGAGCGGATCTTCCGTCCTATTTGAGCGAGGATTAGCCGCTAAAACACCCACCTTAACACTAACGTTGAGTCGGCTTATCGCCGTCTCTAGCTTACGCTTCGCGAGGTTAGCAATAACACGAGGGCCTGCACCTTTGGGCCTCATAATATCTTGCCTGGGCGGCCAACCAAGGCGTGTGTAAGTTAGCTCGAGCAGTTTAGGCATAATAAGAACAAACCCCAAAGAATTTACTTACGGCAAAAATACTTGACGTGCTTTGTGATTTCAAGAAAAATCACCATTGTTAGTTGGCCTCCACCCTCACATTTTAACCTGAAAACCAAAATTACTCTCCGGGTTCCAGGCCATAGAATACGTGAAAGTGCAATTGGCGTCAAGGGAAATTTCGCATCTCCTCAAGCGTATTGCGTTGAACGACAGCGGTGCTGCCGGCTAAATACTACTCACAACTCACTAATCACGAATCACTAATCACTATTCACTATTCTCTTGTGCGTGAATTTCTTTGCGCCGTTGCCGGAATAATCCGCGACGATTTGGCCGGTGCCTAACAGCTTCCATTTGTAAATCACAAGGCCTTCCAGGCCCACGGGGCCGCGGGCGTGTATCTTATTGGTGCTTATGCCCACTTCAGCCCCCAGGCCGTAGCGGTAGCCATCGCTAAACCGTGTGCTGCAATTCCAGAAGACACCAGCCGAGTCCACCAGCTCCATAAACCTGTCTGCCTTGTCTTTGTCGGCGGTGACAATGGCGTCGGTATGGCCGGAGCCGTATTTGTTTATATGCTCGATTGCTTCATCCAGGCTGTCAACCACTTTTATCGAAAGAATGTAATCCAGATACTCGGTGGACCAATCCTGTTCGGTAGCGGGCTTGGCTTCTATTATGGAGCGCGTTTTTTCGCAGCCGCGAATCTCAACATTGTTGGCTTCCAGAGCGGCCTTTACTTTCGGCAAAAACGCTTCTGCAATCTCCTTATGGACCAGCATAGTTTCAGCGGCATTGCAGACCGCGACGTACTGGCATTTGGAATCGACGGTTATATTGACCGCCGTATCCAGATCGGCATCGGCGTCAATATAAACGTGGCATATACCCTCGGCGTGGCCGAGAACGGGTATATTGGTGTTGTTCATTATATAGCGGACGAACTCATTCGAGCCGCGGGGTATGACCAGATCAATGTACTCATCCATTTTTAACATTCCGGCCACGTCCTGCCGTGTTTCCAGCAGCTGAATCCATCCTTCGGGTAGGGGCGGTTCGCGAACCGCCCTTACGCTCGCCTCGGAAATGACGTCGGTTAGAATCCTATTAGTCCTTGCGGCTTCGCTTCCGCCTTTTAGCAGGACGGCGTTGCCGCTTTTTAAGCAGAGGGTTGAGATTTGCACAAGGGCATCCGGCCGGGATTCAAAAACAACACCGATAACACCGATCGGGCAACTGACTTTATAAAGTTCCAGCCCCTCATCAAGCTCGGTAGCGGTGAATGTTTTGCCCACGGGGTCATCGAGCTTGATTAAGTTTTCGATACCAGCACAAACATCAGTTATTTTGCCTTCGTCAAACTTTAGCCGTTTCAGCAAAGGCGCAGCCAGATTATTCTTCTCGGCGGCGGTTAAATCTTCTTTGTTGGCTGAGACTATTTTCTCGCTGTGCTGCTTCAGTGCTTTGGCAATCTGGGCCAAAGCACTATTTTTTACATCAGTTTTGGCCGCTGCCAGTCGGATTGAGGCTGATTTGGCTGCTGCGGCCGTTTGAGCGATATTCATTTTTGTTAGCCTTAGCTATTTACTATTGACTATCTACTATCGACCATTTAATATTGGATTATAAACGGTCAACAGTTGATAATCAATTGCATTGCGGGTGTAGCATAGTGGTAATGCACCGGCCTTCCAAGCCGGCTACGAGGGTTCGATCCCCTTCACCCGCTTTGGGAGAAGATCCAAAACCACCGACTTCGCACTCATGAATTTGCTACTGCTCGTTCTTGTTGGCAAGGCAAAATTGGAAGGAGATTGGGATGTCCAAGGAACAGCATATCCCCCAGAAAGCCAATTTTTTGAGCCGTTTGCGAGTTTGGCACCGCTTTCTGCAGCACTCTGGCAGTTGATTGCGGCGTGCTTTATTCCATCATTTTTGTGCTTAGGCTTCGTTGGTTTATGTCGTATGGTTTTATCGGAAGCTGAATCTGCAGCGTTTACGGCAGTGAAAGTTAGTTCAAATTAAGCGGCCCGCCAAAACAGACGATATATCAGTCGGAGGAACGTGATTTTATCCTGGAGGAGCCGGTCTTGCTTAGAGGGGAACCAAAATGGGTCATACTGTTAAACGGAAAAAGCGTTAAGAATGACTGCCGCTTTCTTGTCGACTATTACGCTGAATGCGGCGGGACTGCTTTTGGGAGGAGTTTGTGAAATGACAAGCGACCAAAAACACATGATTAGGGCCTTAGTGAGAAACCCGGAAATCTGTACTGATCATGTCTTTGATAAGTGCCCGGCTTGTAACGCTCCGCATATTATCTGGGACAAGAGAAAACAGCATTGCTTCAAGTGCGGTTTCAATCTACAACAATACATAAAACAACGAAAGCGGTTTTAGCTCAATGACAGAACATCATCCTGCCAAGCTGGTTACGTGAGTTCAACTCCCATCACCTGCTTTCGTATGACAGAGAGGGAAGACAGGAAATCAGGGTATCAGGATATCAGGGGATCAGAGGGGAAAAAGATAGATGGGGGAAGAGGGACGAGGGAGGACAAAAGATGGACGAGGGACGAGAGAAGACAGGATATTAGGACAGCGGGGAAGCAGGATATCAGGAAAAAAGAAGAGGGAGGACGGACACGTGGGTCAATTTGTTGCGTTGATTGAATTGCGCTTCTGGTAGTTAGAAATAAATTCTAATTTTTCGCAAGCAACAGCAATTTTTGAATTAGGAAATTGAATTTGATTTTTCGTAGGGCTTAGCTTCCTTAAACCGCGATTCCAAAGACGACGTACCTGTCCCTGAGAGTGAATAAGTAAGAAGGGCTGGAAATCAGCAAAAATCCCCTGACTCTACCCGAGTGCCCTTCGGCTTGAGTTTGGCCATTGTAGCAGGATGAAACCATTCTCACATGCATCCTACAGAAAAACCTGAGCAGGTTAGACCCAAACATCATATCTTTTCAGTTCTTCTCTTAAACCCCCTCTGGTGGATGTTTTCTCGCTGCTAATAAGAAGAGGACCATCGTAAGACCAATTCTATAGGTTTCAATACCCTGCTCTTTTTGTCTGATAGCCTTTTTTAGTACTCGTCTGCAAATTTTCTCAACCAGTCTGGCCAACGGGAATCACGCTTGGTCCAAGGGCCGTTTGTTTTGAAGCTCTGATGCCATTTCAACTTCCACAATGCCCTAAGTGGTATCTTGCCGACAGAGCCATCCAGAAATACACCGTTTATCCCTCCGCTGTGCCGGTCAATGCAAAATAGCCTCGTAGCCTGGAACGACCAGTCGCCCCAGCCGTTGTTCCATTCATACGATGGAGGTTCAAAATCGAGAGGCTCATCGGTGTCAAGTGGATAGGCATCAACGTACACACAATCCAGAAACAACGGTACTCTACTTGCGCCTTTAGCATCCACTCTTCTCCAAGCGTCTTTGGTCGGAAATCCCCAATAAGTCTTCGCTTCCGGGGGTGGACAAGCACACCATTCATTTATGCCGTAACTACCAGTATCAAAATCCGCCCACCAGTCGGATGAGCCACCGGGATCAAAGGGACCCCAGGCAGCCAACGTCCCGCCGTGGCTTCTGTTTGTTGGCCCACGAACGATTTTTGTGGACGGACACAGTCGTATCTTTTTATTCTCGTAGTAGGGCAGCGTTCCGACTATCCAATAGGCTTCCTGTGCACTGAGAGCCCCTCCAGCTATGCTTTGCAGGAGTTTGCCTTCGTTATCATCAGCGTATAATCGAAAGATAAGTCCCCATTCTTTCACGTTCGACAGACAAACCGTTGCCTGTGCCTGTTTTCTTACTCGCTGAAGGGCTGGCATAAGGATAGCCAAAAGCAGCGCGATAATCGAAATCACTACCAGAAGCTCTATTAAGGTAAATGCTTTTCGGTTGCGCACGACGGATATTCCTCCTTCTCTTTTGAAGAAGCTTTTTCCAAACCGGCATTTCCTTTAGACTTAGTGAGTCTCGTAGGTGTGCCTGTCTGCCATAATTATAACCGAATCCACGAGCAGTGCAATCAATGAGCAAGCTAAGCCCTGCACCTGAGCTGGTCCAACCTGGAGTCGGCTCATACTAAGTTCGCTTGCTATCTGGCCTCAGAGAGGCCTGCTATAAGATTCCTGGCGTATTCTGGGTGGAGGACAACGGCGGTTTTGCATAAATTTTCCTTGACGGGAAGGCAGCTGATTTGGTATAAGTAAATTGACTAAGCCTGTGCCAGCGTAGGCGGGTATCTGTGGATTTTGCTACTTTGAACTGTGGAATCTTTGTACTTTTTGAGTAGAGGAGGAGTTATCATGCGAGGCACAAAGTTGCGAAAGAGACTTTGTGCTGCAGAGTTAAGATTTTCGCATTTCAAATTGACAGCTACATTGTGCTGTTGGAGAAAGGAGGTGGTTTCATATCGTAAACAACTTATCCTGGGCAAGTATAAGTAATTAGTAAGGGTAAAATTGTCATCGGTCATTTTGTACTTCTATTTTGTTGTAGGAGGATAGCCATGTGTAAAAAACTAATTTTCTATAACTTGTCCACGCGACATCCGTGATGATGGGTTAATGAAATTCATAAGTTCGATATCATGTGAATGTTTATGCAAACAAATAGTCTTTTAGCTTGAAGTGTTTTACCAAGAACAGATTACAAATATTAGCAAATAAAAGGAAAAACAGAATGTTTCACCAATCTTTTAAACAAACTTCAATCGGTATTTTCGTCGCATTGCTGTTAATAACAATGCCAGTCTATGCTGTTGAAAACTACAAAATCTCCAACTACGGAGGTGGACACCAGATCTGGTTTGAAGCCGAGGATTACGATGAACGCAATCCCGACACGGATCAGTATTACCAGGTTGTTGACGTGGTTGATGCGTTTGGTCAGGCAATTACCCGGGCAGGTGGCGCCGGCGGCATGATTCGCTGGACATTCGATATCAGTGCAGCCGGTGGCAGGGGAGGTACGTGGGTTTTTTGGGCGCGTGTTTTGAATCCGGACAATCGGTCGGATTATATGCTCGTGGAGGGAGACCCGGATGACGCGGAAATTCCCACCGGCCCCCCCTTCCCGGGAGGTGACGGGACACCACCATTCGTTAATGATGATGACCGAATCTTTGAGGAAACGATTGATCCTTGGGGTTGATGGGGAAATGACGAAGGAAGCACCAAAGAGCTTCAAGATGGTGAGAACACGATGTACATTTTTGACAGGCAAGGGAATGAGACTGTGTTCTGGGATGTCTTCGTGTGGGCGGACAGCCCTAACTATGTGCCTACCGATGAGGATTATGAAAATGCCATAATAGCTCCTCGTGGTAGAGCCTTTAATCCAAGTCCGGCTGATGAGGCCCTCTATGAGGATACGTGGGTGACCCTTAGCTGGAAGCCGGGAGATTCCGCGGTCTCGCACGATGTATATTTCGGCGAAAATTTTGACGATGTGAACGACGGCACGGGCGATACGTACCAGGGCAACCAGACCGGAACATTCCTTGTTGTTGGCTTTCCGGGATTTGCCTATCCGGAGGGGCTTGTTCCTGGCACCACATACTACTGGCGAGTCGATGAGGTCAATGANCTGAACCCAAATAGTCCNTGGAANGGNTNTGTCTGGAGCTTTACNGTTCCATCCANGACTGCNTATGACCCCGACCCGGCTGACGGCGCCAAATTNNTNGANCCGGATGCGGACCTTAGCTGGACNGCAGGCTTCGGTGGNAAAGTACACACCGTGTACTTCGGCGANAATTTTGACGATGTGAACNACGCCGTTGNNGGTCTGCCTCAGGCAACCACAGCCTATACTCCCGGCCCACTTGAATTAGAGAAGACTTACTACTGGCGGGTCGATGAATTCGATGGCTTGACCACGCATAAGGGCCATGTCTGGAGCTTTACGACCGCAAAGGCCGGAGGTGGTATAAAAGGAGAGTACTTCAACAACATGAACTTGAGTGGTTTGCCGGCGCTGACTCGTATAGACCCTCAAATAGACTTCTACTGGAATCCGGGGCCAGACCCGCCCCCAGGGATAAACGAGGACAACTTCTCAGTCAGATGGACCGGAGAGCTTGAAGCAGCCTTCTCCGAGCCTGTTACCTTCATAACTGGTAGCGACGATGGCGTACGCCTGTACCTGGATGGTGAGCTGATAATCGATAACTGGACTGACCACGATCGTACAGAGAACCGCAGCGACCCGATAGAACTCGTTGCGGGTCAGACCTATTCGATGGTATTGGAGGGCTATGATAATACTGGAGAAGCAGAATGGCAGCTTTATTGGCGGAGTCCCTCTATACCAAGGCAGCTCATTCCACAGGCAGCATTATCGCCGCCTGTAAAGGCCAGCAGCCCAAATCCGCGTAATGGTGCCGTGGATGTAAGGCACACAGCTATTCTTAGCTGGGGTGCCGGAGACCATGCCGCTTCGCACCAGGTGTACTTTGGCGATAATGAAGATGCTGTGAAAAATGCCACCACAGGTTCGCCGCAGTACAAAGGCAGCAGGGCCCTCGGTTCCGAGAGCTATGACCCTGGAAAGCTTGCCTGGCATACCACTTACTACTGGCGTGTTGATGGGGTTAATAACATCCATCCCGACAGTCCGTGGATAGGCAACGTCTGGAGCTTTACGACAGCGGACTTTCTTATCGTGGACGATTTCGAGTCCTACAACGACCTTGACCCCGGTGACCCCGATAGCAACAGGATATTTCTGACATGGATAGACGGCTACGAGCAGCCGACAAACGGCTCCCAGGTAGGTTATCTTGACCCTCCTTTCTGCGAGCAAAGTATCGTTCACGGAGGCAGCCAGTCCATGCCGCTGTTCTACGACAACTCCGGGCCGGCATATTATTCAGAGGCGACCTTGCCATTGAGTGACACGCGAGATTGGACCGAGGAAGGCGTTGGAGTACTGACGCTGTGGTTCAGGGGCAATCCTGCAGGCTTCGTAGAGGCACCGGTGGGCACCTACACAATGACAGCCTCAGGCGTGGATATCTGGGGCACAGCCGACGAGTTCCGCTACGCCTGGAAGCAGCTCTCTGGCAACGGGTCAATTGTGGCACAGGTGCTCAGCGTAGAGGACACGGACCCCTGGGCCAAAACCGGCGTGATGATTCGCGAAACGCTGGAGCCCGGCTCGAAATTTGCTGCAGTGTACATCACGCCCGGTAACGGATGCAGATTCCAGCTGAGGGCAGCCACGGGCGGGGACGGAACGAGTGACACATCAGTCGTGACGACTGAGCAAACGGGTATCACAGCGCCGTACTGGGTCAAATTGGAGCGCACAGGAAACCAATTTAATGCCTATTATTCAAGTAACCCTGCAACCGACCCCTGGCACCTGATGGTATGGAGTCCACGGGTCGTCTCAATGAATACGAATGTCTATATAGGCCTGGCGCTGACCAGTCATAATCCTGATGCGACGTGTGTGGCTGAATTCTCCGATGTCACGACCACCGGCACGGTTACTCCGATGATGTGGACGCACGAGGCTATCGGTGCAGCTATGGTTAGCAACGATCCTGAGCCGATGTATGTTGCTCTCAATGGCAGCGCGGTAGTCTATCATGATAATCCGGATGCAGCGCTGATAGATACCTGGACGCAGTGGAATATCGATCTGGCAGAGTTCAGTAATCAGGGTGTGGTCTTGACCAATGTTGACACGCTTTCTATTGGCTTCGGCGACAGGAACAATCCGCAGCTTGGTGGTTCAGGTATGGTATTAATTGATGACATTCGGCTGTATCGGCTGGCTACAGAACCATAAGCCGATTAAAGCGGCCCCATTGCTTCTT
>JGI24422J19971_10002217_pt1 | contig 12034 bp, 10 predicted proteins | sample DeeMarSWOR152_54_FD_19971 | JGI IMG/M metagenome (IMG submission 19971) | reverse complement strand
GAGCAGCACAATCTCGCTCTTATTGAGGATTGTGCGCAGGCCTTTGCAGCAACCTATAGAGGGAAATATACTGGAAGTTTTGGCGATATCGGCACTTATAGCTTTAATATATTCAAGACCATAACCGCAGGCGATGGTGGTATGATTGCAACCAAAGATGAAGAGCTGTATAAACGGGCCTTTGCCATCCACGACCAGGGTCACCTCCCTTTGAGGCAGGGAGTAGAACGGGGTTCGAGGACAGTGATAGGATTGGATTTCAGGATGACAGAGCTTGCGGCTGCCGTGCTTCTTGCCCAGCTCGGAAAAACTGATAAGATAAAAAGACAGCTGAAGGAAAGGAAGAAGAAGTTCAAGGATGGAATAAAGGATTTGAAGGGTCTAGAGTTTCGATCCTTGCCGGATCCCGATGGCGATCTAGGGACTCTGCTCACCGTGTTTCTCCCCGATGAAAAGATTGCTCGTAAAGTTGGGGATGAGCTTGGGTGTGGGGTAGTAGCAGATTCAGGCTGGCATGTCTACAACAACATGGAGCATGTACTGGGAATGAAAGTGGTAGATAGTGTTGGGTGTCCTTTCAGTTGCCCTTATTACAAAGAAAGGGGAGGTCATGTGGAATATTCAAAAGGGATGCTCCCGAANACGGATNCCATCATNAGCAGAGCNATCAACATCAGTATCGGAGTATTTGACGTGGGACTTGGATCTGGATTTGGNATCACNCTTACCAGTAATGATAATGAGGTCGATCAAANAATAGAAGAATTTCGTATGGTTACTGAAAAGTATCTATAANATTTATTGTCCATAATGTAGATCATTTGTGAAANNTNAATTTCGAAGGACAAGTTNGTGGAAAAGATAGAAAAATTAAAGATATTGAGTGCTGNGGAAATCNAAAAGATTCATNNAAATAGCNTGGAAATTCTCGAAAAAACNGGAGTCTATGTCTACAGTGAAGATGCATTAAAAATCTTTGCTGGACTTGGANTGCAGGTAGAATTTAAAAGTAAGATTGTGAAGTTTCCTCGTAAAGTTGTTATAGAATGTTTGAAAATGGTTCCAGGAGAGATAACACTTTACAACCGTAAAGGGGAAATTGCAGCTGTACTGNAGCGAAGCAAAAGCTATGCTGTAAGCGGTCACAATGCAATATATGTGCTGGATAGAGAGAAGNATGTNCGGAGAAATGCCACCAAAGAGGATGTAGTAAGCTTTGCTCTCCTCTCTGATTATTTGCCNGNTATCGATATTGTTGGCGTCGAGGCGATGCCCCANGANGTNAAGGCCGAATCTTCTCTNTTACATGCAATTGAAGCTGCTTTTAAAAACACCGAAAAACATATCTTTTTCTCTCCGGAGAGGAGAGAGGTGGCNGATTCGATATTTGAAATTGCAGACGTGGTAATTNATAATGGGACNATTCGTGAAAAGCCTCTTCTCACTTGTCAACTATCTCCCACATCTCCCTTGACCTGGGANAAGGGAGCCGTCGAGGCGTTGATGGGTACGGTAGAACTGTCTGCTCCTCTCTGTCTTTTGCCTCAGCCCTTTGCTGGAGTTACTTCTCCCTATACCCTGGCGGGTCTTCTTACCGTGCATAATGCTGAAGTTCTCTCAGGTATTGTGTTCAGTCAGCTCCTGAGCCCAGGATCACCTGTTATCTACGGGAGTGCATGGTCAACTTTTGATATGCGCACAGCAAATGTCATAATAGGCTCCCCGGAAACTGTTCTATCAAGAATTGCAGGCTCTCAGCTTGCTGAATTTTATCATATGCCCTACCATACCATAGCCCCTGACACCGATGCCCATGTAATGGATGAGCAGTTAGCTTGGGAGAAGTTTGCCACAACATGGGGTGCATATCTTGCCCATTCCGACCTTATTGTAAATGGAGGTATGTTTAGTACAGGTTTAACAGTGAGTTTTGAACAGCTTATCCTGGACCATGAGATGATTTCATACATAAAGAGAATGACCCAAGGTATTAATGTAAATGAAGATACCCTTGCACTAGATATTATTGAAAAGGTTGGACCAAAAGGAAATTATCTGAGTGAGGAACATACCCTGGGTTTCCTGGGAAGGGGCGAGCATTGGGAACCAATGATATCAAACAGGGAGATCTACGAAAACTGGAGACGGAAGGGGGAGAAGGATGTTATACAGAGGGCCAGAGAAAAGGTGGATTTAATATTAAAAGATCATTCCGTAACTGAGCTTTCAGATCATAAGAAGAAAGAAATTGAAAGAATCATAAAAACATTTGAAAAAGCTGTAGAGTAGTTTATATTCAAGGTCTCATTATTAATAAAAATTAATGCTTAAATGATAAAAGTAAGATAAAATAATTTATGTTCCTTTATGAGCAGTTCATTTAAGTACTTCATCCTTGCATATTTGGGCTCGAAGATTTGATGAATATTTAAGATTGAGGAAGGAGGTGATTTATTTTCCAAAAATGAGCAGTTTGCAGAAACATTATTAATATTGTGAAAGGAGTAAAATTAAATGAAAAGGTTCTCAAAGAAAAATTTTATGGTGTTTATGGTATTTGTTGCCGTTATCCTCCTGTCAAGTTTAATTCTCTTTACAGGAGGGAAAAAGGAAGTAGAGAAACCTACTTTAAGCATTATCTGTTTTATGGGGTATGCAGAGCCTGCTTGGGTAGAACCTTTCGAAGAAAAGTACGACTGTGAGGTCAATGTAACCTATGCAGGTACTGTTGAGGAACATTTTACAAAGACAAAGGCAGCTCCGGATGAGTATAACATCGTGTCAAACGATTCCGGGCGCGTAAAAATGTATTACGATGCCGGGTTAATACAGGCGATTGATACATCCAAGTTGACCAATTATATGAAGGTAGGAGAGTACTTCCGTGAGCATCCCTATGCGCAGGTAGAACCGGGTAAAAAATTCCACGTTCCGATCACCTGGGGTACGCAGACCATTACCATAAACACAGCGAAGGTGCCACCAGATATGCTCAAACCGTACCTGAGCCCTGACGGAAGAACCGTTTCTCTTGACATTCTCATTGCACCCAAAGCAAAGGGGTACACTGCATTTTTTGATGAGTCTACTAATGTGACTCAAATTGCTGCGATTCATGTGGGAATAAAGACACCTACCCAGTTTGGACCTGGCGATTGGAAGAGAGTGGAGCAGCGCCTCCTCGAATGGAAGAGGAATGCACGTACCTTCACTACTGGTTTTGATTCAGAGTATGCTGTTATGTCGGGAGAAGAGGCGCTCATTTTACTGGGAGGAAATGATGCCCTGCTAAATATTGAGTTTGAAAATACCGGTATCCGGGACAATTTTACCCAGTATCCGATGACTGAAGGAACCATCTGCTGGATAGATGGTTGGGTTATCACCAAACCGACTTCTGGTGCTTCTCTCGATCTTGCTCACAAATATATTGATTATATGATTGGCGATGAGGGACAGGCGAAGCTTGCAGAACTCGTTGGTTTTGGTATTGTCAATGTTGGTGGTAAATACGCCTATAATCCGGTTGCACTGGATGCCGCATGGTGGTACGGATTGGATGTAAGTGAAGTTCCCTTTCCACTCTATGTAATGGTCGCTGAGGAAGATCCCGGTAGACGTGTAGAACTGTGGAATAAGGTGAAGGCTACTCCATAAAGTGAAATTTAAGGTAAGGTTGGCCCTTGTGACCAGCCTTACTAATATCTTGCTTTGGAGTTTAGTATGTCGAAGAGTAATGCTACGGCGATTGAGTTGGAAAATCTTACAAAGAGATTCGACGAAGTGGTAGCAGTAGATAATTTCAGTGTGGGCATTAAAAGGGGAGAGTTCTTTTCACTTCTTGGACCTTCAGGATGCGGAAAAACGACGACGCTCCGTGTGATTGCGGGACTAGAAACGCCGACGGAAGGGAGGGTGCTCCTCGAAAATCAAGATGTGACAAAAATTCCGGCTTATAAACGAAATGTTAATACAGTCTTTCAAGACTATGCGCTCTTTCCGCACATGAACGTGAAAAAAAATATATACTTCCCACTCAAGATGAAGAAGGTACCGCTGGAGAATGCTGAACCAAAAATTCAAAGGGTTTTAAAACTCGTTAATATGGAAGGTTTTGAAAGGAGGCTTCCCCAGCAGCTCTCAGGTGGGCAGCGTCAGAGAATTGCCCTTGCCCGTTCTCTGGTAAATGAACCGGCTGCCCTGCTCCTCGATGAGCCCCTTGGCGCCCTTGATTTTAAATTAAGGGTCGCAATGCAGAAGGTGCTTAAGGATATTCAGAGGAATGTCGGAATCACCTTTGTTTATGTAACCCACGATCAAACTGAAGCCATGACCATGAGTGATAGAATAGCGGTAATGAAGGATGGCCTTGTACATCAGATTGGATCTCCTGATGAGATATACAATGATCCTGCAACCGCATTCGTGGCATCATTTATTGGAGATATGAACTTTCTAAATGGTACGGTGCTTTTTATGAGCGATCGAGAAGGTAAGGTAGAAGTATCCGGCAATACAATCCGTACACGAAAACCAAAGAAGGTATCGGGGGGTGGAAAAGAGGTTCTTCTCTGTATACGCTCGGAGAGGGTTTTACTCAATCCTCACAATTCACAGTTAGATAATGTAATAAAATCCAGGCTCAAGAGGATTGTGTTCAGAGGCACTGATTATGAGGCAACGTGTATATTCGATGAATCTGAAATCAGAGCAGTTGTAGGTGCAACTGTATGGGATCACTCATTACGGGAGGGAGATTCAGTTCGGGTGGGATTTAATTCCAAGGATGTCGTTATGTTTCCCATTGAGGAAGAGAGGGATGTCATTAAGTATTCAGTGGAGGCTGTTTAGTGTAGCATGGATAGAAAGAAACGTCGCTTTGATAGCCCGAGATCTTATTCTAAGGGAGTACCGATCGTCGTTTGGCTTCTCTTTTTAGTTGTTGTTCCCCTCATCTTTACATTTACCATGAGTTTTTATTCGAGTAAGGGGCTCGTTATAGAAAAAATTTTAACCCTAAAAAATTATAAGCTCTTTTTCACTGATCCGGTATATTCACGAATCCTCTTTAAGAGTCTCAGGCTGGCACTATCGGTTTCGGTTCTTTCTATTGCGATGGCCTATCCTCTTGCATACATGGTTTCATTTAAAATGGCGAGAGGTCGTAATCTTCTGTTTATGATGTGTATCATTCCCCTGTGGGTCAGTTACCTTGTTCGAATAATAGCCTGGAGGTCTATTCTCGGGAATAGAGGAGTAATAAATTCAGCATTAATGACCATCGGGATTATCCAAGAGCCATTGCGCATTTTTCTCTATAATAGATTTGCCATAGCCGTTACACTGACCTATATCTGTATCCCCTTTGTTTTCATTCCGGTTTATACTGCGCTTGAAAAGATTCCTCGAAATATACTCAATGCTGCGAATGACCTTGGAGCAAATGAGCTCCATTCTTTTCTCAACGTTGTCTTGCCACTCTCATTACCGGGACTCATCACCGGATTCATTTTTTCATTCATTATTGCTCTTGGTGATTACATTATCCCTCTTCAGCTTGGAGGGACCCAAGGAATTATGTTTGGAAATTTAATATGGAGTCAATTCGGTTTTGCTTTCAACTGGCCTTTCGGAGCGGCCCTCGGGTTCATCCTTTTCGTTATATCAGTTACGATCCTCGGTCTTACGGCAAAATTCGGATCAACTGAAGGAGGATTTTTAAGTGAGTAACGCCATTGGAAAAGGCAAACTTGAGAAAAGGGGTGTAGGTTTAAAGCTGTATGGTCTATTGATCTTTGTTTTTCTCTACGTGCCGCTCTGCGTGGTTCTTGTGTTTTCATTCAGTCCGACGAAAACCCTTGTGGGGATGTCCGGCGTTACTGCCAAATGGTATAAGGAACTTGTCCAGGATCAGGAACTTTTAAAGGCTCTTCTCCACTCTTTTGAAGTAGGGATCAGTGCTGTTTTGATTGCTCTCCTCTTTGGAACCTCAGGTGCATTTTTTATTACAAAAGTGCGTTTTCCTGGAAAGGGACTTTTTCGAGCCCTCGTAATGCTTCCATTTGTCCTTCCAGGGATAATCATGGGTCTTACCCTTTTAATTTTTATCAAGAATCTAAATATTACACTATCAATGTTTACTATCATGATGGGTCACGTATCATTCACGACACCTATAGTGATGTTTCAGGTGTCCGCCAGGCTCCAGCGCATGGGGCCAAACTTTCAATTGGCTGCTCAGGATCTTGGCGCTACTCCCTTTAAAACCTTCTGGTATGTTACACTCCCCATGATCCGGACAGCGCTTATCGGAGCAGCTCTCCTCGCCTTTACTGTTTCCTTCGATGAAATCGTCATCTCGTACTTTCTCACGGGAACCTGGATGACTCTTCCTGTCTATCTCTATGGAATGCTCAGGTTTGGTCTATCTCCAAAGGTGTATGCCGTCTCGGGTCTTATACTGGTTTTTTCGTTCTCTCTCATATTACTGATGACGCGTTATATCGGAAGGTCTTCAGAAGAGGTACTGGTGAAACGATAGTCAAGCTCTCTCATATCAGCGGATACAGTCTTTATATGGAAGAGTATGCTATTCATTATGGCTTTTTAATCTGAACATGAGATTTACGTATCTCAACGAGTGACGCAAAATGTTTCGGACAATCTGGTTGACAATTTTATTTAGCTTTTTATATTATGGAGTAAGTTTTTGCTTTTTTGTATCAGGTACAATAGAAAACATATTTTAATTTTTCCTCAATATAATATGCTGAAGAGCAAGAGGTTTATTACGTATTTCTGGTGGATGAACCGGTTCTACAGATAAATATGTAAGCTTATTTAAACAAAAGATTGGAGAATTACTATGGCCTCACTGAAAACTACGTATATGGGAATTGAATTAGAGAACCCTATAATTGTGGGTGCAAGTAGCCTCACGGACCGTATGGATACCATCAAGGAGATCGATGAAGCAGGGGCAGGTGCTCTTGTGCTCGCATCATTGTTCGAGGAACAGATCCAGCTCGAAAGGTTTAAGCTGGAGGAAGAGTTGGAAAAGTTCGATAATTTCTATGCTGAAATGGCAGATGTCTTTCCCAATCTGGAACATGCAGGACCGCAGGAACACCTCACGTGGGTGAGAAAGGCAAAGGACCATGTGAGTATCCCGGTCATCGCAAGCCTTAATGCCGTGGAACGTGAAACATGGACCCAGTATGCAAAGTTGCTCGAGGAAACAGGGGTGGATGGTTTAGAGCTGAACTTCTATGCAACACCATCAAGCTTCGACCGCGATGGGGCTGAAATCGAGAAAGAGCAGGAGGAAATTCTGACCTCAGTAAAAAAATCAGTGTCAATCCCGGTGAGCGTGAAGTTGAGTATTCACTATACCAATCCCCTGAGCTTCATTAAAAAACTCGACAGCATTGGAGTGGATGGCTTTGTGCTGTTCAACAGATTTTTCCAGCCCGACATTGCTGTTGATAGAGAGGAAAACATCTTTCCCTGGAACCTCAGTTCAAACCGGGATAACCGTGTCCCACTCCGTTATGCAGGACTCCTACATGGAAACCTTAAAGGCGATATCTGCTGCAGTACCGGAGTCATGACTTCAAAGGACGTCGCTAAAATGATCCTTGCCGGGGCCACCTGCTGTCAGTGCGTCAGCACTCTGTATGAAAATAAAATATCCCACATCAGGACGATGGTAGAGGGGCTTGAAAAGTGGATGGAGGGGAAGGGTTATGAGAATATTGAGCATTTCCGTGGGAAAATGAGCAGAAATAATAGTAAGGATCCATGGGTATATACGCGGGCACAATATGTAAAGATGCTTTTGAAACCAAAACGTAAAGGTGGGGCGAATCCTTTTCAGGATATTTGATCAGAGTGTCGGCTTGGTGAAAGATATACTGCCTGTACAGAAGATCATTGATCGAATCACGGATGAGATGAAGGATGAGCTTGAGAGAATTAGAGAACTATTTTTCAAATGATCGCCCAGGTAAAACTCATGTTATCGTTTTAAAACTGCTCCTAGAGGCTTTTCCATTTCTTGGTCCCACCTGAGATGCCGTAAGACGCCCTGTGCAATATTCGTTAAGTGGTCCCCTATTTTCTCCATGTTGTTCACAAAATCGATAAACACGATTCCTGAAAGCAGATCACATTTTCCTTCGTTTACCCGCTGTATGTGTTCTTCCTTCATTTCAACTTGCATATCATTGAGGAGGTTTTCCTGCCGGAGAACTAATTCTGCGGCAGAGGTATCTTTGTTATGAAGAGCACCGATAGTATGTTCGGTCATTTTCGCCACCGTATCTGTGATCTTGTGTATTGCATAAACAGCAGCTTCGCTAAAGGGGAGTTTCTGGTCTATTTTTCTTTCCGAGAGTTCAAGGATATTTATTGCATGATCGGCAACCCTCTCTACATCGTTCACTGAGTGCAGGAGCACAGGTATTGTTTCTGCGTCTGATTTTTCCAGGTTTCTCTGGGAAAGTTCTACAAGATATTGAGTGATTTCCTTCTGTAAGTTATCGACCACATCTTCTCTTTCCCTTATTTTTTGAAACAGATTCGAGTTGTTCGTAAGAAAGCTTTTTACAGCATCATTCAGGGCATCTCTGGCGATGTGCATCATGCGAACTATTTCATTCACTGACTGCTGTAGAGCAACAGGGGGAGTATCCAAAAGGTGTTTTTCCAAATATATGGGCTGCATTTCCACTTCACCTGGCTTCACCTTGGTCAGTTTTACGGTAAGCCTCTCGAGTAAGCCTATCAGAGGTAAGAAAATAAAGAAGGAGTTGATAATATTAAAAACACTGTGGGCAAGAGCAATATGGAGCATGATGTTATTGGTCGTAACAGGGCCGGGTACAAGCCATTCAATGAATTGTGCATACACGCCAGTATATACAGGGATGAATATGTAACACACACCAACGATATTAAGGAGTGCGTGGGCTCTTGCCGTCCTCCGCGATGCAGTACTTGTTCCGATTGCCGCAAGCTGTGCAGTAATTGTAGTGCCTATGTTATCTCCCAGAATGATTGGAATGCAGGTTTGAAAATTCATCAAGCCTGAAAAAGCCATAATCTGAACCAGTGCAATGGTTGCTGAGGAACTCTGCAGGAGCATGGTAATAGCTATACCGATTATTATTCCAAGCAAAGGATAATTCCCAAAGGTCATGAGAACATTTTTGATGGCTTGGGTTTCTTTGAGTGGGGAAAAAGCATCTTTCATGAATCCAAGGCCGGAGAAGAGAAGGCCGAATCCAAGAATAAATTGCCCCCACATTTTTACAGAGCGTTTTTTCCCAAACATATGGAGTAGAAATCCCACGCCGATCGCAGGGAGCGCATAGTTGGTGATCTTGAAAAAAGCAAAGAATGAGATGAGCCATGCGGTAAAAGTGGTTCCAATATTGGCCCCAAGTATAATCGAAATCGCCTGTCGTAATGTGAGAAGACCTGCGTTGACAAAACCGACTGTCATTACACTGGTTGCGCTCGAGCTCTGAATAAGGCATGTAATAGCAGTACCGATAACAAGCCCTATAATCGGTTTTTTTGTTAAAATATCCAGGGTGTTCTTCAGTCGTTCTCCGGCTACCTTTCTCAGTGATTCAGACATCGTTTTCATACCGAGAAAAAAGAGTCCCAATCCTCCAATCAGATAAAAAAACACATCTATTGCCATTGTTAATTCCTATAAAAGATGGTTTTAAACATTTGTAAGTGGCACAAATTGTGAGTTCAATAAAGATTGTAAAATAAATTGTAAAATTATCAAACATTATAGTTGGGAAATGCAAGTTGATTGAAAGCAGTTTAGATATGTGATAAAGTATGTTACAGCAGGCTTTCTAGGGTTGTTTTTATAAGTATATAATGGTTATTTCCCTCATTTTCCATTATCTCTTTGAGAAAGGCAGATCCCACTACCGCTGCATGCACAAAAGGTGACAACATTTCAACCTGCTCTTTTGTGGATATTCCNAANCCTGCAAATATTTTTACACCGAAAGAGCCGACCTTTTTAAGGAACNCAATATTGTCCTCTCCTATTTCGGTATAGGCTCCTGTTATGCCTTTTCTCAGTGTTGAGTACACGTATTCGGGTNTCAATGANAGTATCATTNGGAGCCGTTTGTCCGAGATGGTTGGACATATCACGGGGATTATAGAAANGCCTGNCTTCACNCCCNGAGAGAANAGACCTTCATCATAGTCAGGCGGAAGATCTGGAATTATCAATCCCTGTGCACCNTTGGCTGTACTNTCCTTTAAAAAACGNTNAANCCCNTAGTAAAAGACGGTGTTTGCGTATCCCATGATGAAGATCGATACATGGGTGAGNTTTCGAATCTGGGAAATGAGGTGAAACCCTCCCNGTATGCTAAAACCTGCTCGTAGAGCCCCGTCGCATGCCTTTTGTATAAAGATGCCATCTGCAGTAGGATCACTGAAGGGGAACTGAACCTCAAGATAGGAGCACCCGCCGTCAATGAGGGCCCGAGCTATTTCATGTGAGGTTTCTCCGTCCGGATACCCGGCCACAAGATGCGCCATTATTCTACTGGACATACTCTTGTACCTCCCTTTCCAGAAAATGGTGCCATGCCTCTTTGTCCAGGCGATCTGCGAGGATAAAGAGGTCCTTATCACCCCTGCCTGACATATTTACAATTATCGATTTTTCGTGGGGGAGGTTCCTTGCACATTTCAATGCCTCTGCTCCCGCATGGGCAGACTCAAGAGCGAAGACGATTCCTTCGTGCTGCGCGAAGAACTGCACTGCCTCCAGGGTTTCCTGATCGCTGATCCTGGTGAACTCAATACGCTTTTTTTGGCCCAGGTAGGCGAGCTGGGGACCGATTCCGGGATAATCGAGGCCCGCTGAAATAGAATGGGTCCCCTGCACCTGCCCATCCTCATCAAGAAGGAAGAGGGATTTATACCCGTGGACTATTCCTGGCTTTCCCTGCCCGTTCATCCGCGCTGCATGTTCTCCCGGCCCATCGCCACGCCCGCCTGCTTCCACTCCAATAAGGCGGGGGAGTTTTTTCTCAATGAATGGTGCAAAGAAACCAATTGCATTGGAGCCACCCCCCACGCAAGCAATCAGCGCTTCGACCTCAAGTCCTCTCTTTTGTATCTCATGAGCAACTTCCATTCCGATGACAGACTGAAACTCGCGAACCATGTCGGGGTACGGTGAGGGGCCCATTGCGGATCCGAGNAGATAGTGGGTAGTCTGAAAACTCGAAGCCCAGTCTCTAAGGGCTTCGTTTACNGCGTCTTTCAGGGTACAGGAACCGCTTGATACGGGGATCACCTCTGCACCGAAGAGCTGCATCCAGAACACATTGGTTCTCTGCCTGCGAATATCTACTTCTCCCATGTATATCTGGCAATGNATTCCAAGTTTTGCGCAAACTGCTGCTGTCGCAAGCCCGTGTTGACCGGCACCTGTTTCTGCGATAATCCTGCTCTTTCCAAGACGCTTTGCGAGAAGCGCCTGGCCCAGTGCATTGTTTATCTTATGAGCTCCGGTATTAGCAAGGCCTTCGAGTTTTATGTAGATTTTTGCACCTCCTGCAGCCCTGGTTGCATTTTCTGCAAACATGAGGGGTGTGGGCCTTCCTGCAAAATCTGCCAGATGCATGGAAAACTCCTTCTGGAACTCTTCACTTTTCATGACCCTCTTCAACCCCTTCTCAAGCTCATCCAGAGGTGTTCGTAAGAGCTCCGATACATATCTTCCGCCATAACTTCCAAAAAAATCGTTATAAAGCCTTGGCAATTTCTACCTCCTTGAAGAATTTCTTTACTTTATGGTGGTCCTTTATCCCAGGGGTACTTTCAAGATGGCTCGATGAGTCTATCAGCTCGGGTTGGAACTTTTCCACTATTTCCCTCACATTCAGGGGGCCTATACCACCTGCAAGCCAGAGAGGATATCTGGCCTTTGCCTTTAATACAAGCTTCTCTGGTACTCTACTGCCTGTACCTCCAGGGATGC
>JGI24422J19971_10002214_pt1 | contig 12041 bp, 11 predicted proteins | sample DeeMarSWOR152_54_FD_19971 | JGI IMG/M metagenome (IMG submission 19971) | reverse complement strand
GGGTGAAAACTGTTAAAGCTGAGGTGGGATAACCCGGTAGTCCAAAAACGGGTTTTCCACTGATTATGGCAATAATAGTTGGTTTCCCTGGCTGGACGGAGATGCCGTGGACAAGGATTCCTGGCTCGCCAATCTCGTCTAAAACCCTGTAAGAAAAGTCACCTAGACCCTTTGAAGTTCCCCCGGAGAAAATTATTATGTCGGAAAAAGTCAAAGCTTTTTCAATTTTTTCTCGAAGTTGTTCTGGATCATCCTTAATAATTCCGAGAAAAACAGGGTCACCTCCGCACTCTTCAACGGAAGCGATTATTGTTCCAGCGTTAATATCATAAATTTTTCCCGGAGATAGTGGTTTTCCTGGTTCAACTATTTCGTTTCCCGTAGAGATTACGGCGACTTTTGGTTTCTTATAAACGGGGACTTCGCAAAGTCCTATGGCGGACAAAACCCCTATCTCCCTCGCAGAGAGAACAGTGCCTTTGCGGATTAGAAGCTCTCCTGCCATGATATCTTTTCCTGCAGGATAAACGTTTTCTCCAGGGGAGACTGGTTTGTAGATAAAAATTTTATCCTCTTTTCTATCGGTATATTCGACCATGACTACAGCGTTGGCTCCTCGTGGCATTACAGCTCCTGTAGCAATGCCTAAACATTTCCCTGCTTCCACTTCGATTTTTGGGATTTCCCCAGCACCTATTTCTCCTATAATTTCGAGGACCACAGGGTTTTCTTCATCTGCTCCCCATGTGTCCCTTGATATTACGCCGTAGCCGTCCATTGCAGCCCTATCAAAGGGAGGAACATCTATTTTTGATCTTATATTTTCTGCTAAAACACGGCTGTAAGCTTCAAAAATTGGAACGGATTCGACGGTTTTTGATGGTGAAAAATGTGATAAAAAACGGTTTTTTGCCTCTTCAATACTGATTGTTTCTAAAAAATACTTCCTACTATTTTTTGGGTTGCTCAAAGCAAAAAATCCCCTTGAAATATGCGTTTTATGAATAAAACAGTATAATTTTTAATAGGCACAATTTTAAACCTTTGCAGATAGTTAAGAGATTAGGATGTTGTTTTTCATGTTTTTCCAAGCGGATTATCCTGTTTCAGGCGGAGAAATAGTTGAATACGTACGTAAATGCGCAGTCCTTGCCTGTTTGTTAGAGGCTAGTATGCCGAAACCTGGAAACATATCGCCTTTCCATAACTCTCATGATACACGGTATTCGCACTTTTTAGCAAGTTCAGTAGCCATTGATTCAGCAGTTACGGAGGCGGCGATAAAGGGAGTGGAAACGGTTAGAAATAAGCAAGATCCAAGCAGGATAAAGATGGGATCCCTTATATTTGACGCGGTTTCTTCCACAAAGAAGTGGCATAGGGGAGGAAACACTAATCTGGGCATTATATTACTTCTTATACCCTTATGTGTAGCTTCTGGGATAAGCTTGATTAGAAGGGAGGGTATTGTAGGTATAAGGCGGGGATTGGAGGAGGTTTTGAGGGCTACAACAGTAAAAGATTCAGTGTATGTTGTCAAGGCGATTAATGTTGCTTCTTGTGGAGGTCTTGGATCTGTTCCTGAATTTGATGTTTGTGATGAAGAAAAAACTCTTTGGGAGTTACGTGAGAAAAACGTTTCTTTGCTTGAGCTGTTTCAAGTGAGCGCTTCTTGGGACAATATTTCCCAAGAATACGTTTCCGCCTTTGATATAACGTTTAGTTACAGTTATCCGGTTTTTATAGAAGCCTATAATTCATCAGAGGGAGATGTTGAAAAGGCAATTTTACAGTGTTTTTTGGAATTATTAGCGGTTTATCCAGACTCCCTTATTGCACGAAAGTTTGGTATAGAAGTTGCTGAACAAGTTTCAGAAAAAGCATCAGAGATAGTGAGAGCTGGGGGAATATTTGAACCAAAAAATTTTCAAAAAATATCAAAATTTGACGACTATTTATGGAGTAACAATCATAATCCAGGGACAACGGCAGACCTTGTCACAGCAGCAATTTACCTAGGGTTGGTAGCCGGTATAAGACCATAAAGTTTAACGGATAATTTTTTTAGTGTGTTTTTGTTTTATAGGAGACCAGTTTTAAAGAGAGATCTCTTAGTTTGCGAGGAGTTTTTTGTGGCTAAGCGTAAGGTTTGTGTTTTGGGTGCCACGGGTACTGTAGGTCAGAGGTTTTTGAGCTTGCTTGAAAATCATCCTTGGTTCGAGGTTGTAGAGATCACCGCGAGCGAGCGATCAGCTGGAAGGAGATATGAAGAGGCGGCTAATTGGATTTTACCAGGGGAAGTGCCAGAGTATGTGAAAAAGATGGAGATCTCGCCCACCAATCCAGAGATTGTTGAGGGAGTAGATATTCTTTTTTCTGCATTGCCTTCTGATGTTGCTAGGAAAGTTGAGATGAAGTTTGCTTCAAAGGGCATGGTTGTTTCGAGTAACGCTAGTGCTAACAGAATGGAGCTTGATGTGCCATTGGTTATTCCCGAAGTTAACCCGGATCACCTTTCATTGATCGATATTCAAAAGAAAAAAAGAGATATGGACGGATTTGTGGTTACTAACCCTAATTGTACGACTATACCTCTTGCCATGGTTTTAAAACCTCTTAATGATGTGTTTGGCGTTGCTGAGGTTTTTGTAGCGAGTATGCAAGCTGTATCCGGCGCAGGCTTGCCAGGTGTTGCGAGTTTAAACATTTTTGATAACGTTATTCCTTGGATTTCTGGAGAAGAAGAAAAAGTGGAAAAAGAAACCCTAAAACTTCTCGGTAAAGTTGGTTCTGAAGGCGCTGAGCCAGCAGGGTTTAAAATTGCTACTTCTTGCAATAGGGTTCCTACAATAGACGGACACTTGGAGTGTGTCTTTGTAAGGCTTGAACGAGAAGTAAATCTAAGTGAAGTGGGAAAAATTTTGAGGAATTTTAGGGGAGAACCTCAAGATTTAAAGTTGCCCATGGCTCCTGAAAATCCTATAATCGTGCGAGAAGAGGTTGATAGGCCTCAGACAAGGATGGACAGAGATGCTGGAAAAGGCATGAGTGTTTCAGTTGGAAGGATTAGGAAAGGCGTGGACGAAAAAAGTATCCGGTTGGTTTTGCTAGGCCATAATACTATTCGTGGTGCAGCAGGTGCAGCTTTGCTGAATGCAGAGCTTGTTGTGGCAAAAAGCATGGTTTAAGTGATAAAAGCAAAAAACATAATAATTAGGGATATTCCCTATCTATGGGATTGCTTAAAAATAGAAACTTTTAGAAAAACGCCATAGTTGAAAAGTTTTAGGGTGATTATTTTGGTACTTTCGGGTAAGCAACTGCGTCTTAGTAGGATTTTAGAGAATGGTAAGACTGTTATTATCCCTATGGATCACGGTGTAACCGTGGGACCTGTCAAAGGCTTAGTGGATATTGAAGATACTATTAATAAAGTGGTTGCTGGAGGCGCTACCGCTGTTCTTTTCCACAAAGGGATTTTACGCTCTCTAGATAAGGCGCCTTCCTGCGGCGTTATTGTGCATTTATCAGCCAGCACAAACCTTGGACCAGAACCAAATTTTAAGATCCAAGTAGGTACTGTGGAGGAAGCCTTGAAGCTTGGAGTTGACGCCGTTTCTATCCATGTTAATGTTGGAAATGATATGGAGCATGAAATGTTAGAAATCTTAGGAGAGGTTGCGGGAGAATGTGAGGAGTTTCAAGTGCCACTTTTAGCAATGCTCTATCCACGAGGACATGATATTGAAGACCCTCATGATCCTAAGATAACAGCACATGCTGCCCGTATTGGAGCGGAGCTTGGAGCAGATATAGTTAAAACTCATTATACGGGTTCCCCTGAAAGCTTCAGAGAGGTTATTAAAGGCTGTCCTGTTCCTCTAGTGATGGCTGGCGGTCCGAAAACTAAGACTGACAGAGAATGCTTGGAAATGATTAAGGGTGCTATGGATGCGGGTGCAATCGGCGTGGCTATGGGTAGAAATGCGTTCCAGCACGAAAATCCAACAGCAATTGTGAAAGCGGTAAGAGCAATAGTGGTAGATGGTGCTACTGTAGAGGAGGCTTTGGAGTTCTTAAAATAAAGAAACATTATATGGAGAGAAAAGATTTGAAAGAAAAAGAGATTTGTGTGGATGTTACAGGAGTTTCTAAATTAGATGAAGAGCTTGTTAGGCATGTTGTGGGGATTGGAGTTAAAAAGTTTATTTCTCCAGATCCAACAATTTCAAAAGATATCAAGGAAATTGGAGGAAAAGGAGTGGAAGTTTGGTCTGTTGAAGGGGAAAATACAGATTTAAGGCTCGTGGAAGGGTTTGACCTGGATAAAATTGAAACAGTCAAACAAGATCAGCGAGTAGGAATAAGAATAAATATAGCATCAAAAGCAGATGAAGAAAATATTGTAAAAGCTGCTAAAATGGGTGCAAGTGTTATCGTAGTTTCTGCCACTGATTGGAAAGTTATCCCCATTGAAAATCTTATCGCAGAACTTCATAAGAGTGACACAGAGCTATTTTTTGTGATTAAGGACGCTCAAGAAGCAAAACTTATGGCAGAAACCTTGGAGTTAGGAGTAGACGGTGTTGTAACGAAGCTTTCAGAAAAAGAGAATATAGAAGAAATTTTCAATGCTTTGCGTCCAGCTGAGGAATTTTTAGAGTTAACTCCCGCAAGAATAGTGGAGATTAAACAGGTTGGAAGCGGTGATAGAGCTTGCATAGATACCTGTTCTCTTTTGAGGATAGGTGAAGGCATGCTTATAGGTTCTCAGTCAGCTGCCTTTTTCTTAGTTCACAGCGAAAGCATTGAAACAGAGTTTGTAGCTTCACGTCCTTTTAGGGTTAACGCCGGACCTGTACACGCTTATATTTTAATGGCTAATGGAAAAACAAAATATCTCTCAGAGATCAGTTCAGGAGATGAAGTGCTTGTAGTTGATGCGGACGGAGCCACGCGTAACGCTATTGTAGGAAGGTCAAAAATAGAGAAGCGCCCACTACTATTAATCAAAGCGAGGGCAGGGGATTTTGAGATGAGCACGCTTTGTCAAAATGCCGAAACTATCCGTTTGGTTACAAAGGACAAAGAACCCATAGCCGTAACAGAGCTAAAGGAAGGGCACGAAGTACTTGTTCATCTGGCGGGAAGTGCTCGGCATTTTGGAATGGCAGTGGAAGAAGAAACAATAATCGAAAAATGAATGAAACATTAAAGAGAAAGATTATCGGAGTACGCGAGTGATGAAGCATCGCATTTGCGCAACTATCGCCGAAACAAACGCTTTAGAGGCACTAAAACTAGCATCAATAGGGCAAAAAATGGGCGCAGACTTAATAGAGTATAGATTGGATTTTTTAGAAAGGAAAAATTTTGAAAAAGATGTCTCAGTTATCGGCAATCTAAAAGAACAGGCTGAATTACCTGTTATTTTTACTGTTCGTTCAAATAAGGAAGGGGGAGTATGGGAGGGGAGTGAAGAAGAACGATTAAACATCATTGAGACTTGTATTGATACCGCCCCTGCTTATGTCGATATAGAGCTTACACTAGATATAGAAGATATATCCAAACTTTGTTTAATGGCTAAAAAAAACGATGTTTCTGTTATCCTTTCCCGACACTACGAAAATATGCCCCCATTAAAACAGCTTATCAGTGATCTAAAAGAAGCAAAAGCGTTAGAAGCTGATGTAGTAAAAATAATCCCCACAGCAAAAACCTTAGAAGATAATCTGGAAATATTAAAACTCCATAGCTCCGCCAAGGATATCGGCATAAAAATTATCGCTTTTTGCATGGGTAAATACGGCGTTCTTTCAAGAATGCTCTGCTCCTTTTTCGGATCGGAATTTACTTATGCAGGAGTTAATAAAGTCGTAGCTTCAGGACAACTCATGGTCGATAGCCTGCGCATGATACTAGACGGTTTAAGCCACATAGTAGAAAGTAAATAATAGCTAAAAATTATCGCCTTTTAGAGGTTCTTATATGCCCATAACGAGTAAAACTGTTGCTTGCGCAGTAATAGGGGATCCGATACATCATTCCCTTTCACCTGATATGCATAATGCCGCTTTTCAACACCTAGATCTAGACTATGTTTATTTGGCTTTTAGGGTGCAAAAGGAAAATTTAAGTGAGACGATTTCAGGGTTTAAGGCGCTGAATTTTTGCGGTTTTAATGTGACGATACCGCACAAGGAAGAGTGTATTAAGTATCTTGATGAGGTGGATGAAACTGCTTTAAAAATAGGGGCTGTAAACTGCGTGGTAAATGAGGATGGAATCTTTAAAGGTTATAACACCGATGGTATGGGGGCACTTAGGGCTGTTACGGAGGGAGGGTTTGAATTGGATGGAAAAAGGATCGTTATTTTGGGTGCAGGGGGGGCTGCAAGGGCTATTGTGTTTACTTTCGCTAAGTTTGCGGGTAAGATAACTGTTCTTAATAGGACTTTCCAAAGGGCGAAAAGGTTAGTAGAGGACATTTTAAAAACAGTGAAAATACCTATAATTGCAAAAAAATTGATTTATGAAGATTTAAAAGCAGCTATTTTAGAAGCAGAATTATTAGTGAACACAACGTCTGTAGGAATGTATCCACACACAGAAGAAACCATCGTTCCTCAAGAACTACTCCATGAAAAGTTAACCGTTTTTGACATCGTATACAATCCTCCAGAAACAAGGCTTCTACGGGAGGCAAAATCTGTTGGACTGAGAGCGATTGATGGAATAGAAATGTTGGTTTATCAAGGGGCAGAAGCTTTTGAAAAATGGACAGACAAAAAGGCACCAATAGAGATCATGAAAAAAACAGTTTTAAAATCCTTAAAAAAGGAATAATTCACAAAAAATAGGAAAATGGCGGAAGACGAACACAAAATGAACTCGTTTTTTGTTGATACGTCTCCCTTTCGGTTATAATTTTGACAGGTATCTGATTAGATTGTGGCTTGAGAGAATACCTACCACATCTTCCACATACATTACAGCAACAAATATTAACCGGTTTTTCAGCATCAATTTTGTTGCTTCTACTATATCTTACAAGCTTGAAACTTTTATCAAGGGTGACATTGCCTCCCCGATAAGGGTTTCCTCCGCCTTCCCTATTCCCCAAACTCTATCAACTAAATCATGAAACGTGAACATCCCTAAANGTTTTCCTTTTTTAGTAACTATAACTGAACCTCCAACCNTTTAGAGTGGAGAGTATGTCAGTTATAGTAAAGCCTGTACATCTCTTATAATAGAAGACTTTAAACTCTACAAAATAATGTAGAAAAATGGTTAACCACACTCTGATGGACGCGATAACGGTTCCTGGTCGCGAGAAGGTTTTTATGTAACTGTTTTTGAGAATGAAGTTGAATAGATTTTTGGGATGTGTTAAGGATTGGTTGGTTATAGGAGTCATTCTGCTGTCTCTGTTGTTAATGCGATTGCTACTTGGAGGGGTGCTGCTTTGGGGGTGGATTTGTGGGCCGAGGCAGAGGCTGTTGTTTTGAGTGAACCTAGGATAGAGGGGGAGGTTTTAGGGGATCCTTCTGTAGACACTATTTTGATCGAAAAAGCTGCTTTAATAGTTTTGAAAAGATTTAATTTGATGGAGGAAGTGGGTGTTAGGGTTGTTACTAGGTCTAATATTCCTGTGGCTCGGGGTCTGAAAAGTTCGAGTGCTGCAGCTAATGCTGTGGTTTTAGCTGTTACAGGTGCTTTGGACGAGGAAATCGATGATTTAGAAGCGGTTAATTTGGGAGTTGATGCTTGTGTTGACGCAAGGGTCACGATTACCGGTGCTTTTGATGATGCTTGCACCTCGTTTTTTGGAGGACTAGTGGTTACCGATAATCGTGAGAGAGAAATTTTGTTGAGGGAGATGTTTAGCGAGGATTTTGAGGTTTTATTAAAAATTCCTTCAAAAAAGGTTAAAACCGTAGACACTAAAGAGAAGCCTTTGTGGGTTTTTAAAGATCTTTTTCTTCAAGCTCATGGGTTTGCTTTAAAAGGACGAGTGTGGGAAGCGATAACTTTAAACGGTTTATTATGCGCTGTCGTTTATGGGTTAGATACAAGGTTTATTGTTGATGCTTTAGCGGCAGGAGCCCTTGCAGCGGGAGTTAGTGGCACTGGACCTACCATGTTTGCCGTAACTCCTTTAGGGGAAGGGGACGCTATAATTGATGTGTTGGAGAGATTTTCTGGGGAGACTTTAAGGGTAAAGATAAATAATGTAAAGGCTGGGCGATTTTTATAAAAAAGTAAAAAATATTAAAATTAAATTTAAACTGTTTTTGGTTGAGAGTAGGTTTTATTTATTTTCCGTTTTTTGGATTGTTGGTGTGTGCCTTTTATGAGTAGTGTGATAATTTATCCTGCTAATAGGTTGTTTGGGGAGGTTAGGGTACCTTCTTCTAAAAGTTATACCCATCGGGCAGTGATTCTGGCTAGTTTAAGTGAGGGAGTTTCTAGGATTTTTAACCCTCTTTTTTCTCGTGATACTTTGGCTACGGTTANGGCTTGTAAAGCTTTTGGGGCTTCAATAATGGAAAAAAGGGGAGAGGAGGGTGAAAAGTTATTGGAGGTTTGTGGGTTTGGGAAGATTGAGCCCCCAGAGGATGTTATAAATGTTGAGAATTCGGGGACTACTTTGAGGATTATTACCGCTGTTGCGGGTTTATCTCCAGGTGTTACTGTTTTAACGGGGGATGATTCTATTAGGAAACGGCCAATGCAGCCGCTTTTGGATGCGCTTCAGCAGCTTGGGGTAAAGGCTTGGAGTACGAGGGATAATGGTTTGGCGCCTATAGTGGTTGAAGGAGGGGGTTTTAGGGGTGGGGAAGTGACTATTAGAGGTGATGTTAGTTCTCAATTTATTACGGCTTTGCTTTTGGTCACTCCTTTGGGTGAGCGTGATTGCAGTATTAGGATTTTGGGAGATCTTGTCAGTAGTCCTTACATTGAGATAACTTTGGAGATGCTTGATCTTTTTGGTGTTAAGGTTGAGAGGGAAGACTGGGGGTTTTTTATTCCTGCGACTCAGAGGTATAATCCTGTAAATTTTTATATTCCAGGAGATTTTTCTTCTGCTGCTTTTTTGATTGCTGCGGCGGCGGTAACCGAGTCAAAGGTTAAGCTTTTAGGGCTTAAGACGGATAGTGTTCAGGGGGATGCGAGGATAGTTGATATTGTTAGGGAGATGGGGGCCAAAGTTTCAGATTGTGAAAGTGGTATTATTGTTGAGGGGAAGGGTGAACTTAAGGGTGTTGAGGTTAATTGTAGGGATACACCGGACTTGGTGCCGGTTTTAGCGGCTCTCGGGGCTTGTGCTAAAGGGGTTATGATTTTGGAGGGGGCAGAACATGCGAGGGTTAAGGAGAGTGATCGGATACATGGACCTGCGGTAGAGTTGGTTAAGATGGGAGTAAAGCTGGAAGAAAAGAAAGATGGGATGGTTACCTGTGGGGGGGAGGAGATTAAGGGAGGTGTTAAGGTAGAATCGTATGGTGATCATAGGATGGCTATGGCTTTAAGCGTTGCAGCCCTTAAAGCTCGTTATCCTGTGGAGATAAAGGATGCAGAGTGTGTTGATGTTTCTTATCCTGGGTTTTGGAATGATTTCGAAAAGCTTGGTGTTAAGATTGAAAGAAGAGATGATGGGGGTTTTGGTTAATGGATGGGAATAGTTTTGGGAAATTTTTCAGGATTACGACTTTTGGAGAATCTCATGGGAAATGTGTAGGAGTTGTGGTCGATGGATGTCCTGCTGGTTTGGCTTTAAAAGAGGAGGATATTCAGAAGGAGTTGGATAAGAGGAGACCTGGACAGTCAGGGATTAGTACGCCGCGAAAAGAAAGTGATCTCGTCCAAATTTTGTCGGGAGTTTTTAATGGTTATACCACGGGCGCGCCTATTTGTGCCCTTGTTTGGAATAAGGATGTTGATTCGAGTTTTTATACTCGAATAAGATTTACCCCAAGACCCGGTCATGCAGATTATACAGCCTTTGTAAAATACGGTGGATTTTCAGATTATAGGGGCGGTGGGCGTTTTTCTGGTAGGATTACTGTTTCTTTTGTTATAGCGGGAGCCATAGCAAAAAAATTGCTAAGAAAAGTTTTAGGAGTTGAAATTTTAGCCTACACTGTGCAGATAGGTGATATTAAAGCTAAAGATATGAGCATTGAGGAGATAAAAGGTCAGATCGAGAATAATCTAGTTAGATGTGGAGATCCAGAAGCTGCAAAAAAGATGGTTGAGCTGATTGAAAAGGTAAAGGAAGAAGGGGATAGTGTGGGAGGCATTATAGAATGCATTGCTTTAAATGTTCCTCCTGGCTTAGGAGAACCTGTTTTCGATACGGTAGAGGGCGAATTAGCTAAGGCGATTTTTGCAGTACCGGGAGTAAAGGGCGTGGAATTTGGTGCTGGGTTTAAAGCAGCTGTCATGAGGGGTTCAGAGCATAATGATCAGTTTTACGTTGCAGAAGATGGGAATATAAAAACATTTAATAATAATTCTGGAGGCATACTTGGCGGCATAACTAACGGGGAACCCCTTGTTTTACGAGTTGCGATAAAGCCTACCGCTACAATTGGAAAACCTCAGAAAACTGTCGACCTTAAGACGAAGAAAACTGTTGAGATTTTAGGGAAAGGAAGGCATGATCCTTGTATAGTACCAAGAGCTGTCCCAGTAATAGAATCAGTGATAGCGTTTGCGTTGACGGATTTAGCGATAAGGATGGGGCTTATAAATCAGGTAATAAAACTCAAAGATGGTTAGAATTGCTACAGTGAACTGCTCTTACCTATTGGAAGGAGCTTCCTGATTCAACGACTGAACATGCCAAGATCTCTCTCGGTAAAGGTTCTATCTCCACAGGCGTAAATTCGGACAATCCTTGCCCTAACACTTCTTCTAAACCTTTTTTCAAGACTACAAAAGCGGAGTTGTAGTCTCTATCAATTTCTAAACCACAGTAAGGACATTTATGGGTTCTTACAGCCAAGCTTTTCTCCACTTCTTTACCGCATTTATAACATTCTTGCGTAGTTACTCTTGAATTCACTTTTACAACCGTCTTACCAGCTCTCTCAGCCTTGTAAGACAGAAATTGAGCGAATTTGTACCAAGAGGAATCCATTATATTTCGAGCATTATAACTAATCCTTATCAAACCGTTTACGTCTAATTTTTCAACGGCTATAAAATCATAGTTATCGATTAAAAAAGAGCAAAAAACTCTAGAAAAAAACAAGAAATAAGAGAAAACCATGATTCACCCGCAAAAAACCATGTAAAACGAAAACACCCCAAAAAAATAGAAACAAAAATAAACCCATTATAAGAAAGATACAAAAATCAAAAACCCGTTTTCCACAAAGAAAAACGAAAAACAAAACGGAAAAAGAAGAACAACCCCCTACAGTAAAACAAATAATTAATGAGTTCCATAAATTAAATTAATAGTAAACTAATTTTTCGATGAGGACAAATCATGGAAACAAAAACAAACATCCAATCAAGGCGTTCAGTGTTATTGTTCAAAGTAGTAGTAGTCGGGCAAGGTGGTGTGGGAAAAACTTCCCTCGCAAGAAGATTTTGTGAGGGCAGTTCTCTACTAGTTATCAGCCGACCCTTGGCTTAGACCTTTTCTCTAAAAATTTAACCATAGGCGATCAAAAAATCAAACTTCTCATCTGGGACACGGGCGGACAAGAAAAGTTGGGACAACTCAGACCATATTGGTATCGGGGTGCTACTGGAGGAGTTATAGTTTTTTCTCTATGTGAAAAGAACAGCTTTTATAACGTTGAGAAGTGGTTGGATGAACTGAAGATTTATACAACCCCCGGAATACCAACATTTTTGGTAGGCAATAAAAGCGATCTTAAAGATCAGATAAAGGTATCGACAGTAGAGGCAGAAGAATACGCAAAGAAAAGAGGCATGGAGTACTTCGAAACCTCGGCTAAAGATGGGACAAACGTGGAGGATGTTTTTAAGGTTCTGGCAAAAAGGATCCGAGAAAA
>JGI24422J19971_10002213_pt1 | contig 12043 bp, 12 predicted proteins | sample DeeMarSWOR152_54_FD_19971 | JGI IMG/M metagenome (IMG submission 19971) | reverse complement strand
CATCGCATATAAATGCTTAAAACTGAGAAGAGGAATTATCCATCTTTATTTGATAGAGAAAGAAGAAAATATTTCGAAAGTTAAAACCATTATCGATGATCTCAAGAAGAAGGTCAAAAGAAATGTGAAATACAAGATTAGAAAAGTCCTTCCTTACGCTCCAAGGACGAATAAATACTGTGTAGATATCACATTAAAAACCCAACCTGGGTGAAATGAAATCAAGAATCCAACTTATAGAATAGTAACCAGAATAAGCTAAAATTAAACACAACATCATCTGTCCTATGAAAGAAGCTATAAAATATTTCCTGAAGTCGTATCTTATAACTCCACAAAAGATACCCACGATATCGTTCGGTAAAGGTGTCACATTCACGAATATTATCCAGAACATCGCTCCATACTTATGGAAAGTTTTTTTAATATTCTCCAATTTTTTACCATACTTGTGTTCTAGAACTTCCTTTCCACCCAAACCTAAAAAATAACTCGTTAAGTTACCTATGGTTGCACCGATAGCACCAGCCAGGGCTACTAAGAAGGGATTAAGTATTGCCCCAAAAGTAAATAAAATCAAAAAAACAGGGATTGGGAAGATTATAGTTGCTGAGCTAACTAAGGATACCAGTAATATACCCAAATAACCCCATTTCAAGACAAAATTGTGACTGTTGGTTAAAATCGATATAAAAATTTCTGTAAAGCCCATCTTTTCACTAACAATAATTCTGTTTGGCTGAATATAAGTTTCTTAGATGAAACCAATCGATGACATGACTGATAAGAACGATACGAAGAATAAGAATAACCAGAACCACATCTTCCAAGCAAAAATTTTACTTCCATCCAATGGAGGAAAAGGCAAAAGGTTAATTAGAGCAAACAAACCGTTGAAATAACTCAACTGATGGAATATGGTACCTGGAAAGAGTTTGAATAGAACAGCGAACAAAACATTCAATCCTGTTCCAGCAAAGGCAATCAAACCCATATCCTTATGAGACAATCTCACGACTTTAAATCCCCATCTTCCAAAACTGTAAGGCATTATCTCAACACAACCAACGACGATGAAGGGTATGCCACCACCAATCATTCCAAAGAATATCGATACGATTCCGATCAAGACTCCAAAAGTCCATAGTCTATAAGTGGCCATGCAACCTAACTTTCTCGCGACAAACTTATGTCCCATCTCATGCAGGAAAAATGAGAAAAAAACGATTACTAACGAAGCAAAAAACCCAGATAAATCAGGGAAGGAAAAGACATAGACCCAGAATATCGCTGACACTAACAAGATCGAGATGATTATATCCCTTATCTCGACTTCAGTAAAGATCTTCATAAATATTATTTAGGTAAAGAAATATTTCAACGCTTCTTGTATGTCTTCAACTTCTTCAACTTTCATCCCTATCTTATTTTCAACATCTACAGTATCTGTTTTTGTTTCTGTTCTGCAGATGGTAGTAAAAACATAAGTTTCGCACTTCTTTTCTTCTGTGTATGTTGTATATGTCTTCTGACCTAAGGGGACTAAGAAGATAGACATCCCATTCTCTTTTGCCGCTTCACCTTTAGGAATTATTCCAGATACTTGTCCTATTTTTCCTTCAATGTTCAAGGTCCCCGTTATGGTGACATCATTTCTTATAGTCTTATTTTCCAACTCAAGGATAGTTACAATTCCCATAGCCACACCAGCAGAGGGTCCTTCTATTACATTAGCATCCGCTTGGATTGAATAGATTATGTCATAATCAGACAAGTCAATACCGGTTACGTTTTTGGCAACATCTTTTGCTGTTCTTATTGAATCCTGTGTATCGACCCAGAAAAATATTTGATTTATGTCGACGAGAGTTCTACCCACACCAGGCTTGACTTCAACAGCTAATGTTGCCATGACACCATTACCTTCTCTATCTACTGCTGGTACTCTGATGATAGTCGCACTCGTCTTGTTTATGTGAGGGGTTTCGACCAACTCAAATTCGTTTGTATAAGTTTTCTTCTCTACCTTCGTCTCTGAAAGGATGGTTATGTTGTACAAGAGAAGATAGACAGTTAGAAAAATTAAGACGATCACAATGGTAGCAATGATTTCCTTCATCCGATCACATTAAATAAGCAAGGGGCATGCCCTCGGTGGATACGATTTTAATGATCAGGTTAATCCAAATCTCTTTCTCCACCCCGAGAACTCGCAAGCACGATATACACAGCTTATGGATGCTTCCTTCCGGACCTGACCAAGTTCACTGTACATACCGTCCTGGGAGACGAGGCTTCTCTGTCCGAGATCTGGGCCTGATCACAAGACCGAATCGCCCTTGGACTGCGACTCTCGCATATTGACGATTTCGAGTGACAGGTGACGCCAAACCACCCAGTCGTAGACCCCTTGCAAATACTTAATACTGTTAACATTCTTAAATAATTTCTCCTTTCTTTGAACACAAATTTAATCAGGAAAAACGAAAATAATTTCATGAAACAACTAGATTATTTTTTTAATCCCAAATCCGTAGCTATAATTGGTGCTTCACACACACCTGGAAAGTTGGGTTATGTTGTATTTACAAACTTTTTAAGCAACATATCAGAGAGAATGGTTTATCCTATCAATCCTAACACCGAACCCATACTAGGTCAAAAAGTTTACAAATCCATACTACAAATTCCTAGTGAAATCGACCTTGCAGTCATAGTAATTCCCGCATCTTTTGTTCCCAAAGCTTTGAGTGAATGTGTTAAGAAAGGTGTGAAAACAGTTATCATTATCTCTGGTGGTTTTTCTGAAACAGGAGAAGAAGGCAAAAAACTAGAGATAAAATTGAAACATATAATCAAAGGTACGAAAGTCAGGGTGATGGGACCTAATTGTCTTGGAATCTATGATCCATACACGAATGTGGATACTTTATTTCTATCCAGGGACAGACTCGGTAGACCCCCTCAAGGTAATATCGGTTACATAAGTCAATCTGGTTCGGTTGGTTCTACAATACTAGACTGTTTAGCAGAAGAGCAGGTTGGCATAAGTAAGTTTGTGTCGTATGAGAATGGTATGGATATCAATGAATGCGATCTCATCGAGTATTTGGTCGATGATAAAAAAACAAAAGTTATCACAGTTTTTTTGGAGGGAGTTAAAGATGGAAAAAGGTTTATACATGTGGCAAAAAAATCGAGTAATAAAAAACCGATCATCATACTGAAGGGTGGAAAATCTGAAGCTGGAATGAAAGCGGTTGTGAGTCACACTGGATCATTAGCAGGATCGGCAAAAATATATTCCTCTGTTTTTAAACAGACCAATCTTATTGAAGCAAGTAATTGGGTAGAATTATTCGATTTTGCTAAGGCCTTTTCAACCCAACCAATTCCTAAGGGAAACAGAATAGCTATAGTAACGGATGGTGGTGGTTTTGGTGTCTTAGCAACAGACGAATGCGAAAGACATGATCTGAAAACACCCGAACCGTCAGAAAAATTAAAAAAAATAATCAGGGAAAATGTGCCTGCATATGGAAGTTTAAACAATCCTATCGATTTAACAGGAGATGTGACCGCCGAAAGGTATAAGGTCGTTCTAGAAAGCTGTTTGAAATCTGGTGAATATGACGGTATAATCACAATAACTCTATTTCAAGTACCTACCCTAGAATTGAGTGTAACGGATGTTCTGATTAATCTCAAAACATTCAAAAAACCCGTTCTCTGTTGTTCTGCTGGCGGCGAATTCACTAAAAAATTATCTAGAGTTCTAGAGAAGAATAAGGTTCCAGTTTATTTAACACCAAGAAGAGCCGTAAGAGCAATGGCAGCACTTGTTGATTATGGAAAATTTTTAAAGAGATGATTCAAGTTTTTATTTAAAGAAAAACAAAATAGGAGTATTTGGAGTCGTGATAAAATGTTAAAACCTATAAAATGGGTCGCCAAGGATAGAAAGGTGGGGTTCATACCTTCTAAGGCTTTAAAGGAAAGAGCGTGGATTACCAAAAAATCTATTTACAAAGAAGCTGCAAAGAATCCTTTGAAATTCTGGGCTAAACTCGCTCGTGAAGGAATCAGTTGGTATAAAAAATGGAAGAAGACTTATGTATGGAAACCGCCATACTTCAAATGGTTTGTTGGTGGAAAGTTAAACGCATCCTACAATGCTTTGGATAGACACATCAAGACTTGGAGAAGAAACAAAGCAGCGATAATATGGGAACCAGAAAACCCAAATGAAGGAAATAAGGTGTTGACTTATCACGACTTATGGCGCGAAGTCAATAAATTCGCCAACGTTCTAAAATCATTGGGTGTTAAGAAAGGGGATAGAGTCAGTATTTATCTACCTATGATCCCCGAAGTTCAGATAGCCATGCTCGCATGTGCCAGGATTGGAGCCCCACACAGTGTTGTTTTCTCTGCATTCAGTGCAGAATCACTTAAGTATAGGATGAATGAGGCCGAGGCTAAAGTATTGATTACAGCCGACGGTTATTACAGGAGAGGTAAGTTAATTAATTTAAAAACTAAAGCAGACGAAGCTGTAAAAGGAACGAAAGTAAAACATGTCATAGTAGTTAAAAGGGCTGGTTTTAATGTAAAATGGAACAAACGCAGAGACCTGTGGTGGCATGAGTTGATGGAAGATGCAGACTGGTACTGTGAACCCACGGTCATGAACAGTGAGGACATACTATTCATATTATATACAAGCGGTACGACTGGAAAACCAAAAGGAATCATTCATGGCACAGGAGGATATCTGACTCAAGCTTATTGGACTGCGAAATGGAATTTTGACCTTCATGATGATGATGTTTTTTGGTGCACGGCAGACATAGGCTGGATCACTGGTCACACTTACAATTGTTATGGTCCACTCATGAACGGTGCAACCATTTTGATTTACGAGGGTGCACTCAACTGGCCTAACGTTTACAGGTGGTGTGAGATCATAGATAACTACGATGTGACTGTATTCTATACTGCTCCAACAGCTATCAGAATGTTCATAAAATACGATGGAAAATGGAAGAAGAAATATGATTTGAGCTGTCTCCGTATACTTGGGACAGTAGGTGAGCCGATAGATTTGGATGCTTGGATGTGGTATTTCAAGAATGTGGGTGGTAGTAGATGTCCGATAATCGATACTTGGTGGCAGACAGAAACCGGTGGCACGTTGATCAATGCCTTACCAGGTATTGGACCTTTCATACCAATGTTTGCTGGTAAAAGTTTTCCGGGTACGAGGCATGAAATACTAGATGAAAAGGGTAAACCATTACCTCCTGGAAAGAAAGGATATCTAGTTCAATTAAACCCCTTTGCACCTGGAATGCTGAGAGGGGTTTATAAGAATCCGAAAAGATACGTGAAGACTTATTGGGGTAAATACGGAAAGAAAATATATTTCACGAGTGATGGGGCGTTTAAGGACAAAAACGGTAATTTTAGAGTTGTTGGGAGAATAGATGATGTGATGAAGGTTGCTGGTCACAGACTATCCACTGCAGAACTCGAAGACGCAATAAACAGACATGAATTAGTAACAGAATGTGCAGTTATAGGGGCTCCTCATGATATCAAAGGGGAAGTTCCATTCGCTTTTGTAATATTAATCAAAGGAGCAAAACCCTCTGAAAAAATCAAGAGAGAATTAATAAAAGAAGTAGAGAAAGCGATAGGTCCGATAGCCAGACCACATAAGATTTTATTCGTAAAGGACTTACCAAAGACAAGGTCTGGGAAGATAATGAGAAGAATCTTGAAGGGATTATTGACAAACGAATCTCTCGGTGATGTGACAACTCTTGCTAATCCAGAATCCATAGAAAAACTCAAGAAAATAACAGGATACAAGGGTTGATTTATTCTATAGTGCATAAAAAAACTTTAAATTATTTAAACCCATGAGATATTATGCGAGTCAATTACATTTTTGTTACTGGTGGAGTACTATCTGGTCTTGGTAAAGGTATAACCTCTGCTTCAATAGGCAAGGTCCTACAATCAAATGGATTCAGTGTCACGGCGATAAAAATAGATCCTTATATAAATTTAGATGCCGGAACTTTGAGGCCAACAGAACATGGTGAAGTATGGGTCACTGATGGTGGAGGTGAAATCGATCAAGATTTAGGACATTATGAAAGATTTCTTGATGTAGATATCTCAAAGGAACATAACATAACTACTGGTCAAGTTTATCAGGTTGTCATAGAGAAGGAAAGAAAGGGAGAGTATTTGGGAAAAACAGTTGAAGTTATTCCACACATACCAGATGAAATAAAGAGCAGGATAAAAAATGTAGCAAAAAATACTAAAGCAGATTTTGTTCTAATCGAGATTGGGGGAACTGTTGGTGACTACCAGAATGTGCTATTCATGGAAGCGGCAAGAGAGATGAAATTAGAGGGTGAGAAAGTAGTGTTTGTTCATGTCGGTTTTTTACCAGTATTGGAGACTATAGGTGAAATGAAGACGAAACCCATGCAGCATTCTGTGAAGGAATTGAGGACCATAGGAATCCAACCAGATTTCATAATATGTAGATCTGATTATCCTGTTGATGAAATAAGGAAAGACAAAATCGCCCTTTTTTGCAATGTGAAGAAAGAGGAGATAATATCCAATCCGAATTTGGAAAATGTCTATGAATTACCTCTATTATTTGAAGAGCAAAAATTAGGAGACAAGATACTGAATAGATTGGGTATGAAACCAAGAAAACAAAATCTAAAGAAATGGAGAAATTTTATCGAAGGCCTGAAGAAGATAAAAAAAACAGTTAAGATAGGAATTGTCGGAAAATATTTTGACATAGGTAAGTATAAATTACCAGATTCTTACATTTCTGTAATTGAAGCAATTAAACATGCTTCCTGGAAAAACAAAGTCAAACCAGAGATTGAATGGATCGATTCTAAGACTTTTGAGAAACACCCTGAAAAACTTTCTGTGTTAAATAAAATGGGCGGCGTCATAGTTCCCGGTGGTTTTGGCTTAACAGGTATAGAAGGGAAGATTGATGCAATAAACTATGTCAGGAAAAACAAGATTCCTTATCTCGGTTTATGTTTGGGTATGCAGTTAGCAGTAGTTGAATTCGCGAGGAATGTTTGTAATTTGAAAGGGGCACATACTACTGAAGTTGATCCTAAAACAAAATACCCCGTAATCGACTTCATCCCAGAACAAATAAAACTCATCAGAGAATCTAGGTATGGTGCGACAATGAGATTGGGGGCCTATCCTGCTGTTCTGAAAAAAGGAACTTTGATAAGAAAATTGTATGATAAGGATAAAGTCTGGGAGAGGCATAGACATAGATATGAAGTGAATCCAAAGTATATAGAAATTCTAGAAAAAAATGGATTGATATTTTCTGGTAAATCTCCTGATGGTGTACTTATGGAATTTTTAGAGTTACCAGGCCAAACATTTATTGCCACACAAGCCCATCCAGAATTTAAATCGAGACCGATGAAACCTTCTCCCATGTTCGATGGATTAATTAAAGCTTGTATCGATAGATTATAATCATGTTTGAACTCTATCTCCTAAGACCAGATGCTGTTAAAGCATTAGATGATACTGTAGTTAAAAGAATTCTTCCTAGGTATGTGAAAGTAGTTAGAGACCAAGCTATATCAAATTTTCAATTAGCCAAGAGAATTGAATTTAAACAAACTAAGAAATCTAGTATAGATAGTCTATGGGAAATTCATTCAAAACTGATGAAGAAATTCTATGAGACAAGAGATAGAGTTGATAGAGGTAAATTTAAGTTGAATAATAAGAAAAAACCTTCTCTTCTCGATTTGAAGATCAAATTGACAGAAGAAATAATGAAGTCATGTGAATTGTGTGAAAGAAAATGTCATGTTAACAGAATGGAAGATGAGAGAGGAGTTTGTAGAGTTGGTAAGGAATGTTTGATATCTTCTGAATTCATGCATATGGGAGAGGAAAATCACATTGTCCCATCTCACACAATTTTCTTTATGGGTTGTACTTTACACTGTCAGTTCTGTCAAAATTGGAGTATCAGCCAATGGTTTGAATCTGGATATGAAATATCCCCCAAAGAATTGGCTTTGAGGATAGAGAGAAGAAGAAAAGAAGGTTCAAGAAACGTTAATTGGGTTGGAGGGGAGCCAACACCAAGCCTGCTTTGTATATTAAAGACTTTGAAATTTTGTGAAGTTAACATCCCTGTCATCTGGAACTCGAATTTCTATATGTCTGAGAAAACTATGCGAATCTTGGACGGAATCGTGGACATGCATCTATCTGATTTCAAATACGGAAACAATGAATGTGGTTTAAGATTATCTAAAGTTCCTAAATATTTCGATGTATGTTCAAGGAATCATTCAATCGCAACCAAGAACACAGAAATAACAGTTCGACACCTTGTTATTCCAAACCATGTTGAGTGTTGCACCAAACCCGTTCTGAAATGGATAGCTGATAATATCCGTGAAAAATCAATAGTGAATATAATGGATCAATATAGACCAGAATATAAAGCACATGAATATCCTGATATTAATCGTTCCGTCTCCAAAGAAGAGATGAAAGAGGCAATCCGTTATGCTGAAGAGTTGAATGTTAACTATATCAGTTGAATACCAAAATGTCTTTAAATTCTAACTTATACTAAGGAATGACAAAAGATTGAAAGACTGTTACTTGAATTTTAACAGGTTATTTTCTTGATAACATCGTCACTGCCAGGTTCCTGAATGCAAAATTCAGGATCATCCTTCAAGCAACAAATGACTTCTACGTTATCCTTCACGAAATAATAGTTCATCCCTATTCTACCACACACATCACTCGCATAGTAACAACTCATATCTTCATGCTCTCCCTCTAGACTCTTATAATCAATCTCGAGTTCATCGTATTTACTCTCCCACTCTTCTATACTATTTTCTAATTCTATTAAATTCGTTCTAAGTAACCCTTTGTCAACATTACATTGCTCAAGTTCCGATTTTGTGTTTTCTAACTTATCCTCACAATTTTCTTTGTTTGTTTCACAGCTCGATAATTCCTTTTTCGTATCTTCTAGATTAGAAAAGCAAGAACTCACGTTATTCTGACAGGCCTCTATCTGTTTTTCTAAAATTAGTATTTGAGATTGAATTTCAGTGACCTTTCCAGTATAGGTCATATAACCAGTGAAACCACCGAGAATAACTAGGATTGCAACTGCAATTATGATCATTGCCCATTTGTTGTGTCTCAAGTTTTTGACCCTTTCTTTCAGTTTTTCTTTCCATTGTTTCAATTTTTCAGTATCAATCTTAAACTTCTTACTTTCACCATAAGGTTCGTACATACTATCTAGAAATCTATTTAGTCAAGAACGGATAAATAACTTAATCTTTCAATGCTCTCTTAAATTCCTTTTTTAAATCCTTCAACTGTACTTCAACCCTCTTCAAGGCGTCTTCTATGACTTTTTTTGGTTTCTTTCTCTTAGTTTTAACATACAATTTCGGTTCGGACATGTAGGGATGTTCTTTTATGTAAGCAGCCTCATCAACACTCTTATCATTCCATAATTCTTCCTTTATGAGGTTAACGAAACCGACGCCTCCCCCTTTAACCTCAACTTCTAGTAAATTTTTATCCTTTTTGATGACATTCAATTCCATGGTTACACCTTTTTTATCACGAACAAGTCCACATCGTATTCGACTGAGGGTTTTTTATGAAACTTAAACATATAAGGTATTCGGAACTTAAATCTTATAATTTTTTCTACTTTACCTTTATTCCTTTCAATAAACTTTTTTAAGAATTTCCTTGTTTTTTCATAAGATCGATGTAATGAATAAATTTTATTTCCACATTCTAAAGCCTTTTTTAAGAATTCTCTGTCCGCATGTGGTGTTTGAATACCGAATGGTGGGTTTTGGATTACAGTATCTACCTTCTCTTCCCAGTCAGAAATATCTCTTTTTATAAAACTTACTCTATTACTTATTCTTCCATTTATCAATTTTTCTGAAATCTTAATGTTCTCTTTGGCTATTTCTAGGACTTTTTCATCAACATCTATACCTATAGCTTTCTTCGCTCCCATTAGGATTGATCCGATCGTTAATCTACCCGTACCACAACCCAAGTCCAAGACTTTTTTATCATAAATATCTCCGGATAGATATGCAATATTGATTATTTCTGCCGCCAGTCCTCCAGGAATTGTGTATTGTTCTAGCTCTGCCTTAGGGTTTCTACCCCCTTTTAATTTAGATAATATTATTTCTAGTTGTTTTTTGCTCAACAATTTAATCAGCCGAAAACAAAGGGAATTAAATAATTAATTCCTCTTCTAATCTTGGACATGCAAGGTTAATTAAACAATCAAACTTTAAACCTTCTAACTTATCTTCAGTCACTCTATCGAATGCTAGTATGTTTACTTCTTTGTCATTTTCTTCTAATTTTTTTTTCATTTCTATGGCTTCTTTGATTTTATTTTGACCTGTCTTCCAGCAAACTATAATTCCAATCTTTCTAGCATCTAATAATTTTGCTTCATACCATAACTTCCTCTTTATCCATTTCTTTCTATCCTCATCCAAACTGTAAATTATATTTCTTTCTAAATCTAGACTGTAAACAGGTTTATCAACGCTCAATGAAACTCCCAAAGGATGAAACTTACCCGCTCCAACAAAAAGAAAACAATCAACATCATTTTTAATTTGTTTTGCAGCTTCAAAATTACAACCTATAATCTGTCCAGGATACTTTAAGGATTTATGTATATAGACCTTCTTCCCTATCCTTTCCAAATATTCTTTAACATTTTCTGTTGCCTTCACAAATTGAACAGTCGTTATTAAACCAATTCTTTCAAAATCTTTTAATTTATTAATTTCTTTCTTTAAAGTTGGCAAAGGGTTGACCGTATAGAAATAGTCCCAATAGACAACGGGTATCTTAGATTTAACTCCAAAATCAGAATGTCCAATATGAAGGATTACATCACATTCCATTTTTTTAGCTTCTTTCTCTCTGATGTCACACGCGCCGTAAGTTGGTTCACAACATATAACAGTCTCAAAACCCTCGTTTTCGAGTTTTTTAGCAATCCCTTGAATCCTCAGTTGAAGACCTTCTGGATACTGTATGAATATCCTTTTTGCTTTAAATTTTTTCAGTTTATTCATGATTTCCATTCTATCACAAGAAAAACATAGTTAAAGCAACCTGCAATGCAATAATCAAAACAAGTGTGACTACAAATATTAATATTCCTCTCATCCAGTTCTTAGACCAGAACAGGCCGAATGCCATACCGACCAGAAGGCCAATCATATGTACAGGATAACCGATATTTGAAGGTGTGAAGAGGTTCAGTGCAGTCAACAAGAAATAAATCGCACCAGCAACAACAAATGGTAAGGGTAGAATAGAAGGGAATATGACTAGTTTACCTGGACAGAAGAAGGTTCCTAACCCCACAAGGCCTGATATTGCTCCAGACGCGCCAATACCAACAGTCTCTGGAGAATAGAAGAAAGGTATGAGCATTATCAAGTTTCCAATCATCCCACTAATAAAATAAACAAGAAGATATCTAATAAGATCTATTTTCTTCTCTAGTGAAGTGCCGAGTAAAAATAAAGATAGCATGTTGAACCCGAGGTGAGCAATGTCGTAATGTAAGAACAATGATGTAACAATGAGGTGATATTCTCCCCCCACGAAAGCGACAGGTCTGAATCCGTATTTGTTGATGATATGAACCCGAACAGGAAAGGTCAACACGAAAATTATCACATTAATGATAACCAGAGTACTAGTCAACTTCATAATAACAAATTAATGTTATCTTTAATAAAATAAACTTGATGAAGGTTTCCAAGAAAACTGAGAGGAAGGGATACTGGCTTTACAAGCAGGGTAAAGTTAAGAAGGATTTAGAAACAGATAAGAGGATACATTTTATCGTTCAAAGTAACAAAAAGGAGCACTTTGTGATTTTTGACAAATTAAAAGAAAA
>JGI24422J19971_10002212_pt1 | contig 12044 bp, 12 predicted proteins | sample DeeMarSWOR152_54_FD_19971 | JGI IMG/M metagenome (IMG submission 19971) | reverse complement strand
GTTGCTGTTTCATGTTTGGACCCATGGCTGGCGTGTAGCCACCTTGATTTCCATAAATGTCGTAGAACTGGTCTTTTCCGTTAAGCCTGATTCTCTCTTGAAGCACAAGTCTAATAGCGTCATAGAGGGCTTGTCTTTCATTTTCACTTAGTTCTGATGCTTTTCTCTTCGGGTGAAGTCTAGCCCTGTAGATAATGTCTTGAAAAGCACTGTTACTCAGCCCTACAACAATGGCATCTTTTCCCACGAGTACTGACTTGAGCATCCTGTTGTTTTCTGTCAAGAGTTTTGAGAAGCGGTCAAACGTGAACTTTTCGTCTATAGGTGAAAGTACGTCAGGGTTGAAGTCTCGTCTGTAGACATAGGAGCGCTCTAGATCACTGTCTTTGTATACATGGATAAGGCCCATGCTAGTGAGCCTTACTGTCAACGCTGTGTCATCACTGAAATCAACCTTCAGGTGGAACTTCTTTGGAGCTGTTTTTCCGCCTTTGTAATAGAAGATTTCGCCACCGTACTCAGGACCAAGAATCAGGTTCATTCCGTTGTTGAGCTTTACACGTATTACGTTGCCCCTAGATGTAACGAATTCGACTTTTCCATNGACAAGCTGATTAAAGGATTTTGTGTCTTTGTCCATCATGCCTATTCTTTGCAGTCTCTCAATGTCTTGCAGATGATAATTCTTGATACTCTTGCCCCGAAGCTCTTTATTCATCTGTTCTGCAAGGATCTTTGCTTCTGGAAGTTCAATGCTCATCACGCAACCTCCTGCAAATCCTTTAGACTAAGCTTCAACGTTGAGTTTAAATGCTTCGATGAATGGGACTGATAAGCACTCCTCTATCTCGGTCGTGGCCATGCACGAACCTCGCAACCCAAGTCAAGCCTTTTTTCCTTCAAGCCGAGCCATCAAGTTCTTCCATTCTTGCGTCTCATGAAAAATGCGGAATTCTGAGCATCTATTCGTCGCTTCAATGTCTGTCCAGCCCCTGTCAACTGCTTCATTTAGATATCGGAAAGTTTTGTCACGATTTCCTAATGCTGCCCACGCGCGTGCTGCAAGATGATAGTATAAGTGGAACTCAGCAATCATCCAATCTGGCATTTCTTCACGAGGCATTACGAATACTTTTTCCATACATTCGGCAGCCTCTCCATACTGTTTTGCCCTGAAGAAAGCAAGCCCCATTTCGGCTAGATGGTTAGCCTCGTTATACATGCAGAAATACTGAATGTACTTCCTTTCCAGTTCGAAGCCTACTTTTTCAGCCACTCCTATCGAACCTAAGTTGTGTTCGTCGCAGTGCCAACCAACTGATGTGAAACCACTTGACAAGCAATGATCGACGGTTGCTGCAGCAGTAAGCGTCGCCAGTCCACGTCTTCCATAGTCTGGGTGTGTATGAATGCCAATCTCACACGCATCTCCGCTTACACAATCAGCAATAGACCAAGAAACTACCTTCTTGCCATGCAGTATGCAGAAACCAAATCCCCTCTGTAGGAAATCACGGATGGAACCCCAATTTGTTTTCATCCAATCAGTCACGTGGTTGGGGATCACCAAACCGCGCGTCTCCAACAGCTTCTTGTCAGCACGCTGTACTGAAAAACCCTTGGGAACACGACTCTTCCAGTCAACTGGTTTGAGTTCTCTGCAAATGTAATGTCTTCGCGAAGCTTTCAGAGGAGTTCTCCCTCTAAATATGGCTTCGATCTTATAGTTCCAAGAATTTGGGTGAAAGCCTATAGAGATGTCGGTCTCATCCTTCCTTACAGTGTCTCCAGCAAAGAATTTCTCAAATATCAATCTGTTCAGGGCATTGTTGAATGAGTCATTGTCTACATGTCCTGCTAGGTAGTATCCTTCAACAGAACACAGAAACGCCGTTTCAGGAGTGAGTACGTCATCTACGTAGATTTTGCCCGGACTTGTCCTTTCAATGACAGCGCTTATGATGAGATTGTAGTCTAGCTCATTGAATAGAGGACGCACCTTTTCATATTCAGACTTGTCTAGTTCGTAAATCACTATTGGTTCTTCCTTCATGTTGCGATGAAGCTTGGATTGAAAACAGTCATCTCTAATAAAACGCTTATGCTCTGTGTCATACACAAATCGAGGGTTATTTTGTTTTCGGAATATTTTTCCGTCGATGTCGCGCACATAGAAACCGATAGTATCCAAGGTCTGAAAGTCGTGTGTCTTAAATACAAACACAAAGTAATCTGCTCCAGCGCAAGTTTGAACAGAGAGGTTGGAAGTTGGAGTTCTTTGAAGTTGTCAAGAAAAGGAGAAGTATACATTTCTTCACAGAAGAGGAAGTTTCAGACGAAGACCTAAACTACATACTTGAAGCAGCCAGATGGGCACCCTCAGCCGGAAACAGCCAGCCATGGAGATTCATAATAGTCAGAAAACCCGAAAGCATTCACAAAGTATGGGAATCCACTAAAGGAATACAGTTTCCAGTATCATCAAAAAGGAGAATCCTCGTCACTCCGCAAAACTTCATCAAAAAAGCACCAGCCATAATCGTCGTCTGCACTGACCCCACAGCATACAAAGGACGTCAAGCAAGCATAAACTCAAACCTCTACTGCATCCAAGACTCCGCGATCGCAACCATGAACCTTCTACTCGCCGCATGCGACCGCGGACTAGGCGCCTGCTGGGTTGGCATGTTCAAGGAAGAGAAGCTCAGAGAGGCCTTGAACGTACCGCCGCACATGAAGCCAGTTGCAATTATACCAGTCGGCCATACCAAATCCAAGGAAAAGCCTCGACCGAGGAGGCCACTTAAAGAACTGGTACATTATGAAACTTTCCAGAATGGCTGAGTAAACATATTGCGACCCTTTCTATCATGCTCATCTAAGGTCGTTACACAGGTTATCGCTTTAAGAAATCTTGAACGGTTTGTTTTGATATGTAAAGGTAAGGTTTCATGCACTCATATTCTTCAGGAACCTCGAAGTCCTGTAGAAGATTGCCGCACTGGTCTTTTTTTATAAGAACGATTTTGCGTTTAGGAGCATACTCTGTTTTGAGTTGTCCTCCAATGCAGGTTGCATGGACTACTATGAAAGGGTGAATCTTAAGCCGCTCTCTTGTCTGTCTCGAGATCAAGGTTACATCAAATGTTTTGACAATTCGATTGATTCTTATTTCTAAACCAAGTTCCTCAGCCGCCTCTCTTTTCGCTGTCTCTTCTATCGACTCGTTTTGCTCTACTCCCCCTCCAGGGAAAAACCAGAAACCGTTTGAAGCATCCATAACAATCACAAATTGGTCATCAAAATCCACTAATAATGTCACTCGCGCAAATCTTTTTGCCCAAGGTTTCTTCCATATGGAAATGCAGTGTGGCTTTACTTCAATACTTAATTCGCGATGTAGCATTGCTTTCATACCTCATGACGAGTAAAGGAATCTTGTGTTGCCTTGACAATTTCTTTCTTTGCTTTGTGGTCAATGAGGTTAGAATGGAGCTTTGAACATGTGAATAACGTACAGGGGAGGTTGAGTTTTCAGGATTTCATTACTCTTTAGTTTTGAGAAAATTCCGCGTGCTATTGGAGAGGTCTGAAATCTCTCAGCTGTATGACGGGTCGGACAACGTCTTAATGCTTCGAAATCCCAAACCTCTCCAAGACAATACTAGCGTGCGTGCTCTTAAACGTCGTCGTGATAAGGATGTAGATAGAGTTCCAGAACTGTGAATTTCTTTATTCTTGGCAGAGACAGGTTCTCACATAAGACGTTGGCATCTTTTGTCCCAAATCGGTGAACCGTAACTAATTAAAGTGTTTCGACGGAACATTTTTTGGTGTTAATTTGAGAAGAACTCTGGAAGAGCTCATGATGAGAACGGTTTCTGCGATTGATTATATCATGCATATGGATGAGCCTTTTAGAGACAAGTTCTTCGAGAGGATGAAAGCTTATTCATTGAAGGAAGAAGTTGTTGAAGAATTGAAAAAATATGTGGACGAAATATTCGTAGTCGTTTTCTCGGCTGGATGGTGCAAAGATTGCGTGGCCAATGTTCCAGTGCTTGCCTTGCTAGCCGAGAAGATTGGCTTGAAGGTGAGAGTTTTTGGCAGTCTTAAGAAAGACATATTTAACCCTAATGAAATATGGAGGGTCCCACCCTCTCCTCCTGAAGTAAAGGAATTCGAAGTCGAGACAATCCCACACGCAGTAATATTTCACGTAAACGGTCGAGAACTCGGCAGAATAGTCGAAAAACCGGCCTCGGGCAAAACGATAGAAGAAGAAGTACTCCAATTAGTGAAGTGATGGAGAAGCGGGAGAATCATTGAAAATTGAGAACATTGCACCGAAAATCAATAGCTTTGATAGTTAAAAACTGAAAGTCTACGTCCTAAAAAGGGAAGGAATAAGGTAAGTCTCACACCATTTGTCACTTGGAAATTCCTACAGCTGACACAAAAAGATCTGGAGAATTCTACAAGAAACTCTTCGGCTGGGAAATAGATTATAGCTGGGGAGCTGACTATGCAATATTTAACACTGGAGAAGGAAAATTAACTGGCGGAGGACTGGACAGAAAAGACAAGATCACGCCAGGCAAGATAATCATATACATCCAAGTTCACGACATCAATACAATGCTCGAAAAAGCAGTCAAACTTAGCCAAAAAGATAGAAGAGAAAACCGAAATCCCAAACGCAGGCTGGTTCGGCCTTTTCACCAATCTCGACGGCAATACTATAGGCTTGTTCACGCCAAAGGAGTAACCAAACTCCACTTCTCATGTCAGGACGCTATTCGAGTCTCCCTAGAGATCGCCTTCAGCAAATCTTTTTGTCAATTTTTCAATCATATCCTCTGTCATTTCAGCCAAGTCATACGTTGGATTCCAACCCCACTCCTGACGAGCCAAGCTGTCATCTACCGACATGGGCCAAGAATCCGCAATCTTCTGTCGAAAATCAGGCTTATACTCACATCGAAAATCCGGAACGTATTTTTTAATTTCAGCCGCTAGCTCACCAGCAGAGAAACTCATCCCAGTCACGTTGTAGCTTGTATGACACTTAATTCTAGAAGGGTCAGCTTCCATCAGGTCTATGGCTGCCTTTATACAGTCAGGCATGTACATCATTGGCAGCACCGTGTCTTCTCTTACAAAGCACGTGTAATGCTTGTTCTTGACGGCTTGATAAAATATCTCTACAGCATAGTCTGTTGTGCCCCCACCCGGAAGCGTCTCGCTACTTATGATCCCAGGATAACGAACACTCCGCACATCCAAACCGAATCTAAGAAAGTAGTAGTTGCACAAAAGCTCACCAGCAACCTTTGTAACACCATACATTGTGCGAGGAGTCAAAACCGAGTCTTGAGGCGTGTTAATGCGTGGTGCCTCCGGGCCAAAGACGGCTAGAGAGCTGGGCCAAAAAACTCTAAACAACCCGTGTTCTCTCGCAATCTCAAGCACGTTATAGAGACCATCCATATTGACTTTCCAAGCGGTTTGTGGTTTTTCTTCACCTATGGCCGAGAGGACCGCCGCAAGATGATATATTGTGTCAATATCATATTTTTTGACAAGTTTCTCAGTGCTCTCTTTATTAGTTACATCAATGTACTCGAAGGGACCCGAACTAACCAGTTTCTCGCTGGGTTTTCTCCTGTGCCCAGCTGCAATCACATTGTCGTCGCCATACTTTTTTCGCAGCTCCATTGTTAATTCGGACCCAATCTGGCCTGTGGCTCCAGTCACAAGGATTCTTCTCATGATTTTTCCTGACATTTAGCGACCTCAATTGAGAAGCGATGTTGTATTCGCAAGATATAGAATTTACGAATAAAAATCTCCTGTTTTACTATCAGCTTAGCCTTCGAAACAGCTCTCTGATGGGATCAGCATGCTTGTCAACTTTTATCTCCACTTCCACTCTTTCAGCACTGACTACGATTAGTGCGGCTGATTTCTCTCCTCGCCTGTCTCCACCGCTTTCGCTTCCAGCTTTTAACGCCCTTGCCATTCTCGAAGCTAATTCGCCATTAGAGTTTTCAAATTCTCTGGCCGCACTGTTAACCACTTCTTTTTCAGCGAGCAAGTTTCCAATAACAACATAGTCTTCGCCTGCAATTTCTCCACTGAACTCTGGAGCCTTAGCACCTGTAAAGACAGCTTTTCTTCTCTTGAAATCCATGATTGCCACTTGCCGTAACTCTCGGCCAGAGTCTTCCATCAAAAGCCTATCCAAAACCTCTTTCGGAGACAAACCTTCAGTCAACAATTCTAATCCCTTGGCTCCGTAAGCAACATTCGTGTGTGCTTGAGTGGCTATCACACCGACTCCAGGCTTTGCATGCGGAACTCTGTCTCCCACTGAAGCGGAGCCTGAAGCGACGGCAACACCCATCAATTTCGAACTGGGTGACATAGTCAGAATGGAAAACGTTCCAGGCGATGGCTTCTTCATTAGGTTGGCGCTCCGCTTATCAAAACAGTTTATTAGCTTATGAATAAATCTTGTCACTGATGAAGACTATGAAGCTGGGTTTCATCGTTAATCCGATAGCGGGCATGGGAGGCAGAGTAGGCCTAAAGGGAACAAACGGCGTCTTAAAAGAGGCAATTGCGAAGGGAGCCAAACCAATAGCGCCCAAAAGAGCAGTAGAATTCCTGAAAAGACTGAAGAAAAACATGACGGAAGTAACAGTGAACGTTTTAACTTGTCCAGGGATAATGGGTGAAGAAGAAGCAGAGGCTACAAGTGTTCCAGTTCAAGTTCTGCGCATGGGAATTGGAGAGGAAACAACAGCTGGAGATACAAAAACGGCAGTAAAGCTAATGGTAGAGGCAAGAGTCGATTTGATTGTCTTTGTTGGTGGAGACGGCACAGCTAAGGACATTTTTGATGCTATGCAAGAGTGTGGTGAGATGCCTGTTTTGGGTGTTCCGTCTGGAGTGAAAATGTACAGCGGAGTTTTTGCAGTGAATCCTTTGGATGCTGTAGATGTTGTTTTGGCTTTTGCCCAGAACCAAACGGAGATAGCAGAGTTTGAGGTTATGGATGCTGATGAGAAGGCTATTCGAAGCGACACTTTCGCTGTTAAGCTCCATGGTTTTCTGAAAGGTCCGTTCCTTCCAATGCGGATTCAAGGAAGCAAACAGGTAAGCCCAACAACGGTTGACGAAAAAGAAAATCAAACAGCCATAGCAAAATTCATAATAGAGGAATTGAAGCCAGAAGCCACTTACATACTTGGTCCAGGAACAACCGTCAACCATCTTGCTGAGCTACTAGGTGTGGAGAAAACGATTCTAGGCGTCGACATCTACAAGAAAGGCACGATCATACTTGATGTAAATGAGAAAAAGATTCTAGACGAAGTAGTGGATTGGCAGAAAACTTGGATTGTTCTTTCGCCGATTGGGCGTCAAGGGATCCTTCTTGGAAGGGGGAACCAGCAGATAAGCCCTGAAATCATAAAGCGTATTGGAAAACAAAAGATAATTGTTGCAGCGACGAGGGGTAAGCTTCAAAGCATTGACGGTTGCGTGTTAAGGGTTGACACTGGAGACGTGGAAGTGGATAGAATGCTTAAAGGGTACATAAGAGTCGTAACAGACTACAGGGAATGGCAGCTTGTGCCAGTGCAGTAATAAGATTGCATTTCAGTGTTCTACATTTTTGAAAAATGTAAAGAACACGCACGAAGTTTTGGGGTGTTTCTCTATTGCGTATATCCCCTACATGAACTAGGATCACAAAACTCCCCTGAAGAAGACAAGGGCAACGGTTTGCGCTCAGAGTTTTGTTAACTCGATCAGTTGGTTTATTTCTATGTCTGCTTCGGTTTCTATTTCTCTTCTCTTGATGAAAGCGGTTTTCATTCCTACGCTCTTTGCTCCTTTGATGTCTGCAATTGGGTCATCTCCAACGTGTAAGCAATTGCTTGCGTTTGTTTGCAACTTCTTCAATGTATCGACGAAGATTGATGGATGAGGTTTGGCAAAGCCATGTTCATAAGACAATGTTATAACATCGAAAAATTTCTGCAACTCCTTTCGCGAGTTCTCGGAAATACGCCAATGAGTATTAGATATCAACCCGAGCTTGTAACCTTTTTTCCGTAATGTTAGAAGAGTCTTTTTTGCGTCTGGGAACCATTCAGCTTTTCTCGTTGTTAGTCCATAATCTACAGCTTCCTTTATAATTCTACGAAGAGCTTGTGATTCATGACCGCATGCTGTTAAAGCATTCATCACTATGTCATCTAACAATGACTCACGTAGAGTCTGTTTCAGCTTTTTTCGATAAAGCTCATCCTCGCGGAAATATTCTCTTAGAAACTGCTTATCAGCTACATCTAATCCTTGCCTCTTCAAAGCTTTCAATATCGAGTAAATAATGTCTTCTCTTTGCCCAACTGGATAACGTAAAGTATTGAAGTCATCAAATGTAACTGCATTGAGTATAAACAAAGGCTACCCTCAATTCACATATCTCCAAGATAGTTTACATATCCATTAACATCGCAAAAACAAAGCAGAAAAATACGCACGGACTACAGTTTTCACCTTGGTCCACCAGTCTTCATACAAGGTTCCTATGGGCAAAATGCGCATTGCCCTTTACTTTTCTGCTCTTCAATCCATGCGTCTATTCCGATTTCTTTCATCCTCTTCGAGTTCTCAACAGTCCTCTCATGGTGAGATATGCCGTCTGAGCTGAATTCGTCCACGTTTGCGCATGGAAAATCTTCACATTGAAAACAATATTGAAGCCCTCTCTCTCTTGCACAGAGCATCATTTTGCATTCAGGACTCCAATGACGGATAAGCGGACCACTACATCCTTCGCATCTCACTTGTTCTGGTTTAACAGCCTCATTGCGCTCTTTTCCGAACCACTCTATTATTTCGTCACGCAATTTCTCATTGCCGTGACCCGCTTCGTATATATCGCACTTCGCACAGTTCAGACCACAAACCGAAATGACCCATTTCTCCGAGTTTTCATCTGTCACGTTTTCACCTCGCTTTTGCTTTTCAACGTTAGAGGAAGATTGCCATTCTGTAGTCGTCTCCCAATTGTCCATTGCGATAATGCTCTTTTATGAGTTTTGCTTCTGTTCGGAAGCCACATCTTTCATATACGTGAATAGCTCGGGCATTGTCTGTGTTTACGAGGAGAAACACCTTCTTCAATCCTTTCTTTCGAGCGATATCAAGCAGATGGTTGACCATTGCCGTTCCGAGACCCATATTCTGATAATCATCATGAACGGTTACGCCGAGCTCTGCCTTGTGTTTAAAGGCTTCAACTGAATTGAAGGACAGAGAAGCTGTACCGATGATTCGTTGTTTTCCTTCTTCCTTAATTAGGGCGAGAATTGGCAAATTCTTGTCGTAGTCTATGTTGCTCGTCCACCTTTCTATCCTTTCTCGAGTGAAAGGAAGCACCAAGTTGCTGAGACTGTCTTCTGAAAGAGTGGAAAACATCTCCCACAACATTTCTGTGTCAGTAGACAGTTCTGGACGTAGAAACACTAGCTGACGACTTTTGAGAGTGACCTTCTTTTCCCATCCTTTCGGATACCGCGACATACAGAATGCCTCTCGACCATAACATAAAAAGTAACCTATTTCTTTTTCTGACAACTAGAAAGCAGAGAAAAGCCTTTTGGCAAGCCCCCTAATAAGCTGAGGACGCATCATTTCAATTTTTCAGAATAGATCGGCTCTACCGCGATACTTATCTGCGGGATATCTTGCTTCGTTTTTCTCAAGCTTGCTCAAAACGGCTTGAGTCATATCGATTTTCATAGCATTTGCCATGCTTAAACAATAGATGATAATGTCTGCGAGTTCTTCTCTTACGCTTTCCAGTTTGGATGGGACATCACTCCACGACGCTGCTTCATTCAAAGAAACCCATTGGAAAACTTCAAGCAATTCGGCTGCTTCAATACAGATGGATTCTGCGAGATTCTTAGGATTATGATATTTTCCCCATTCACGATTCTGTATAAATCTCTTCACTTCTGCTTTCAATCGATTTAACGTCATTTCATTATCCCCTTGCATTTTTTGACCTCACACTAACAGAACATCAACTCACAAATCTAATATAAAGCTAAGTAAAGAGGCTCTTTATTGCTTTGCAACTATGCGGTATCTGTGTTCAGTGTCTATTCAGTCGCTTTTTCAATTATGGCTACATATAAGGAGTTGCCAGAATCTACGAATTCCTTTACTTTCCACCCTGTCCCGTCTAAGACTTCTTTCATTTCTTCTTTGGACACCATCAAATAGTCAAACCATCTGCCAACATACTTTCTGAATCTTATTCTAATCCTCACTTGCCCACCCATCCTGCCTTTTTCCTTGCTGATCCTATGATATTCCAGGTGGTCGGGGTTATCTGTCTTGTATGGATCACGGGTGTCGGAGATGATTAAAGCGTCTTCAGAAGTCATCCTGTGGAATTTTCCAAGCAGCCTTCGTGCCTTTTTCAAGCTGCCGAAAAGTCCGAAGTTGTTTCCCATCATGATAATCGTGTCAAAAGATTTTGGCTTGAAGTTCACCTCTTCTATTGACACGACCTCTGCTTTCTTCAAGCCCCTTAACTTACAGATCTTTATTGCAAGGGGAGAGATATCAATACCAATTACGTCGAAACCCTTTTTCTGTAAATAGAGAGAATGCCTGCCAGCTCCGCAGCCTACGTCTAAGACTCTGCCTATCACAAATTCCATAGCCTTCTTTTCAATAGGATGCCAATCTTCATATTCGGAAAAATACACTTCAGAGCTAATAGCATCGACGTAGCCATCATCTCTTTCCACCACTTCAAAAACCTCTTCACCCTTGTAGCAAGCCCATAACTCGTGACCAAAAGCATCTTCTTCAGGTTTCAATGCTTTACCTCTCCTTTGAAATCATATTAATGTATGAGATTTATTGCGTTGACCTTCAGGCTCCGAACTTCTTGGTCTTACCGATCAAATTCATCAGAATAGGCATCAAATCCATGCCTCTAATCCTGTTTAAGCCACCCCTTGCACACGCTCTCTCATCATACTTTTCAACATCGTCACAGCGAACATAGGGACCAGTTATGGCTATGGGAACAGGATCTCCTTCATGGTTTCCTGTGACGGAAGATGTTGTGTGGTCAGCGGTCACAGCCAAGTAAGTTTCCTCTAAGTTAATGTTGTTAATTACGTAGCCTAGCATGCTGTCAATTTTTTCAATCAACTCAATCTTCTGTTTGATGTTTCCGTCGTGACTTGCGACATCCGTTGCTTTCACGTGCAAGAGCACAAAATCATTTGTGTCTAATGCTTCAACCGTTGCTTTCGCTTTGGCTACAAAGTCTGTTTGAGGGGTTCCTGTGGCACCCTTAACGTCTATCAGTTTCATTCCAGCAGCTTTGCATACGCCTCTAATTAGTGGTGTGGCACCTACGCACACTGCACTTACATCGTATATCTCTGAAAGAGACTTAATGTTTGGAACCATGCCTGCACCTCTGCATAGAATGATGTTTGCTGGCGGCAAACCACGCTTAACTCTTTCCTCGTTAACTGGATGTTGCTTCAAAACTTCATGGAATTTTTGCATGAGTTCTTTGAGAAGTTGAGCTGTAAGCCTAGCCTCCGGGCTTTCGTCTAAAGGTTTTATGTCGGAGACTTTTTCTCCAGCTTTTTCAGGGTCTGAATCGCTAACGGCTGTTGATAGTTTGGCTCCACGAATGATGAGGACTGCGCGGTGCTGAATGGTGTTTCTGAACAAGAATTGTACGTTTGAAGGCTTTTTCAGCTCGATTTTTTGAAGGCTTCCAGCTAGTTTGGAAGCGTCTTCATTTGAGATTCTGCCGGCACGCCTATCCAAAACAACGAAATTGTCGTCCACGGTTGCAAAGTTGCATCGGAAGGCAAAATCCCCGCGTAGAACGTTTACGCCGCAGCCTATAGCTTCAAAGGCTCCTCTTCCAGAATACACTTTCAAGGCGTCGTAGCCGAGCAGGGCAAGTGTGGCGGTGTCGC
>JGI24422J19971_10002207_pt1 | contig 12056 bp, 8 predicted proteins | sample DeeMarSWOR152_54_FD_19971 | JGI IMG/M metagenome (IMG submission 19971) | reverse complement strand
AGGGAACGTCCCCATAATACGAGCGCTCCTGATCAAACCGATCATCCATCTTATATACGGCTGTCATTTAATAATGTTTTCTGCTATATTTTATTCGAGCCGAAAACTGAGAAGATTTCCTCGATACAGAGGAGGAAAAATGAGAAGAGGAAAATACGTACTGATCATATTTCTTATATTTTTCATACTTATCCTGGCGACTGTGGTCTCTTTCTTTGTCTATGAGCTGGGAAAGCCGCCGACGGTGAGAGCCCGGTCTTACCTGGACATCAGACTCTCCGGGCCCATTCAAGAGAGAGCGGCGCCAGATTTTATCATGTCTTTCTTTGCGGGCACTCAGCCTCTTTCGATGCACGATATCTGGATGAACATCCAGAAAGCCAAGGTGGACAGCCGGATAAGGTGCCTGGTCCTCCAGGTCGGGATGCTCCAGTGTGACTGGGCAAAGATTAACGAGATAAGGGAAGCTGTCCTGGATTTCAGAAAATCAGGGAAAAAAGCCTATATCTACATTGATGAAGCCCCCGAGTTCGATAAGGAGTACTACCTGGCAACTGCCTGCGACCGGATCATCCTCCACCCGCTGGGCTGGTTAGGCATCAACGGCATCGGCGGATACATCCCGTTCTTCAAGAGGACCCTGGATAAGCTGGGTATCGAAGCCGAGATCGAGCATATCGAAGAATACAAGACAGCTTACAACATGTTCACCGAGGAGGGATTCACTCCGGCTCACAAGGAGATGATGGAATCCCTTTACAGTGACCTTTATTCCCACTATATCCAGGGGATCGCTGAGGCGAGAGGAAAAACAGAAGCGGAAATCAGAAGACTGATAGACAAAGGCTCTTTCCTCGGCGAGCAAGCCCTGGAGGCAGGGCTGGTGGATAATCTTCTCTACTGGGATGAGTTCGAAGACATCCTCAAAGACGAAGGGAGAAAGCTGTACAGGATCTCTGACCAGCACTATTCCAAGGTGAAACCCTCTTCGTTAGGCCTTTACAGGGGAAAAAAGATAGCCCTCATCTACGGAATGGGACCTATTCACACAGGAGAGGGAACCTACCAGACCATGGGCGGCTCGACTTTTGCTCGCTATTTAAGGAGGGTCAGAAAAGACAAATCCGTCGCGGCTGTGGTCTTCAGGGTGGACAGCCCGGGCGGTTCGGCCATAGGCTCGGACGTTATCTGGAGGGAAGTCTTCCTGACAACAAAAGAAAAGCCTCTCGTCGTCTCCATGTCGGACGTGGCTGGGTCGGGTGGATACTGGGTGTCGATGGCTGCCGATAAAATCGTCGCCCAGCCCCAAACCTTGACCGGGTCTATCGGAGTNATATCCGGAAAATTCAGCCTGGCCCGCCTCTATGATAAACTGGGAATCACGGCTGAAAAAATCGCCTACGGGAATAAGGCGGACATGTTTTCCACTCACAGGAAACTCACTCCTGAGGAAAGAACCCTTCTCAGGAAAGAGATCCTCTGGATCTATGATCGATTCCTGTCCAAAGTCGCAGAAGGACGAAACCTGAGCAAGGAAGAAGTCGACAGCATCGGAAAAGGAAGGATCTGGACCGGCAGCCAGGCAGCGGAACGCGGCTTGGTGGATGAACTCGGCGGGTTGTCTAGGGCGATCGAGCTGGCCAAAGAGCTGGCGGGCATTCCAGCCGAAGACGGCGTCAGTCTCCTTGTCTTACCCAGAAGTATATCCTTCTGGGATATCATCATCGGAAGGATGGCGGCAGCACAGAAATCAAACATTCACCCTGAAATGGACAAATTGCTTTCCGCTTTTGAGCTCCTTAAAAAAGAAAGAACCCTGGCCATCATGCCTTTCTGGTTCAGTCTGGAATAGGTCAATAGGCGTAGGAGGAAGGGCAGATCATCCGGAAATCACAGAAGCTGCAGCTGTGCCAGTCCGGATGTGCCCTGTAATCCTGGGCCCGGATGCCTGTTTCCGCTTCTTTGATCTTCTCCACAGCTTTCTCCAGCTTGCCTTCTTCTTTTAGTCCATGGCCGACGAGGTCAGACTCCAGAAAATAAAGCTGTGTCTCCAAGAGAGGGGGACTCTGAGTCTTGAGGAAGGAAAGAGCATAGAGATCCATCTGAAGGCTGTCCCTGGCTTTTCTATCCGCCTCTTTCTGATCTTTGACTTCCGTGGCTTTATAATCAATAATCACCGCGCCGTCTTTCATGTAATCCACCCTGTCCCAGCGCCCGATGAACCGGATATCGCCAGACTGCCACTTGAAATTCCTCTCCAGGAAATGAGGGACTCGCCCCGAGTCTTCCTCCCTTCGGTAAAACCGACGGAGCGCCTTACGCCCCGCTTTTTTCCTCATCTCTTCATGCTCCCGGCTGAGAAAGCCCTCGTTGATCCAGCGTTCCTCATAGGCCTCCATGAATTCCTTCTCGGATAATTTTTTTTCCGCCATCTTATTCTGGAGGTAAAAATGTATGGTGTTGTGAAGAACACGGCCGAATATCAGGTTATGATGAGGGAGAACGGGAATGCGCATCACATGCCTGTATTTATACTTCAGAGGGCAGGTCAGATAATCATCCACCTGGAAAAAGCTCAGAGTAAGCACGCCTTCAATCCTGGCCTCGGATACTGTCTTGGGCAAAGGAGCCGGCTTTTCGTATCTTCTGATCTCCTCCAGGGCCGAGGTCTGGAGAACCTCGTCAGGCACCCTTGCCAGGTCAAAGGCTTCAAGCACAAAGGGGCTGACTTTTTTCAAACGCTTCAACCCGTAATCCCTGGCCCAGGTCAGGTAGAGGTACTTCTTAGCTCTGGTCATCCCTACATAGAACAGCCTTCGCTCCTCCTGGAGGTAGATCTTCTCCTTCTGCTCCTGCCAGTATGAAGCGCCTTTAGGCACCTTATCCTTCACAATGGCATCGGGGATGGGAATCTTCTCTTTTCTCTCTCTTCCGGGGAAGCGGTCGCTGATCAAGCTGACCATGAAGACGACAGCAAACTCCAATCCTTTTGCTTTATGGACTGTGAGCACGTTGACGGCATCCTCTTCCAACTCCGCTTCAGCTGTAGCGGGATTATCGCCGACCTGCTGGAGGAGGTCCAGATGCCGGGCGAAAGAATAGATGGAATCATCATCGGTCAGCTCCGAGAAATTCTTCACTTTATCAAAAAAGATACGGATATTTTTTATCTTCAGCTCAGCCTGAGGACTCATTTCCTCTACCAGAGATTTGAGATAGCCTGTCCGCTCGATGAACGCATATATGATCCTTCCCGCATTCTGAGAGGCAGCAAGCTTGACGAAATGGAGCAGNTCCCCGAATATCCCCTTGATCTTTGTCTCTGTGTACCTGGAGATCTCTACGGGACTCTGGCCCTCGTAGACCTTCTTGAAGACTTTATGAAGAGGGAGGTTCTTCTTGTGGGCATGATTGGAGATAACAGTCATATCGTAAGGGTCAGCCCTGTAGATCTCTGACAGGGCCAGATAGAGCAGGCTCCTGCTGTCCTCAAAATCAGTCAAGGATTGGATGAATGAGATGAGTATCTTTATTTCCTCCTGGGAATACAATCCTCTGCTCCCGGAAAACCGGTAGGGAATCTCCTTCATATTCAGAGCCCGGAGGAAAGGGTCGGCATCCGCGTTCCGCCTGACCAGGATGGCGATGTCACCGTGCTTGAAACCTTCGTTGGCTTTCTCTTCGATGAACTTGGCAACGCTGTCCGCTTCCTGAGACAGGGTATCGAAGGGCAGCCTGAAGATGCATTTTCCGACGCTTCTTATGGTGGATTCCAGCTTTTTATTGATCTCCTCTTCAAACTCCAGACGGTCCGGGTTATTCTTTCTGATCAATTGACTCGCCGAATCAAGGATATCCTGAGTCGAGCGGTAGTTCATGTTCAAAACGACTTTCTTATAATCAGGATAGATCCTGCGGAAATTATGGATGTTGCTCAGAGAAGCGCCTCTGAAACGAAATATGCTTTGGTCATCGTCCCCGCAAACGGTCAAGTTTCTGTGTCGGGCTGCCAAAAGCTTGAGGAGTTCGAACTGGATAAAATTCGTATCCTGGAACTCATCCACCAAAATGTATTTGTACTTCTCCTGAAAGATCTTTAGAATGGACGGTCTCTTCCTGAATAGCTCAACAACCAGCAGAACCTGGTCCTCGAAATCGATCTTCCCTTCTTTTCTGAGCAATTCCTGGTAATCCGCGTAGACCTTGGAGACCTCCCGGTGCTTCCGGGCCTCTTCTCTCTCCGCTTTACTCTGGGCTTGCTTGATCAGTTTCCGGGAATATTCTGAGTACTCATCAGGCTGAATATCCTCTTGTTTGAGCCTCTTAATGGCACTCAGGAGCTCCTGGATATGCTTGGCCGGATGGCTCAGGGGGCGGTAATATTCCAGAGGAAGCTGGAAGAGACGCTCCCTGAAAAAAATGGCCTGTTCAACATCATCCAGAAGCTTGAAATCGGGGGAATACCCCAGTTCAATAGCATAATCCCTGAACACCCTTTCGCCGAAGGAATTGAATGTGCTGATCTCGACAAAGGAATAACTGTAAGGGATCAGAAGGTCCACCCTCTCTTCCATCTCGTTGGCAGCCTTTTCGGTGAAGGTGACAGCAAGGATCTCTTCAGGCTTGGCGAGTTTGGAAGCGATCAAATAGGCGATCCGGTGGGTGATGACCTTTGTTTTTCCGGTCCCGGCACCGGCGATTATCAGAAGAGGACCCGATCCATGGGCTACAGCTTCTTTCTGGACAGGGTTCAGGGCTTCCAATAAATGACGTACACTTTCATTCTGGAGTGATCGGGACATATTCTGAATGAAATGAAATGAGCTTTATTATTTTTTATCGACGATAACGATTTCGTCGGGTTTCATCAACCACAGCTTTTCTCTGGCTTTTCTTTCCACTGCCTTTGGATTCTCCCTCAATTCTTCTATCTCTCTCTCCAGCTTGCTCTTTTTCTGCTCGAGCCGTTCAACCTTCTCGAGCAGAGCTTTCTGTTTCCGCTGGGCCTGGAATATCTCCAAGAGTCCTTTCTTACCGAAAAAAGAGGCCAGGAGCAAGACCAGAAAGAAAAAGCCCAGAGCTCCGATGATTATCTTTTTCCCCACAGAAGACACAGCCCTCTCTTTTTTCTCCATCAAGAGATCAACTCCAATCCATGCTTCATGAGATTATCCAATTCTTTTTTTGTCCCGGATTCAGCATAAGACCTTATGAGCGGCTCGGTTCCTGAAAACCTGAGAAGAAGCCAGTCATCATCGGAAAAATCCAATTTTATCCCCTCTATGGTCTCGATGTTAATGACTTTCCTGCCGCAGAGCTGACCCGGGGGATTCTTAATCAATCTTTTCAACTTTCTGGCTCTCTCCGCGTTCAAGGGAATCGTTTTTTGTCCTCCCACCCTTTTTCCGTACTCGCGAAACAGGTCATCAAGGAGCCCGGAGAGGGACTTCCCGGAGGCAGCCATCATCTCCGCCACCAGGAGGCTGGCAAAAATACCGTCCTTTTCCGGCAGATGGTCCTTTATGGCTACACAGGCACTCTCTTCGCCTCCGAAAATAATCTTGTCCTTCAAAAAGAGGTCAGCCAGATATTTGAACCCAACAGGCGTTTTAAACAGAGGGAAACCGTATTTCCTGGCAATCCTGTCAATCAGATGAGTTGTGGCTATTGACCTGGCCACTCCTCCCTTCCATTTTCTGGAGGAAACAAGATAGTCGAGCAGCAAGGAGATGATAAAGTTCTGGATGATGAAGTTGCCTTTCTCATCAACGACTCCGAACCGGTCTCCGTCGGCATCGGTCGCGATTCCCAGGTGACAGCCTTTTTCCAGGACAAGCGTCTTCAGCTCGCCAAGGTTTTTCTCTGAGCAAGAGGGAGTGATCCCGCCAAAATAAGGGTCGACAAACCCGTGGATTTCCTCGACAGGAATATGGTTCTCCTCCAGGATCTCATCCAGATATTCCCGGCTGGTTCCGTAGAGGAGATCCACTGCGATTTTGAGCTTTGACTTGCGGATAAGTTCAAAGTCTATTTTATCCTGGATGAAGCACAAATAATCATCCTGGAGGTCTATCTCCTCAACGTACTCAGTCCTGGGGTAATAAGGACAGAAAGAATACTGCTTTTCCAAAGGCTTTATCTCTTTTTCTATCTTATCCGTCTCCTCCGGGAGAGCCGGAGCACCGGCTTCTGTGTTGAACTTGAGACCATTGTATTCAGGAGGGTTGAACGAGGCCGTGAAGTTGATCCCGCCCTGTGCCTCTCTTCTCAGGATCTGGTAGGCCATGGCTTGAGTGGGAGCATCCCTGTCAGCCAGAAAAACATGGATTTGGTTGTGAGAGAAAACTTTTGCGGCCTCAAAGGCATACCTCTCGGATAGGAAGCGAGTATCATAATCCACCAGGACGGAGATTTTCCTGTCAGGAAATTTTTTTTTCAGGTAGTTGGCTATAGCCTGGACAACAGTCCTGACATTCTGGAAGGTGAATTCTTCCCCCATCACCGCTCGCCAACCCGAAGTTCCGAATCTGATCATTCCTGCTGACTCAAAATTATCATAAGAACAGAGGAAAAGCAACCGTGTTGACAGGGAGATACAGATTGTTTTTTAATTTAGTAACAATGTCTGGCATGAAAAATCGATCTCTCGCAGGGATATTCCTTGTATCCTCTGCGACTCTCTGCCTGGAAATCTGCCTGACGCGGTACTTTTCCGTCTCGCAGCAGTACCATTTTGCCTTCCTGGTCGTCAGCATCGCTTTCATGGGGTACGGAGCCAGCGGGTCTTTTTTATCCTTTTTCAGAAGGCTTGGCTCGATCGACCGGGACACCTTCCTCTCCTGCAGCTCTCTGCTCTATTCATTGGCCATTCTCGCCAGTTTCCTGCTTTGCAACCTCCTCCCTTTTGATATGATAAAGCTCTCCTGGGATAAGGGCCAGATCGGCCTTGTCTTCCTTTTCTACCTGTTGCTCAGTATGCCCTTTTTTTTCGCCGGCTTGACCGTATCCTTCGCCATCTCTACAGCTTCGAGCCAGGTGAACAAGATCTACTTCTCTGACTTGCTCGGAGCAGGAGCCGGCACTCTGTTTGCCCTCTTAGTCTTTCTTCCCAAGGGGGATAGAGGAGCGATCCTGTTCATATCCTTCCTGGCCTTGTGTTCGTCATTCCTTTTCAGCCTGGGAAGGAGACTGCGCTTCAAGCTTCTCCTGGCAGGCCTTATGGTCGGAGAAATCATGCTTTTCCTCTGGACCCCATCCTGGTTGAGTTTCAGAATCTCCCCTTACAAAGCCCTCCCCATCGCCCTCCGGTATCCCCGGGCAAAGTTGATTCTGACCAAGTGGAACGCCATATCCCGCATCGATGTCCTTGAATCGCCTGCCTTGAGGTATGCCCCGGGTTTGAGCCTCCTTTATGACAGGAAGCTTCCCCCACAGCTCGGCATCTCATCAGACGGAGGAGAGCTGTCCTCCCTTACCCGATTCGAAAACGCCCAGGATCCTTCCCTGGAATTCATCGATTACCTCCCTTCCTCCCTGGCCTATGCTCTGGTTGAAAATCCCCGCACTCTCATCATCGAGCCTAAGGCCGGCTTGGATGTCGTTTCTGCACTCCGCTTTAACGCCTCCCAAGTCAAGGTCATCGAAAACAATCCTCTGATCCTGAAACTCCTGCGACAGGAACTGGCTCAGCCCAGCGGATACCTCTATCATTCTCCCAAAATCAAGACACAGGCAGCATACAGCCGGGCGGCATTGAATCAGGAAAAAGACACCTTTGACCTGATCGTACTTTCCCTGACCGATGTCTTCGGGGCCTCTGGTACCGGCCTTTACGGCTTCAGCGAAAATTACCTCTACACAGTCCAATCCTTCTCCCAGTTAATAAGTCGGCTCTCACCGGACGGCCTGGTCAGCATGAGCCTCTATCTCCTTCCTCCTCCCCGACAGGAAGTAAAAATCCTGGCCACCTGGATTGAAGCCCTGGAAAGGTCCAGCCTTGATCCCGCCTCGCACCTGATGGTCATCCGGAGCTGGGGGACCATCAGTATCTTTATCAAGAAAAGCCCTGTCACGCCTGAAGATGTTCAAAAACAGAAGGATTTTGCGAGCCGATGCCTCTTTGACCTCGTCTATTACCCTGGAATAAATAAGGAAGAAACCAATATCCATAACGTCTACGAAGAGCCTTTTTACTACAGCCTTACTCAACAGCTCCTCTCTCCTTCACAAAGAAAAGCTCTTTATCATGACTACCTGTTCCAATTAAAGCCAGCCACTGATAACCGCCCCTTTTTCTATAACTTATTTAAACTGGATAAACTGAAATCCACCTACGAAGTCCTGAACCAGAAATGGCTTCCCTTCCTTCAAGGAGAATTCCTGGTCTATCTGCTCTTCGGCCAATCCGTTCTGATCGCTTTTGTCCTGATACTCTTGCCCCTGCTGTTACTCCTCAAACGGGGCAAAAGGAAAAAAAATATATCTCTGAGTACTTTTTTTTATTTCGGCCTGATCGGCATGGCCTTCATGTTTGTGGAGATCACCTTCATCCAGAAGTTCATCCTCTTTCTGGGCCATCCTCTTTATTCAACGGCAGTGATCATCTTCTCGCTGCTTTTTTCCTCAGGATTGGGGAGCTTTTTGTCCACAAAGATCCTTGGTCAAAACGTCAAAGGCAATCTCAGAAAGTGCCTTTTCACCTGCGCAGGGCTCATCCTCGTCTATCTCTTCCTCTTGCCTCTGTTTTGCAAGAACCTCATCCAATTCAGCCTCCCGTTTAAAATGATCCTGACGTTTCTGACCATTCTTCCTCTTGGATTCTTGATGGGATTCCCCTTCCCGACGGGAATCAGGCTGCTGGCAGAGAAAGAGAAAAATCTCGTTCCCTGGGCTTGGGCAACAAACGCCTTTTCCTCTGTGGTGAATTCGATTTTGGCCTTAATGATCGCCTTCTGGACAGGCTTCAGCTTTGTGTTGATCCTGGCTTCTGGAGGCTATCTACTGGCCCTTCTTTTTACTGATCTCTCCAACCATGGGGACGAATCGAACGTCTAGAACGTGCCTCACTTTCGGTTTGCCGTTTGTCTTGGTGACCAGCGTGAGCGTCTGAAAAAAGAGGGTGCTTCCCACAGGAATGATAAGCCTCCCTCCCTCCTTGAGCTGCTGGAGAAGAGGAGGTGGAATATGATTAGCCGCACAGGTGACGATGATGGCGTCGAAAGGAGCGTATTCCTCCCAGCCGAAATAGCCATCAGCCCATTTGACCTTGACTTGATCATATTTCAATTCACGGAGGATTTCCTGGGCCGATTGAGCCAGTTTTTCCCTTATCTCTATGGAATAAACCTTGTCTGTTAGATGAGCCAGAATAGCAGCCTGGTACCCGGAACCCGTGCCAATCTCCAGGACTTTCTCGCCAGACTTCAGGTCAAGGTACTGCGTCATCAAAGCGACGATATAAGGCTGGGAGATCGTCTGCCCCTCGTCGATCGGAAGAGCATAATCATTGTAGGCTTGGCTGCGCAGGCGGGGGCTGACGAAAAGATGACGGGGAGCTGCCCCCATGGCTTCCAGGACCTTTCTATCCGTGATATCCCGTGCCTTGAGCTGCCTCAGGACCATCATCTCTCTTCTTCGGGCATAGGCATCATCATCATCAGACCCGGATAAAGCGGGAGCTGAAAAAACCAGGATAATCCCAAGCATCAACCGGAGAAACTGATCTTTTTTCATCTCATTTTATTGTATCCTCCCTTTTCCTAAAAAAAAAGGGCCCGTTTTAATCAAAATTATTCCTTTCAAGATAATATGGGTAGAATACACGGGGATGGCGCTCAAAATTTGAAGGGAGTAACTTCATTTCCATGTGTTCGCGTCATCAAATTCCCTAGATAAAAAAGAATAAACCCATCCAATCTTTCTTCATCTGGCAGACCAAGACGGCGCGCTGGGCCGTTCTAAGACGCTTCTCCTGATGCATACCGGGGATGAAACAAGGTCCGAAAATGCCGCAAACCCTTGAAAAAACACATCATCGGCGTTGATGAGAGTCATAGCCTATAGGGGTGAGAAAACGTTATTAAAATTCACCCTTTGAAATCCTCCCCTCTGGGGATTGACCTCAGAGTAAATCTTTGTAAACTTATGAAGACAGTCAAGATTAAAATGAAATTATCCAGAAATTGGACAATTCAATGACAAGAGAAAATATAGAGCGCTTTATCGTCGTTGATTTTGGAGGCAATAAAGTGAGTGAATCTGTCCAAAAGGGTCCAGAAAAATGGACAAAAATTGGCACTATTCAAACTAAAATTTTAGTGAATTTTTAGATTGACAAGGGATAATTTTTTTGATACTAGTAACTTAACGAAAATGAGCGAAATCACTCAACGACAAAAATTGCGCAAAGCTGTCTATCCAGGTTCTTTTGATCCCATCACCAATGGACACGTCGATATCATAAAAAGGGGATTGAAAATCTTTGACTCCATACTCGTTGCTGTGTTGGAAAACCCCAAAAAAAAACCTCTTTTCTCCACCGGAGAGAGAGTCAGTATCATTCAGGATGTATTTGCCGGACAAAAAAATACAGAGGTGAAATCTTTCCACGGGCTGCTCATCGATTTCGCGAAAAAAAATAAGGCAAGGGTCGTTATCAGGGGATTAAGAGCCATTTCAGACTTCGAGTACGAATTCCAGATGGCCTTGATGAACATGAAGCTCGACCCGGAAATCGAAACTTTCTTCATGATGCCTAATCTCAGTTACTCCTTTCTCAGCTCCAACCTGGTGAAGGAGATCTACATGCTGGGTGGTTGCCTCAAGGGTTTGGTCCCGGAACAGGTTGAGAAAAAACTCAGGGGAAAATTCAAGGTTAAGCAACCGAGTTTAAATCCATAGACATTTAGGGAGAAAGAATAATGTTTGGCAAAGATAAAGGATTGGTTGGACTGGACATCGGATCTTATGCCATCAAAGCCGTCGAGTTCAAATCAAAGAAAAAAGCCGGGGGAGAATTCTACGAAGTCCACAAGATTGGCCTGGAATTCCTTCCTCATGACGCCATCGTGGAAGGGACGATCATGGATGCGACAGCCGTGTCCGAAACCATAAAAATGATATTTGATGAGAATAAAATTGCCAACAAGAACGTCGTCATCTCCCTCTCCGGCAGCTCGGTGATCATCAAGAAAATATCACTTCCCTCTATGGAGACTGAAGAGTTGGCCGAATCCATCATCTGGGAAGCCAGACACAATATCCCTTACCCCTATGAGGAAACGGCAGTGGATTATGCTATCCTCAAACCATCCGTTGACTCAGAAGACAAGAACCTGGATATTCTTCTGGTCGCAGCTAAAAAAGACAAAGTCACCAATTACAGCAATGTGGTCCATCAAGCCCGGAAGAATCTGCTCGCCATCGAAGTCGATGCCTTTGCTCTCCAAAACGCCTTCGAGATAAATTACCCGGAGCTCCACAAGGAAAAGTCTGTCGCTCTGATCAACCTCGGCGCTAACACGACCAATATCATCATCACCAAAAAAAAGAAACCTCAACTCTTCAGAGACATCTCCATAGGCGGCTCCTTTATCACAGAGAACATAAGAAAGGACCTCGGCCTCAGCATCGATGAAGCTGAAAAAGTCATCAAAGGGATCCCTGCCAAGGATATTCCTCCCGAACAGGTTGAATCAGTCTTGAACACGAACATCGAAAACCTTCTCGAAGAGATCGAGAAAACCTTCTCTTTCTACGAAGCGGGAGAGGGAGGAGAGAGAAAGGTCGACCAGATACTCCTGAGCGGGGGGCTCGCCAAGCTCAAAGACCTGCCCAAATTCTTCGCCCAAAAGCTTGAGATTGAAACAGAGGTTTTCAACCCCTTCCGCAACATCTATTACAATGAAAAAAAAATAGATCCGGTCTATTTCCAGGATATGGCCTCCATGTTTGGAGTGGCCACTGGATTAGCAACTCGAAAAACGGAAGAGTAAAGCCATGATACGAATAAACTTATTAAAAGAAGAACCAAAAGTTCCTGCCTTTAGGGAAGAGGT
>JGI24422J19971_10002206_pt1 | contig 12061 bp, 8 predicted proteins | sample DeeMarSWOR152_54_FD_19971 | JGI IMG/M metagenome (IMG submission 19971) | reverse complement strand
TGGAAAATCGGTTTGATCTTCAGTGACTTGGGAGGGGTCAATGCTTATTGTTTTTCGCTGTTGCCAGTCAGTATCCCACCATGGCGGGAGAGACTGGGTGGTGAACGAGAAAGTTTCAATCGTAGTGTCTGTTCCAGCGGTAACACTAACAGTCCAGCTGTATGTCTTGCCGTATTCAAGGCCATCTACATCCACAGAGTATCGGCCATTTCCCACATCCGTTCCGCTTGCTGAACCAACAATGATATCGGGATCAGCGGTGACAGTGTAGCTCATCAGATCTCCTTGGAGATCGGTGAGGGTGAAGCTGAGTTCTGAGACGATGATGGGAACATCAATTTCGCCATTGCCTGGCGATGGGTCCGACACTAGCGGTTCAGAGCGACCAGGAGGGGCAACATATTCTGCAGCGCCCAGTCTGCGTTCACTATAATACTGCACTTCAGATCTTATTCTAGTGCTGGGAGCAGGCGAGGGAGTATCATAAACCCACACTCTACCATAAGTGCTGGAAACAACAACCTCCAACAGCCCGTCATCGTCTACATCCTGTACAACAGGATAGGTTAACCAACCGGCGAGCCCATCGATTTCAGCTATCAGCTCGTAATCATTGTTAAGATTGTTTTGCCAAACCTGTATCCCATCAAAAGTGCAAATTATCAGATCTTGAATTCCATCTCCAGTAATATCAGCCACTCTAGGAGGATAATAACATTGGCCGGCAGAAACCCTCCAATCTACACCCCAGTCAACAAGATCCCAAATAACCACATCATTTGTGGGGGGATAATGGGAGCCATCAGCCATAAGAACCTCAAGTTGACCATCACCATCTATATCAAAAACAACATGCTGATAGTGTAGAGGAGCATAATTGGGAATACCAGTGCTCTTTCTTATTACAGAGCCATCCATATTATAAACTGCAATTCCACCAGCATGGTGACCCACAATAACATCTCTTACTCCATCTTCATTTACATCTGCCAATATTGGTATGTGGCTACTGCATCGCATTGTGGGGTCACTCCATCTATACTCAAGAGTGTCTGCCCAATAGGAGACAACACCTTCACCTATACCCCAGAAACCATTCATTCCGTCATCCCGGTCACCTGCATACAACTCGAATCGTCCATCGTCATCTGTATCGTCTATGGATAGACCTCCAGCGCAAACATGCCACACAAAAGTCTGCAGTTCGATTTGACCATCCCAAGACAACCTGGTTATTCTCGCGTCCTCCAAATAGGTATGTTGACTTTCACTGGTTATTGTGCACATAGCAGCCACAAAAATTTCTGGATAGCCGTCACCATCTATGTCAGCCACAACGGGGCTACTCCAAATAGAACCGCCTAAACCAGCGCCACCGTTATCTTGCCTCCAAAATGTTGAACCATCAGAATTGAGCACATGAATTCCCGCAGGCTTTTTCACTGGCACGATGATCTCTAGAGTGCCATCTTTGTTTAGATCAGCCATTTGGTGATCCATATCATCCGTTGCCCCAGGTACAGAAACAGACCAGATTATGCTGCCATCTCCTTCAAAGGCTATAACCTGGCCTGTACCAGCACAAACAATATCGTCAATCTCGTCTCCATTTATGTCCCCTATCAAAATACCGCCAGTACTTGGCGGAATATTGGCAGACCATTTGAGGTCCAAATAATCTTCGGTTGCTGCAGTAACAAATGCCAATGGAAACAGTGTAAAGTTTAGTAAAAGTAACGCTAAAATAAAGGTGGCCCTATATTTTTTATCGTTTATCCTAAGCAAACTCATCAACCCTTTTGTAAAATTTTGGGTAGCCAAATATAAAAACGTACAAGATAAGATCATCTATAATAATAAACTAGAATTATGTTGTTAGGAATCTGTATTTTTGTTCTGCTTGTGTGCAGTAATCTTTATTAGAAAACAACAGTATATTATATATTACTACACAATACAAATTATGCTGAATAAAGAGGCTTCAATTGGTGATGAGAAAAATTCAGATTAGTGTCTTAATTATGATCTTAGGCTTCTTTGCCATTTCAATCATGCAAGCATATGCAACTTCCCAATCAAATGTAAGCATTATAGCTACAGGAACCGTAAGTATGGCACCATTAGTAAGCATAAACCTTGACACTACCAAATTTGTTGGCACCAACAACCTTAGTTTGGGTTGTATGATAGATTGGCAATGGTACAGTTGGCAAAATTCCGCTTATCGTAGACAGTTAGTTCAGGACGCTGGATTCAAGTTGGTAAGGGTTTTTGACTTCAGAAAAACAAACCCAGCGCTTATGCCTTGCACTTATTGGGATGAATCCACAAAAACAGGAGAATGGGATTGGACCCATGTTGACGCTCTTACACAGCGAATATTTGAAGTTGGAGCTGAACCCCTTTATTGTCTAAGCTACGCAAGACCATCCATTCAAAACTATATTCCCCCTGGAATGACAGTTAATCCCGAAACAGAATTACCATATCCAGAAAGCTACGCAGCATATTGTAGCGAATGGGTCAAGCATTTCAAAAACGTTGGCTTGCCAGTACGATTCTACGAGGTTTTTAATGAACCATTTGCATATTTTGGTTGGACAGCCGATTATACAAAACTGGGATACTTCAAAGATGTGTGGAATGCTTGCGCGAGAGCAATGCGTAATGTAAATCCAAACATTATGCTTAGTTTTGATTTTACTACCAATAGACGAGTTTTGGATTACTGGATACAAAATGGGGAGGACATAGATTTTCTTGACGCACACAAATATGATTGTAACTCAATGCCAGGATATGATGACCAAGAGATGTTCAAAAGAGCAGAAGAAAGAAGGTTCTTCAGTTATCCAGACAATAATTTTTACGGCTTTGATGATGCAAGACAGCTCTGGTTTAATTCCAGAGGAAAAATTCTTCCCTCAATCATTAGTGAAAGTAATGTCAATAGTGCTTGTGGAGACCAGGGCACCGACCCAAGAATGGCACAAATGGCGGGTGCAGTAAGAACTGCGTTGGTACTAAGACAGGGCATGCTTGAAAATATTGATTATCATGTCTACTACGAGTTCTCCAGCGACCCCGCAACGGCGACGTCTGGATATGGTTTTGGCATGATCAACAGTGCCACTAATAAGCCGTGGTACTCATATTTTGCTCAAAAACTAATTGGTAGCAATCTGGGATTGAACAATTTAATTTTGGAAACATCATCCAGCTCCAATGACGTGAGAGTAATTGCTTGGAAAAATGGGTTAACACTAAATATCCTCGTAATTTGCAAAGTTGATGAATCCCGAGTATTACGTTTTAATGGAGTTACTGGAGAAGTAAATTATTCTTGGATAGATAACTCAATTCCTTTCACAGACGCAAGCATACAAAATAGTGTTATTAACATAGAAGAAAACTTGCAAGTTATGGGCTATATAGTCATGCTTCTACAAAAATACAGTTAACGCCAATTATACGTACTACTATTCTTTAAGATGTTTCTGATGTGGTCATCCATACATTATTCCTTCCATCTGTATAAACAAGATTAAATGAATGTTCAAGTCTATAACTTAGACTCTCTTTGATAAAATCGGCTTGTGAAGGATCCTCTACAGGACTGAATACTCCCGCATGATAAAAATACAGATTCATATCTTTCAAAATATAAACTATCTCATTACCAAATGTACCAAGACTATCAATATTATTTACAGGTATCCACTCAATTTTCTCAAAATATTCTGGTTCAAGCAAAAATAACATCGGACTACGATCATCAGCCCAGACTCTGTAGAAATTATCAAAATTGATTTTCTGAGTGAAATCTTGTACTCTTCCAAAATCATTGCTTCTTTCACCTACTTCATCCGAATCTATCGTTGGATTGTATAAATGCATAGGCGCAAAACTATGTCCCCACAACCCTATGAAGGAGGAGAACAATAGCAACCCAAGAAGAGTTGTAATGATGAATAATCGCGTTACATGATTCAAAATACGAGAGTTTTTAAGAAAAGAATTATAAAAAAATGCACTGAGAAAAGCAAAAAAGGGTAACCCCATGGACAATATTCTGGTTGTCCCCAAACGGAAAATCAAGTTATCCATAATTAGCAATGATACAAAAGAGAACATTGAGTAAACAAGGAAAAATTTTACTTTCGAGTGTGCACTAGTTGTCTTAAAAAGGATAATAAAGAAACTTGCAAAAGTGGGAACATATACGAGTATATCTCGAACCAACAACAGAGAAACTGCCCATGATGGGGTTAAAAGTTGTGGAAAAAGAGCCCTCCTAGGGGCAACTTCAAAAGCCCTCAAACCAGAGAACAATAGACCTAAACGATTAATTGAATCAGTGATATAGGGAAAAACCATAGTTGCAACCTGATTCCACCATGATAAAAGGAAAATCAGCATCCCTAAGGTGATTATCAAAAACTTTTTAAGAAAAGGATCAGGAAGTTCACCACTTTTCTTAAAAACAAATCGACCCATATTCGATACTAAAAGAAACAGAATAGAAAATGACACAGCAATAACTGATGAAAAATGATGTGCCATAACTAAAGAGAAAACAGTCAAAATAAGCAGAATTTCATATCTAATACTCTTCCTTTTGTTAATTAATCTGAGCAAAAAGTAAATCACAAATGCAAACAGGAGCACACCTAGATTTTGACGTACGAATTGCATTTGCCAAAAAATAGAATCTGGAGAAACTGTGTAAATCAAAAGAGCGATTGATGTAAGAAATCTGCTCAAACCTAACATTTGTCTCATTTCTTCAAAAATAAGAAATACAACCATGAATAGAACAAAATCAATTACATAAGGTAAGAATAGGGCGACAGTATAGCTATCTATCCCGGAAAAAGAAGACAAAAACATGGCAAAAACATGTAGCAGAGGCCACCCCGAATACAGTAACAAAAGAGGTGGCTGCTCAATAACATAAATTTTGGCATCCGCCATAAATGTTTTTACCACACCATAATCCCAGTTTCCATCACCAAAAGGAATTAAAGAAAAATTCATTGAAACATTATAGACGCAACGAATCAGGATAAAAATGATGCCCAATTGAATGAACAAGAAAGTCCTTGAATTACATTTAATGATTGACACAATCGTGATGATTGTAATGGAAATTGTGCCTACATAATAAGAAAAAGGAAGAAAAAACTTATACCACAAAGATAAAACAACAAAAAATACAACTATAAAGTCCGCAATAAACAGGATTAGACTTTTTTCTCTCAAAGCCCGGTTCACCAAATGTAAAAGTGCGCACATAAGTAATAATATTAATAAAAATATTAAAAACTTCATAAGCTTGATACTTGGAAAATTAAGTATCATATATAGATTCGAGTTTCATTGCAACATCACTCCAATCAATAATCTTTGTTCCAACCCATTTCTTCATAGTGGACTTGTCAACATCCTTCTCCAGAACTGTATTAATACGATCTGATAATTCGTTTACGTTTATTGGATAACTAACTCCAAAACAACTTTCATCGTCGATCCACTCTTGAAGCGCAGAAGTCTGTGCAACTATGGAAGGAGTTTCGAGGGCAAGTGCTTCAGCAACAACTTTGGAAAATGCTTCATACCTTGAAGGCAACACAAAGACATCTGAATCCAGATACTTTTGCAGTAGCTCTCGCCGGGGTAAATTTTGATAAAATCTTACCCGATTGTGTATCTCCAACTTCTTTGCCAGTTGTTCCAAGCTATTTCGGAGAGGTCCCTTCCCTACAATTTCAAGAATAACGTCATCATCCAGTTTTGGTAAAGCCTCAATGACATATCTGGGGCCTTTGTATTCAACGAGGCTACCTACAAACAAGACTGATTTGAAATCGCGTTTTTGTTTTTTTAGTCCTCTGAACTCAGAAAAATTAATGCCTCTAGGAATGACAATGATGTCAGCAGATCTAATGTTGAAATATCTAGAAAGCAGATTTTTTTCATATTCGGATGCGGCAAGGATGTATTTCGCGTGTTTCAAGGCTAATTTACCAATAGGTCTAAAAAAATTAAGAACAAAATCTCTAAATGGCGTGTGACCCGCACCATGAAAGGCTGGAGACACAACAAAGTTTCTACATTTTGCCAGTGGAGACAAATGAAATGGAAATGCATGATAGTTATGGGCGTGTACAACATCATATTGCTCGCTCAAAAGCCTAACTGGAAGTTCCCAAGAAAAGTAAAAAGCTCCACTTGGAGCATAAGACTGTAAACGAACAACTCTTACGCCATTTATAATCTCTTTTTTTTCGAGCGAAAAGCTTGTTCGGGTTGCCAACACTGTGACTTCATGATTTCTCGCCAGCTTTTCCGATACATTCCGAACATACTCTGACATTCCCCCACCCACAGTGTAGGAAGCTGAAGATACTTGTAGAATCCTCATAAGAAAACCTCGCATGAACTTAGAACCGAACAAATCAGCATTATGATGCAATTTCAGAAAATGTAGTCATTAATCTACCGGTCCTGCTTAGAGGAATATCATCAACGAATTGCACATCAACAAAAAAATCTGAATCCACAACACCCAAAATATGCTTAACATGACGCTTTACTTTCAAAGTGACATCTGCTATATCAACGGGCAAAACATTAAATTTTAAAAAAACTTGAATGTGGTTCTTCTTCTTCTGAATAACTCTGTACTGGTCAATTTGATCAAAAAAACTGAAATCCTTCATTCCTGCAACAAAGACCATGGGAGAAACAACACGCCCGTCAGGTAACGTCAAAAAAGAATCACGTCTACCCTCTACGATCTCCATCAAAGGCAGAACCCGTCCACAACTGCAACGATAATCTGATAAACGTCCAACATCGCCAAGCGAATAACGAATAAAAGGCATAGCAAAATTATACAAACTTGTTATAACAACCTCACCACTTTCACGATTTCCCACCGGTTTGCCTGTGCTATCAACAGTCTCGATGATAACACTGTCTGCATCAATATGATAACCGGACTTGCAGTGACACTGCCAAGCCATTCTGTTAACTTCAGAACAACCATATTGATCAAGGTAAGGTGCACCAAAAACTTTTTCCATAAAAGCTCGTTGGGAAAGATCCACCGAATCTACACTTCCAAACATCAGTCTTAGCCTAAATTTGTCTATTCCCTGCCGATTAGCTTCTTTGGCAACTAAGAACATCACGCCTGAATATCCATCCAAAACATCAGGCTGCACCTTCTGAAGAAGTTGTAAATGGACAGTTGGACCACCATAAACAGGTATTAGTGTTTGTGCAAAAACACCTAGCCGACGTTGAATTTCAGTAGTATCCCCAAAATGCCGAGGATCAGTTATAAAAGCCCAAACGTCTCTCGGTCTTTGACCACAACTAATATTTGCGCGCATGTAAATTGCCCTACGCCAATCAGCTTCGGCATTATTGACGTATATTGTTAAAGGTTGCCCCGAAGACCCACTTGTCCTCAAAGGCTTCAAAATAGCAGGGTTATATTTAATTGAAATCAATTCTTTAGGGTTAATTTTCCTAAATTCATCCTTTTTAATTACCAGAAGTTTTGACAAATCTTCAACAGTTTTTACGTCTTCCGGTGAGATGTCATGCAATTTAAAAATTCTATGATAAAATGGAACATAATCATAAGCATTTCTTACAATTGATCGAACTCGTTCATTCTGATACCTCTTTAGTTTATCTTCTTTCCAGCGTAGTCTTTGTAGCCCCAAACCCAAATAATAAAGGACCCTCGGAAAATTTAACATAACAAACCCTCACGTTTGTTCTTTCTTAACATTATAGTTATTGCGAAGGTCCTCAACGCGCGCGTTAGCTTTGCCATTCTTTTCTGATTTCTTCAACTTTTTGCCATTTGTGCAGAGACTTACCCTGGATACACAGCAATATGGCAGCGAACAATATCAATTGAGAACTAACGAAACTAATGAAAAGATTGTGAACATCTGGCAACTGTCTTTCTCTAAACACTTTAGTCTTTGATAAAACAAAGGAAAACAAAAGCAAAAGAGCTAATGCCGTCGAAACCCGTATAAAAAATAACGGAGCTTCAAGAACGCTTACTATGAAAAGCGCTAGCAATGCCACAACTATAAATGGAGAAACGCAATGCATGAAGAATTCCGCGGGCATCACAATTAAACCGTATTTGCCATATTTTGGTTTGAATAATACGTTTTTGAAATCCCAAAAGACACGGATAAGTCCTTGCCCCCTTCTCACTTTCTGGATATATCTAGCCTTAAAAGAGGGAGGTGCATACTCGTAAAATATGGCGTCTCTGTCATATACAGCTCTGAATCCTTTCTTTCGAATTATGTTAGCTAAGCGTGAGTCGTCAGCACTTTTGTTTTCCGGTAGAGGCTCTATCAAGTCGGCTTTGTATGCTGCCAATTCTCCGTGAAAAATCGGAGTAGAATCAACAAAGCTTTCTCCAATTCTCAAAACCTGATAGATGCGTCTATATGCTTCCTCCATAGCTGTTGCAGCACTATGTTCAGGGTTCATCAGTATTTGTCGTCCAGTCACCGCTCCAACTCTTGAATCCGCGAAATTATTGACTACTCGTCTGATTGCGTTTTTCTCCAGAAGCGCATCTGAGTCGGATATTATCTTAATTTCGCCAGAACTTTTTGAGTAGGCCATATTTACAGCGTGAGTTTTCCCAACTCTTTCAGACTCTTTTAGGAATAACACTTTAGCTTCGGAATGATTTTGAACAAACTTTTCCACAAGGCTGACCGTTCTGTCAGTGGATCCGCTGTCAATAATCACTATTTCCAGAAGCTTTTTCGGGTAGTCTTGCTCCAAAAGGTTCTCTAATTTCCTACTAATAGTAGCTTCTTCATTATAAGTTGGTATAATTACAGATATTTCCCTGAGAACTTCATTATTTTTCCAGTTTTCACGTTCCCTGGAGCGTTTAATCATCAAAAGATAGTAGATAAAATAGATTAAAGCTAAGCTCATTCCTAAAAAAATTGTCAGGATAACAATCACCTAAATCGCACTTCCCGAAACCCCGACACATGCATAATACACATGTTTCTTGTTTTTCAACTTTCTAAAAATCCCCCAGCCATCCACTAATACTTGATTTCTCATTTTTTCAAGAATACGTAAGATCTCATTGTTTTCATTGAGCTTCATAAATTCGTCATGCTTCACAGTGAATATTAATGCATCAATATTCTGAATGACTTCTTCGATATCATCAACGATTTTATAGGCCATTGCGTTGGGGCGGTGAACATATGGATCCCATACAAAAACGTTCACTCCCTTCTCTTCAAGCATCTTGGCTATTTCGAGTCCGTGACTGCTGCGAATATCATCAACATTCTCTTTATAGGTTATGCCACAAACTAGGACGTTGGCACCTTCTAAACTCAAACCCGCCTTAGTGAATTGTTTCTCCAACAATTCCACTACATGAGCCGGCATATAGTCATTTGTCTTTCTAGCATTGTACCATACTGATTGGAAGCCCCTTCTCTCAGCAACATCCTTGAAGGAAGTTTCCAGATAAAGAGGATCCTTCGTCAGACAGTACCCACTCACTCCAGCAGAAGGAAATGGAACGCGGTTCCGAGGATAACTATCGTTCGCTGCCTTGATAATCTCATAAGCGTCAAGACCAAACCTCTCAGCTATTAGGGCTACATCATTTGCAAAAGCAAACATTGTCTGTCTATACGCGTTATCAACGAGTTTTATTAGTTCGGCAGCCTCTGGATTTTCCAAAACAATGATTTTTCCACCAATCGTCTTGTAAACATCAACTGCTTTTTCAGCACTTACTTTGTCTATTCCACCGATTATCTTAGGGACCGACTGCATTTCCACAATTGCTTTATCACCCAACACTCTTTCAGGCGAAAACACTAAGTAGAAATCTTTACCACATTCTAAACCAGTCTTTTCCTCAATCATTCCAGCGATCTTTCTGGTTGTACCAATAGGCAGAGTGGATTTGAAAATGAATAATTTCCCTTTCACGTTCTCTGCCTTGCGACAAATATTGTTGACCAGATAAAAAAGGTTGGTTAAATCCGCTGTTTCTTTAGCTCTTACACTTGTTCCAACGGTTACAAAGACAATTGTAGATTTACTCAAGGCAATTTGCAAATCTTGGGAAACAAATAGGTTTTTTTCCAGATGTTTGCGAAGCAACTCTCTTTCCAAACGTCTCTCAGGCGCGCGAAAGTTGTTTTCGCGCACATCTAAAAGTCTGCTTTCACTTTTATCCAGTCCAATCACAGAATGCCCCTTCTTAGCACATACCAAAGCTAAAGCTAGACCGATTCTACCTATGCCAATGACACAAATATTCGCCATTCTAATTCCACACGCGCCCGAGGGCTATAGGCTTTCTGAGATTATTCTTCTCAGTATGTTGAAGCCATCTCTTAACCTAAGCTTCTTCTCGCCTAACCTGGCTCGATAAGGTATCGAAATCTCTACGATTTGGTATCCCTGGCGTTCCACACGATGATTCATTTCTGCTTCAACGTCGAACCCTTTAGACTTCGGCGTCCAGCCCTTCAAAATCTCCCAACGAACCATCCTCAAGCCTGTCAAAGGATCGTTTAAGTCTACTCTGTTCAGAAGGCGTTGAGCGATCGCCAGAAACCTGTTTCCCACGTAAATTGGATTTTTCATGGCTGCAGGCGTCAGCATATGATTAAACCTATTTCCCAAAACCATTCCAACGCTTGGCTTTTCTTTAAGAATCTGAATCATGTCTAAAATGTATTTAGCCGGATACGTGAAGTCCGCGTCAACAAAAACAACGTATTCTGGATCATTGTGAACGTGCTCTATCGCTTGTGAGATAGCGTTTCCTTTCCCACATCCTTCTTGCAAGAATACTTCTGCACCCATTTCCTTTGCGATCTCAACAGTTCTGTCACTGCTATTGCCATCCACAACCAAATAGAAGGGATCATCAAGGATCTCCCCAAGCTCAGCTAGAGTATGCCCTATGCCTTCTTCTTCATTAAGGGCAGCAATTATCACTACCGTTGAAGGAAAACCCAACTCCTATCTCTTTCCTTTTGCACTCACGCTTTATGTATTAATGCTTTGAACAAATAAATTTGTATGGAAAATTCTTCTAGAATTGTAATTCTAAATTGCAACTTGACTGCACGCGAACGCGCAAAAGCAGCTTAAACCGTTATGTTCAACAGAAGCCCAACGAAACGATTATGAAACTGAAAACTCTGCAAGGTCTTGTCGTAACGCCAAAGCTCAAAAAACAACTGAAAATTAAACCCTGTATTCTCAGAATCCCACACTGCAGAGGCGTTAACAGGAAAAGTCACCCCGTTAATCGAAACACCGCCCACAAAAACAGAATAATCTTGAAAAGACACATCTTGAAACGCAAAGGTCACCGGTGACTCCCAAGCTTTACCGTCAGCAACAAAAAACCGAAACTCGTAAAGCGGAGGCAAAGAACTAGGCAGAGAACCTGAAACATCCGGAAGAGACTGAGTACTGTTGCGAAACTTCACATAAACCACATAATACTCAGAACAACCCATACGATTACCCACCCCAACAAAGACACTATACGTATCGCCAACAGTTACGTTAAACGGATAATCCTCAACCATATGCCCAAGACCCAACAACCAAAGCTTAGAAAACCGCTCCGAACTACCTTGGAAACGCACAACCACACTGAGCGCTGGGGAAGCAGCAACCAAAGCCAGTCCCAACGTGGCCACCATAAATAAGGTGCGATACTCCTCAAGATTCATCGGGAACCACCTCCAACTTCAACCCCAAAACCCGCCTTTGATAACGTCGCTTGAAGGCACGCCAAACCACATAACACAAAAGAACAACAACAACCACACCGACGAAAGACCCAATAATCCTCACAAAAAGACCAGCCACCCACAATCCATATGCCTCTTCCGTTAATCTGTAAGCCTCACTCCTCACTTCTTCCACAACGTCAAAACAGAGACCAGCAAAACGAGTAGCATTCTCAAAATCCCCTAAACGATACCAGATATGAGCT
>JGI24422J19971_10002202_pt1 | contig 12067 bp, 6 predicted proteins | sample DeeMarSWOR152_54_FD_19971 | JGI IMG/M metagenome (IMG submission 19971) | reverse complement strand
TAACAACGGGCATATCTTCCTCTCCTGAAACTACTCAACTATGCCACACTATACTACTAATATACTATGGCTCATGTTTTGGAAGGTGTCAATCACCCATTTGTACCGGTTATTCCGTTACTTTAGTTCTGGCCTGTTCAGTGGCTCCTGTTGGCCGGATACCTGATGCAAAGCACTGGCACTGTGTCTACAGTCCTCTATTCCGACTGGCCGCCAGCGGAATCGGGTCGCCACAACTTGGGAGAGAGCCTGGAGTGAATGGCAACGGAAGGACAAAGGGGTAGCCTCAAGTATATCCAACTCTTGGTGAACGACTGCCCCGATTATCGTTTTATCATGGGCGAAACTAGTTTCTCGTCTTTTCTTAGTTCGATAATGCGGTCGCGGATCATAGCAGCTTTTTCAGATTGCATTCTGCATATCCTGATTTCCTACGGTTCGTTTCATATTTTAGCACTTCATAGTCTTGAAGGAAATAGGTGGTAAAATGATCCAGGTGTATCATTATCGTTGGTGAGCTAGTCCTTCCATTTTGGCCCGCTACGTTCCAAGCCTTGCCGACTTCTGACCAAGGCTAGTATATCGTCTCCTAAACCCCAGCGCAACTCTTCCCGCAGACCCAAAAATGATATATTAGCAGTCTCAAAAATAAATGCACATTCGTCAGAAAAGTTCAATCCCCTTTCGAGGATTAGGGCTTCGGAGACGACCTTTGCTTGGTACCACGTAGTAATATAAGGCTGCCCAAGGTATTCCTCAAATCGAATAGGGTCGAGGTTAATCCCTCGACCCTATTTTTGCCTCTGAAGTAATAATCCAAGCTAATGGGCAATTTCACCCTCAGGTATACTCTGGACCTCTGCCTCGCCGCCTCTTTGCCCAGACAGCCAGTGCCACGGAAACCAGCACCACCAAGCCTATTATGACCATCTTCTCGGCCAGAGTAGTGTTGATGGCTACGGTGCTCATGGCCACAGCGGGCAATAGCCCAGCCCTCACTATTGGCTTCAGGCTGGGATGCTCAGTTATGAACCCGGCTATTGGTGGGCTGACCCTGTAATAGAGGTTTACCAGAGCTTGTCCCACCGGGTTGGTGAGCAGGTATTCATCTCTGAACCCACGGAGAATTTCTATTTCCCCGGCCATTGGCGTGCCGTAAGCTGCGGTGGCGATGAAGCACGCACCACCACCACCATCCGCCGCAGGTATGTCGAGGTCAAAGGTGTTGCTCTCTCCACTACCAGTGCCACCGAAGCCATCGTCGGCTGTAACCCTGACCTTACAATCTGGTATATATATGCCATCACCAAGCTGAGCTCTGGCGTTCCAGGTTACGGCTTTGCCCGTGCCTGTATTTACGCCGCCAACATCGCCAGCAGTGTTGGTGCAGGAATGCCAACTGCCACTGGCCCAGTACTCAAGTGTGACATATACTGGCTCGTTATCCGAGACGTCGTAGCTTATATCTACTCTAGCTGGGTCATCACTCCTCTGCGTAGCGGAAACACTGGAAACTTCAGGTGGGGTAATGATTACGTGCACAAAGCTATCAGTCCACGGGCCACCATTGTTGGCGGTGATATTCAAAGTGAATGTTACCACGTGACCACCTGGACATGCGGTATCGATGGTAAAGTCATAGGCGTCCAGGCTCGTGGCTGTATCGCCGGGAGAGATGTCACCATACTCCTCGCTATCATCGCTTATGCTGATATAGGGGTCGGTGACATAAACATGAGAATAGCCTGTGAGAACCACGTCGTCTATGTACGCCCCCTCATATATAATCATGTAGTCACTATCGAACAGGAAGCCAACTTTTGTTGCCGTTGGCGGTACCTCTACGCTATCCGATACCCAGCCGTAACTGTTGCCAGTGTAGCCCGCCATTGTGTACCACCACACGCCGTCGTTGGAGTAAATGACATAAAGGCGGTCGTAGTAATACTCGCAGCTAAGCCAGTATTTATAGCTGAGGGTAGCCGAATCGTACGCGCTGAGGTTCACATCCTTGGCCATCAAGGCTTCCATATTAACGTCATAGTATTGCCCGGAGACGTCGCTCACCTCAGCACAGTAGGCGCTAAAGTTGCCGCTGTATGTTCTGTAGTCGCTCTGCCCCCAGTAATCCTCACCATCATAGGAGTTCCAATCTTCAACTGTCCAATTTCCAGGCCAGCTCCCGTCAAAGTCCTCAGAGAATATCATAGTGGTATTACGAGTGGTTGCGGCGAGAGTAGCGGTGACATTCAAAGACGTTGTATTGGTCGAGCAGTTCATCAGGGTAACCGGCATGCTAATAGACTCACCGGGCTCTGGACATCCGTCACCATCACCGCCAGCGCTGTCATCCATTTCGTGGCTTTCGTATGTCACCCCCTCCCACAATTTGAGGCTCAGCTCAGGGTCTCCGAACAGGTTAATCTGATAATAGCACCATCTGTCAAGCCAGTCGCCAACACGGCTGGCGTTGTCCTCCTTGGAGTCCTGGTTGGCTATTCCAATATTCAATATACCCTCACCAAGCACGGCATCCCAAAACTCGCGGTCGTAATGCTGGGATGGCCCATCGGTGCTATAATACGTGCCCCAGCCATACCTTGAATTGGCAATGAATGCCACCGCACCGTGGGGTTCAGTGGTCAAGTGCTCAGATATGCAATCGTAGCTGGTGTAGTTTCCGACGTCTGTCCTGTTGTCGAATGACCCACAATAGCAACCCTGGCTATAGCCAATGAAATAGAGTTCCTCGTTAGTGAGACCGTCGACATCCGAGTTATACATTTTCATCACGTTGCCTACGTCGGCGTGTCCCAGGTGGTTTACCAGATGAGCGTTATCGTTGATGATGCCAACTATCTCGCTTTTGGGCCAATAGTCATCACGGTCATACAGCGTGGATACGTCAAAACTGGAAGCGTAGGCAGAGTCCTCAAACCCAACAGTAGTGTAGTTATGGGCACTGGAGCCCTCCTTAATCTCGTCCTTGTAGTTCCCACCCCAGGAAGCCACACCTCCGAAGCCGATATATTCCCCTACCATCCATACCTTCCTCAGGTTCTCATCGGTGTTAGCCATACTCTGGTAGGCGAGTGTTTTGCTGACGAAATTCTGCACCTCAGTCTCGGAATCAACCGGTGCTCTGCCCACATAGACCTCGGCAAGGAGGTCAACCTCACCACCACCCGGCCCATCGTTGGGCTCACCGTAGATTCCATCGGCATCATCATCAAAAGTGCCGTCCAGACAAGCGTAATACATATCTGCAGGGATATCACTATCCACCTCGTCACCAAAAACGGCAAGGCCGCGATGGGGAATGACGTTGTCTCCGCTCTCTCCACCAACATCATTAGCATCGCCATCGCCCCCTAAAAGCACATATTTCGTACCCCAATCGTTGTAGGCGTCAATGATGAAATCACGGATGCTCGTCTGGTGATCCGCGCCCCCATCAGGTCGGGTGCCAGGGTAATTGGCATAAATCCATTCTGTGGTGACAATGGTGGCGTTAATGCCTCGAGAAATCTTCTCATCCCTTAGGGCCTGGAAGTTATTAGGCCCGGGAGTAGCATTGAGAGCCTCACTGGTAATAATCACATACTCATAGTCAGGGGGGTCTAAGAGGGAGAATATCTCGAAGCTAGGCGGGGCTACGCGGTAGCTCCTGATCGTTTCTGGGTTATCCACCATTTCCCTCACCATATCCTCATCCTGTGCCAGATGACTGACACACCGCCACTCATCTTCGGCTGCTGCAGCCGCTCTGAGTGTTACTTCTACGGTCAGACTTTCGTAATAAGATAGCTGTCCTCGTCTGGGAATGTATTGTACGGGATGAAGATTCACCAGCAGTATCCTGTATCCCGTCTTGCTTTGAATCGTGTCACCAGAGTATAGCTTGCCAGGGAATAGGGCTGACGAATCATACACGTCAGGATCGGGTGGAGTTACCTTCACCGGATCTTCGTAGTTCAAATCGTAGTTCAAAGGCACTGTCTCCTGCCCCGGCTCAACCACATATGAACCTGGCAACGCTACTTTGTTGCCGCAGGTTACTGTGATGCGCTCAACATCAAAGCCATAGGGAAGCAGAACCCTTGCTGTCTTAAATGGCAGGACGGGTAACCCCGCCTCACTCCATTGAGGCAAACCCTCCATGGTTACCGAAACATAACCTTCGTCTACAGAAAGGGCGCCCTTTGGGGGTGGAACCTCCCAAGTCTCCTCAAAACTCGGCTTGGGAAAGTCATAGGTAATGGTTATTACCTCTTCCGGCGAAGCTGGGGTTTTTTGGGCAAGTATGTTTATGGGTACACGTGTGTTTGTGGGTAAAAGAGCGGAACACGATATGTTTGTGGCTAAAAGAACGAAACACAATATTAGCACACATATCCTCGACAGAGTTTTGGTCGCCATTTTCATCTTGTAAATCCTCCTTTCGTCAAATAGTCAAAAGGTGAGGTGCAAAGCTGGGGTTCCATTTTCGTTGAAAACATCGTAGGGGGGCTTCACTGCGCCCACTGTCGAAAATGCCCGGCAACTGCCTCTCGCCCATACTAAGCCGCTTTACCACCTGAGTCGGGTTCACTTGGCTGGCCACGCTCATAAGCGGATCTTATATATTATAAATATATTATAATTATGTAAGAACAAAACCTCTGAGAGTAGCTTGTCTTAGAATAACACTTCTTCAAAAAAAAAGTCAATACCTCGATTTGACAGGTACCTTGTGCCTTTTAACTCTATTATGTATACCATTTAATTTATTCATTGCTTAAATTCCATTTAGCACGTTTTGAATGAATCATGATTTGCACAATGTGGGACTGCACGGATTGGAGAAAGTTATTATTGAGTCATTTTGATTTGTTGTAAATAATAGAAGCTGTTAAAATAGAAGCGACACAAACGAGCAAAGGCTCCATGAAATAATCAGGAGAGGCTAAATATGACAGTAAATTACGAATCCGAAAAGATAGTCTTGAGATTGTGGTACATGACGCACCGAACCTGCGACTGGCTCAGGAGGTGTGAAGACCGAGTATTTGGCGACTACAAGCTTACTAAGGAACAGTATGCAGTGCTTTCGACTATAAAATACCTCGATGAGCCTGTAAGAGTAACTGACATAGCCCGATGGTTAGAACGTAGCACGAACAGCGTCAGTATGATAGTCGACCGCATGGTCAAAATTGGTCTGCTCAGAAGGGTAAGAGACAGGAGAGACCGCAGGGAAGTACGTGTGATTATTACCAGCAAGGGGGAGGCCATCCTTAAACCGGCAATTCTGGCAGGCTGGGAGTTTATTGGGAAAATCCTGTCGCCACTATCACATGAGGACAGGCATACCTTGCTCAGTCTGCTCGAGACGCTAAAATACGAGGCATTTAAGTATCTCCATCCCGGAGCGGATATAGAGGAAATGAGGAGGAATGAGATCACGGGCCAGGCCAATTTAGTGGAACGGCTGGTCCAGTACACTTCGCTCTCCACTCCCGAAGCCAAACGTCAGGGTGGTAAAAAGAAGAAGGCCATACGATGAGGGCAGTTCACCTTACTTATGCTAGCTGGCGTAGGGCAGCTCCGCAGGGTCCGCAATAATCCCCGTAGAACGCAACATGCTCCCTGTTTCAACCCACAGGTAAAACACCTTAGCCACCGCGAAAGACCGCCTAGATTTTGATTGATGCATGAAAGTCAGGATTGTGCAACCCCCTTTTGTGGATTAGGGCTTCAGGGACAACCTTTGGCTTGGCACCACGTAGTAATATAAGGCTGGCAAAGGTATTCCTCAAATCGAATAGGGTCGGGGTTAATTCCTCGACCCTATCTTTTTGCCTCTAGTGACAATCCAGGCTAATGGGCAATTTCGTCCTCAGGTATACCGTGGACTTCTATCTCGCCGCCTCTTTGCCCATACAGCCAGCGCCACGGAAACCAGCACCACCAAGCCTACTATGACCATCTTCCCGGCTGGAGTAGTATTGACGGCTATGGTGCTCATGGCTAGAGCAGGCACTAGCCCAGCCCTCACTATTGGCTTCAGGCTGGGGTGCCCAGTTATGAACTCGGCCATTGGTGGGCTGACCGTGTAATAGAGGTCTACCAGGGCTTGCCCCACCGGGTTGGTGAGGAGGTATTCATCTCTGAACTCACGGAGAATTTGTATTTCCTCTGCTATGGGCGTGCCATAGGCTGCGGTGGCGATGAAGCACCCCCCACCAGCCGCCCTAGTGGTAAAGCTCCACGTATAGTCATCTGCTGGCGAGTCTTCGGCAATTCCATTCTCGTTCCCATCAAGGCCATTGCCTGCTGAATCCTTGGCAGTGCCATCAATTGTTACCGTGTATGCCGTGCTATAAGCCAGGTTAGTGGTGGGGTTAAAAATCATGGTGGTATCGCCAGTCCAGCTAAATGAGCCAGGAACAGTCGGCGAGATGGAGAAGGCATTTTCTGCTGAAGTGGTGTCCATAGACTCGCTAAAATCAATAGTGATGCTGGAATCGACAGATACACTGGAGCCGGTCGGCGACCTGCCAGTTATCGTCGGCGGAGCTGTGTCCACAGTATTAACTACTATATTGGTTGCGATTTCCTCATGAACGCTGGGGAAATAGACAGTGGCATAGTTAGTGACTGCGGTACCATGAGTTGCATCGCTTCTCACATTGGCAGAGAAGGTAAGGGTACCACCTACACCAGGATCAACCGTCCCAATTAGCCAGGTAATGGTGCGCGTAGGTTTATCATAGGTGCCCCCAGCACCGATCACCAGCGTGGAGTCATCTAAACCTGCATGCAATACGTCAGTGACATTTACCCCAAAGGCCGTCCCTGCCCCTTCATTCTCATACCTTACGGTGTAATCTAGGGTTTGACCAGCCCGGACATTGCCCTCCGGACTAACTGCTTTATCCACCACCGGGACAGGGATTAGCTTCTCGGACGGCACGGCGAGCCACTCTGCTGGGTAGCCCAGGTCGAGGGTCTGTCCACCGAACTGATTGACAACCTGTACCTGCAGATAGGGAGCCTCGGTGCCCCATATCTCGTAGAATACCAGATGTTCATGCGGGTTCATGATGTCCGTTACATTACCCCCGTGTGTTTTCTGGACGGGGTTGGCGAAGTAAGCGGGCTCGATTACCAAGACCCCTGGGTCATCGCCGAACTGGTCGGACAGATTGACAGCCACCCCCATGGATGGGCCTTCGATGACCTCGTAGAGCAAGTAGTGGTCGAGACCCACCGGCGGGTCGTGGTACTCCTTCTGGGTCGGTACAGCCAGCCCGACCGAATTGGAGGACACTGTCAGCATCTGCTCGCCAAACTGGTTGTTGACCGTCACTTGCCACAACTGAGGCTCGTCTTCGTACTCTAGGTTGTACACCATGAGGTGGTAGTCGGGGTTCAAAATCGGCGTCAGCTCCTCGTCGTGCAACTTCTCGACAGGATTGCAGAAAAACGAGGTATTCGTCACCAGAGCATCGAGCTCAATGAACTGGTCCTCCAGATGCACAACCTCCCCTATGGGCTCCACGCCCTCCGGCAAGTAGCACTTGAAGTGGTCGACATTGGAGGTTATTCTCGCCCGGAGGCAGACATTCCAGTCGTAAACATCACCGGCATCTTCCCAAACCGAACCATCTACGCTTATAAAGCAAACACCCGTCTGTATCGGTGGCTCGCAATAGCCGGTGTACTCATATTCTATAGGTACGGGATAATAATAGCCGGGAGTGGTCATTTCGACGGCAACGGTGAACTGTTGACCGTTGCTCACTGGCACCGGGCTGGTGAGGGGTATGGAGTAATAGCCATACTCATCACAGCTACCGGTCTGGTAGGCAAGCTGGTTTTGAAGACCGTTGGATGGGTCACCATCATTATAAACATAAATCTCGTAGGACGCATCCTCGTCAGTTGTCCAGAAATCGACGTGGGTTAGGTCGCCGTCCTGCGCCGAGGTGAAGACGCTCGCCATCCAGCATGTTTCAGTATAACCAGTGCCAGCAGAATCCCATTTGCCAATTTCGTCCCAGTAGTAGAGCGTCTCATTGGGGTTATAGTCCCCGTACTCGAGATAGGCTATCCCCGTCATGCAGCTTGAATCGTAGGCAAGCCAGAAATAGCCATCACTAGTGATAGCATCACCTGCCCAGGGATCTGCCGTCCCCCAGCTGTTCTTGACCAGCCAGGCGCCGGTGGTTCCGTAATGACTAGGGTCACGAGGGTCTTTATGCGGCACATCATCGTCCCAGCCAATGATTGAGACCAGGTGGTTGGAGTCTTTGTAACATGGGTAATAGTCGTAGATAGCCCCGTAAGTGCCATCGGCGTACTCTCCAGACGAGTCATAGAAAAAGCTCATGGTAACCGGCCCGTTATTGTATACCGCCGCCTTTATTAAGGCAGTTTGGCTCTCGTCATCGGTTACATGCCTATATCCGGTAACTTTTTTAACCGGTGTGCAGTTGTCACAGACACACGTTCCGTCACAATTTAAACCAGCCGTATTATAAGGATTGCAGGATTCCAAGACGGAACCTTTCTTGATAAAGACCTCGCTTGCCTTTAGACTATTTCCGCCGCCCATACACGGCTCATCAGGCTCATCATAAAGGTAGACCCAGGAACGGTCAACGCACAGAGCCACGCTCTGCTCGGAAAAATCATATCCGGTACTCTCACCCAGCAGGACTGCTGATTCTAAGACAGATGTCGTTCCGAAAGCCCAGCAGGTGCCGCAGGGGTTCTGGTTTTTCACCGGGGTCACCTTGCCGTAGTCCCTCCAGTCCCAGCTACTAGGCAGCTGAGCTAGCAGTGCCATCGACTCCTGTGCCGAAATTCCCTCAAGGTGGCTCAAGTCCATGGTTGGGGGAATATAACCGTAGAAACTTTCAGGTGGCTCCTCAAGAAACTCGATGAAATCGGGGTTTAGTGGAGCCAGCTGAAACTTATCATCCTCACCATCCTCCGCCAGTGTCGGAATCACGCTGTTCAAAAATGTGACACCGCTTGCGAAGAGTGCCACAATAACGATTATAGCTAGTGCCATTTTAACAATTGTCATTATCGCCCTCCTTGATAATATTCACTAGAGATAACCGAAGAAGGCAGTGGCCCACTACCTTTACTTAGTAGTTCCACTGCCCTTGATCATTTCATCCTCCCAGAATTCATTATCCCGAGACATCAATCGGCGAGGTTTCCGTATAATTAACCGCCAGCAAGCCAAAATCAGAAATATTCATTATTTCATTGCGGTCAAAGTTAGCCCTAGCGTCATAGGCAGGTTCCCCCTCTGTTTTCGTAAATGGTACTGCCAGTATACCAAAATCGCTAATGCGGTGACACAACTCCACGCCTATTCTAGTGCAGCAACCGATGTTCATCTGTACCAAGCCAATTTGCCCCCTGAGCCGGGCTCATATAGGTACTACCTACGAGATTAGTTCGTATAAGAATAGCACTTCTTCAAAAAAAAGTCAATACCCCAAATAGAATAGGGTCGAGGTTAATTCCTCGACCCTATCCTTTGCCTTCGTGCAGTAAAGGAGGCATTTTATTTACGCACCGGGATTCAGAACGCGCCCGACAAAGAGGATGGCACCCGTCTCAATGTCGCGAATCAGGAAGATGAAGGGGCGGTCTATGGTGACTTCCACAGGAGGTTCAGGTACTGCTGTTAATTCCATAATCACTGCGGTGGCAGCAGCCGCCTCGGTGCCAGCTTCATCCACGGCAACGAATGCCTTGTGCACAACGTCTGATATGAGTAGCTCACGATTACCAGTCATTCCGGAGAAATCCGCGTTGCTAGAAAAGGCAATCGGCATGCCCATCTCGGCGAGGGTATCCTTAAGGCTGAATTCTGAGTCGAATTCAAACCGGGGCATCGTTAGGGTGATCTCAGTAGGTTGCAGACCGCTTATGATGTCACAGACCTGTTGAGCCTGAAGTCCTTCTTCAAAAGCCTCGAACTTGCCAGCTTCAGGCAGGAGGATAACCATGGAGAGTTCACCGCCATCATATCGCAGCTCAACTGCCTGGTATCCTTCCCCCTCGGTGTAGCCGAAGGACTCCATCTGTTTCATCATCGGCACTATCACCTGCCCGCCGTCAAGAAGGTAGAAAGGGCCGTCTGCTGTCATGTCCTCATCGAAGGGGTATTCCCAGGCAGCATTGAAGTAGATAGCATTGGTTAGCACAAGGCGGGTCAGTTCACCAATCGCGCCTGGCGGGATAAGGTCTTCAATGCGACCTTCCGTCTGCTTACTGACCCAATCATTTATGGTGAGGCGGGACTTTTCCGTCTCCGTTATGAAATCCAGTATTCTCAGCCCGGCACCGTAGTTCTCAGCCAGGACATCGAGGAAGTCAGACAGGAACTCATAATCCTTTTGCCCCCAGATGGCGTTAACAATGTTCAGCCTGAATCCTTCCCCGTCCTTGCCTGCAGCACCTTCACCCCTTTTGGCAAGTTCTGCATCAAGCCAGTTAAATGCCGGGTGCAGCCTATCCTGCTCAAGAAGGAATTGAAGGGTATCGGCCATCTGCTGAGCGGTTTCGTTACTTGCTCCGGCGTATGTCATTGCCAGCGCCAGTGAGATGCTATAGGGAGAGTAGAAAAGATTATCCTCCTCCCCTTTAAGTGCCTGATAAAGCTCAAAGGCGAAGGCGCTGTTTCCTTCAACCAGCAATGCTTGCTCACTTGTGCTGACATCCGGTGAAGTTATCCGCTCTTTATCTGATTTGAGCACCTCGCCTGCTGCCGGCTGAGCCATCTGAATAGAGGCTATCACCGGCAGCAGCAACACTATGACTAATACGGCTATCGATCTCTTATTCATTTTGTTCACCTCCTACAAGTATTTAAACTGTTTAATTTTTCTCTTCAGTTCAAATTTGGCCATTATGGAAGCTCCACCTCATTTATGTAATCCAGATTTTCCAGGCTGTTCATCTTTATCTTGGCGTCCGAGATAGTGTAGAGAACATCGTCTATGTAAAGGGACCTCGTCACCGAGAAGGAAGAGCGAAAGTAGTAATAATCTTGCTCCAGTTCAGCGAGATTCTCAATATGGGTGATTCCACCTGTTAGGTTGAGGCCTACATCCGGGGATATATGGAATATGTAAGCGCCTTGCCAGACAGGCTTGCCGTAAGCGTTGGAGGGAACTCCGTAAGGATACTCCGACTCATCTATCTCCGCGACCGAAACAGGTATCACCAGCAAGTTCCTGGACTTATCAAAGAGAAATGCCTTGTGGTCCCACAAAACCGGTGAATCGGTGCCCCTGTGACCTATTATTTCCTTGTCTATCTCCCTCGGGTTGTTGACATCGCTGACATCGAAGAGCGATATCTTGACTCCTTGATACCAGGCAAATTCCCCCTCGTCTGTTGTTTCCTTACCTATCCCTATAAGGTGGTTCTCGTCGTAGGGATGGAGGTAGTCTGAATAGCCAGTTACCTTTAAGTACCCGAGCTCCTTAGGGTAACGGGGGTCACTGAGGTCTATCACGAATAGCGGGTCAACCTTCTTGAAGGTTACCAGATAGCCTCTTTCACCCATAAACCTGGCGGAATATATGGTTTCCCCGGGAGCGAGGTTTTCCAGTGAGCCAGTAATGTTGAGGGCCATATCCAGAGTGTATATGTGGTTCCGGGATGTTCCCTCGTGGGTTGTGGTTGCCACCCTGAAGTAGCCGTCATACTCGTCCATGGAGAACTGATTCAGCACCATGCCAGGGACCTCGCCACTGGCGACATACTCGATTTCATCACCTTCTATATGAATCCGGTGGATAGAGCTTTTTCCAAAATCCCCTACATCCCTCCCCCACACCGGGAAGGTCAGGTAAATGTTATTCAGAGAGACGTAGAGGTTGCTGCTGGCTCCAAGCAGGATTGTTTCATATGTTGGCTCCTGGTCATCATTCTGCGTGTTTATGGCCATAATAGTCGTGTACATATAATAGTAGTCAGAGACATCGCAGTAGTAGATATCTGTGGCAGGTATTTCCGTCTCGTTGCCGCCGCAATAAATCCTGGGGAGGTT
>JGI24422J19971_10002200_pt1 | contig 12069 bp, 12 predicted proteins | sample DeeMarSWOR152_54_FD_19971 | JGI IMG/M metagenome (IMG submission 19971) | reverse complement strand
ACCATCGAGTTGAAGCCTGATTTCATGATTATAGCCGGAGATTTGTTCAATCATGCTCGTCCGTCAAACGTGACGTTAGAGAGAGCTATTAAAGATTTTAGTCGTCTGCGCAAAGCTGGAATTCCTGTTCTGGCAGTTGACGGTTCACATGATTCAGCGCCTAACGTTGTAACTGGAACCATTTTGAATCCTTTGGACAGTGCCGGGCTCATTTATTACTTGCCAAGACATGAAGGCGCTTGCTGGCGAAAGAAAGACTGCTGCTACGTTTATGGTGTGCCGAATTTTAGAACTAGGCGGAAGACTGAAGAGTTGCTTCCAGCTTTTATGGAGCAAAACAAACCAGCACCAGATCCAGAGCTGTTTAACATCTTTGTTTTGCACATGGCTTTAGATATTCCGAGCCTGACTCCCCCTTATATAGAGGCTGAAGCTCCACCTGAGCTTATACCAGAAGGTTTTGATTATTATGCTGCTGGGCATGTGCATAAATCTTACAAGGACAGGTTTAAGACAGGTCTGCTTGTTTATAGCGGAAGCACAGAAACTGTTGATTATGAAGAAGCGAAAAATGATAAGGGCTTCTATTATGTTGAGGTGGACGAAAAGGGAACAGCCTCGCCGCAGTTTATGCGGTTAGAGTCTCCACGCAAGTTTGTTGTGTTGGATCACGACTTCACTGGTGTAACTCCTTCAAAAGTAACCGAGCTAGTCGTTCAGCTTGTAAGGGGGGCTGATGAAGAAGGTGTAATAATAGTTCCAGTGTTGAGAGGAGTTTTGCCTGTTGAGGCGACTCGTGCAGAAGTAGATGTTTCTCAGCTTAGAAGTGCTGCTGAAAAGGCTTTGCTCGTGCACCCTGTTGTTTTGCTGCGTGAAACTGAAGTATCAGAAGAGATTGTTCGTTCAATATTCGAAGCCGAGTTCAAGGATTTAAAAACGAAAGCTTTCGAATACTTCATGCAGATTTTCTCCGAACGCTACACCAGTGACGAAGCCGAAAAAATAGCCCGCGTAGCAGTCAGCCTTATTGAACCGCTAACCAAAAAGGAGGAAGAAAAAGTGAAACAAACCTTCGAGGAGCTTCTGAAATGAGAATTGAAATTATTCAATTAGAAAACATCCGCTCTCACGTAAAGTCAACAGTGCCCTTTACAAAAGGCTTCAACTGTCTAGTTGGCGGTTTAGGCTGTGGAAAATCCAGCACATTGTATGCCATAGACTTTGCGTTGTTTGGAGAACCTCTTGGCAGAAGCTACGATTACCTGCTCCGTGAAGGTGCAGACAACGGAAAAGTTACACTTCAATTCGTTCAAAACGGAAAAAGTTACAAAGTATTGCGTGGACTGAAGAGGCGTGGCAAGGGCATAGGCCAAGACTTTGATGAGCTGAAACTCTTTCAAGATGAAAACTTAATAGCAAGTGTGAAAACTGACGCAATGGCTGAACAACTCAAGACGATAACGGGTTTGGATAAAGAACTTTTCCGTGAAATAGTTTGGGTTCGACAAGAACACTTGAAGGAACTTCTAGACGCTAGACCTAGAGAAAGACAAAAACGCTTAGACGAATTATTCGGCTTATCAGACTACGAAAAAGCATGGAGCAACCTCGCTGGATATCAACGCGAATACGAAGGAGAAAGAAGAGCCTACGAAAGGGACTCAGATGTTGTTGGAATGGAAAAACTAAACACCAAATATAACCATGTGGCTGAGGAATTTTCACTTATCGAAATCGAACTGCAAGATATGGCACAAAAACTGGAAGAAGCCAAAAAAGCCCTAGAAGATGCAGATCTGAAACTTAAAAGACTGGAAGAGGTGAAAACCCTGACTGAAGAGCTTAAACGGAAAGAGGCGCAGACACAAGCAAACCTAACGAATGTGGAGGATGCTTCAGCTTCTTTAGCTGAGAAAATTGAAGGGAAAAAAATCGTTGTTGAGAGTTTGAAGCAACGTTTGAACACTATGAAAACGCAGACGGAATCTTGTAAGGCTGAGTTTAAGGAAATTGGAATTTCGCCAGACCAGCCGATTGAAGCGTTAAGACAATACATGTTAACGTTTGATGATCAAATCGCCAGCCTAAAAGGTGAAGAAGAAGCAGCCCTCAGAACCATGCAAACAGACCGGAAAAGACTTTCCTCACTATCCGCTGAAAACCGCTGTCCACTCTGTCTCCAATCCTTAACAGAGCAATACAAAAACAACCTAATGCGAATAATTCAAGAAGAAAATAGTGGAAGGCAAAAAACGATAAGTCAGCTTCGACACGACATTGAAGAATTGAGACAAATAAAAAACAGGGCAAACGCTGCGTTTTCAAACCTGCAAATGCTTGCTCCAAGAATTGAGGAGATGAAAACGCGCATAAACGACGAATCTCAAACACTGGCTGAACTTTCAAAAGAATTTGAAGAAAAACAAAGACTAGAAAACGAATTGCGTGTGCAACTTCAAGCTGCACGAACCGAAATTGGCAAGTTCGACATGTCCGAGCTGGAAGACGCAAGAGTTCAGAGAGAACAAGCTTTCAGACAATATTACCTGTTAGAATCCGAGTTGCGGACTAAGGAAAACCGCAAAAAAGACTTGTTTAGGCGTTTAGACGAAATGAAAGAGAGAATTGACCAAGCCCAACAAAAGATTGAACGCATGGAGAAAATAACAAAGGTTGTTGAGATCATCGGTGGCATACGCAACGCTTACAGAAGCATTCAGCCTAAATTGCGAAGCGAATTCGTGAAAATCTTAAGAAACTTTGTCCAGCAAGTTCTTGATAACCTAATGGGCGGACAAGGTCCGCTAATAAACGTCCTAATCGACGAAACTTATACACCCTATGTGAAAAGCGAAAGCGGTGTCGAACGAGAAGTTTCAAACCTATCAGGCGGAGAAAGAACATTGCTTGCCTTTGCATATCGCCTAGGACTAGGCCAATTAATCATGCAGTCTAGAACAGGCCACGGACTAAGCATACTCCTGCTTGATGAACCAACCGAAAGCCTCGGAAGAGAAGACGGATCAATAGACCGCCTAGCCGAAGCAATCTCACGTTTCAAAGCCATAGAACAAATAATCGCGGTTACGCACAGCGAAGCGTTTGCAGAAAAGGCTGAACACGTGATAAGGCTTGAAAAACAAGCAGGCATAAGCAAAATTTCATTGATGATTAAAAACTTTCAAGAATAACATTTACGGAGAAAGCCTTCATAGTTATTGGTACATGTCTAATACTTGGTGAACCATTAATCCTACACAAGTTAACAATCACGATGGTTTTTGATGAGCACGCTTTTAAGTAAGTTTTTACTCATGAATAAAATGGTGAATATGGAGGGAAGCATTTTTTACTCGTCTTTAACGCTGTTCGCAATGTGCTGTTTAGCTCTGGCTATATCCATTTTTTTACGTTTAAAATCTCGTGCAATAAACAGTCTCCCTAAGAACTTATCAGCTAACGTATTTGATAAAACCTTCGTCGTTTTCAACCCTTATCAAGAACACGGAAAAATTATTCACAGTTTCTTATTAGTATTGCCTATAGTTGTATTCTTTGCTTCTATGGGTTTTATTCTTATTGTCTGGAAAATTTTAGAGTACGGTCTTTTGCTAAGTTTCTTTACATTGATTATCGGAATAAATCTGATAGTGATGGAAGGTGCGTCCGACGCATATCAGAACTCCAATACTTTTATTAAGGCTATTCAAGGTGGAACCAGCTTAGGAGTCGGTGACTTAAAGGTCTTTAAAATGATAAAAAAAGTCATGCCAAAACTAAGTAACTATTACCTTGGATTATCAATATTTTTTATGGCGTCTGCAGTGATGTTACCCTATATTTGGTCTTCAATGCTATGGTTTCTCGCTTGGTTTATCGGTTTAATACTTCAAGTTAGTGCGCCAACAGGAGTTATAAGCTGGCAAATAGCTGTTTTTCTATTCGCTCTAATATTTGTCGCTATTCAAATTTTTGCTTCAACAGTTAAAAACAAACTATTGAGTCATTTGATGGAATTTTAATAGTCGGGATACAAGTGAATTGCATTGTTGAGAGTTTTACAGAAAAATAAAAAAAGCTGCTTAAGAAACTGGTTTTTCCTTGACAACCGTGTTTTCTAGGACGCCGATTTTTTCAATCTCTATCTTTACAAGATCGCCAGCTTGCAGAAACTTCGGTTGAGGCTTCAAAGCAAAACCAACACCGGCAGGAGTGCCAGTTGCAATAATATCACATGGTTCTAAAGTCATTACTCGGCTTAAGTGATGTATTATTTCATAAACGTTGAAAACCATGTTTCTGGTTGTTGAATTTTGACGAAGTTCATTATTAACCCAAGTGCGAATGGACAAGTTAGATGTATCCTGAAGCTGGTTTACGGTGGTTATGCATGGTCCTGTTGGAGCGAAAGTGTCAAAGCTTTTACCTCTGGTCCATTGCTTATCCTTGAATTGAATGCCTCGCGCAGAAATATCATTTAGGATGGTGTATCCGAAAATGTATGATTCAGCCTCTGAAACTGAAACGTTTTTAGCTTTTCTCCCCATCACAACGGCTAATTCAGCTTCATAGTCAAGTTGCTTAACAAAGCTCGGCTTAACAATGTTTTCGTTTGGACCAATTATCGTTGTATGTGGTTTCATGAAAATTATCGGTTCATCTGGTATAGCAGCCTTTTGTTCCTCAGCATGATCTCGATAGTTTAAACCTAAACAAACAATTTTAGGAGGAGCCGATATAGGCGCCAACAAAGTCATTTCGTTGACTGGCGAGGAAGCATGTTTAACATCGTTTTCCGTGGCTTTTTCAAGTAATCTCTCTGCAGTTCCAACACCTTTTGCTCCTAGGGCTATAAACTCTTCTAATGATTTTGGAAGTTTTTCGTTCAAGCGTTTCGCTAGACGAGGCAAGAAAATTACTTCATTGTTTATCAAAACGCCGTAATATTGTCTTTTTTCATCGCGGCAACGAACCAGTTTCAATACTAGATTCCTTCTCTTAGCCCGGAACAACTCCAATTCTTGTCACAGAAACATTCCTTTTTTGAAGTTCATGAATTAACGGGTTTATGCCTACAGAATCGCTTGCAATGTGCCCAGTAACTATCAAGTTTCCCTTGCTTTCAGCTCTCAGTTTCTCCAGATCTACAGGACTTATGTGAATGTACACAATTGTTCCAACGCCGTGTTTGAAGTATGTCTTCGCAATTTCATAACCACCGTTCGTTCCAGCACCATGCGACATCACAACTTTTCCAGCAAGGTTTTCAGTCTTTCCCAGTCGAATCTTAATTTTTGTAACTGCATTTTTGAATTCATTCAGCTCTGTAAGAGCAGAAACTACGTCTTGCACCGTGGAATTTTCGTTGATTCTGCTGTGAATTTGTTCACTAATTATTCTTCTTCCAACTTCATCTAAAGGTGTGTGTATGTTCATGTAAGGCATTTTCAAAAGTTTTGCAACGTCAACTGCATGAGCATAATTTTGTGTATGTCTCTGCACCTCTAATGCTTGGAGTTTCTTCGTAACAGCTTTTTCCGCTTCTTCCTTCGGAACTCCAGCCTTGATCATTTGTTGAATGTGTCTTTTGAAGACTTTATGAAAGTTTATGACGGCAGTTCCGCCTTGTGGATGATGAGCAATCACAGCATCATAACCTAACTGTTTCGCAAGCAAGAGTTCAGGAACACCAGCATCTATGCCAAACAAGACCTTTCCAATATCTCTACCGCTCACGTATATAGTGCTGTCTTTCGGTACTTCTTTCAATCCTGCAAGTTTCAAGGATAATTCCATAATTTCTTCAGTATTCACCACAATATTCACCTTCAAATTCTTGGAACATTGATATAACGAAAAATAGGTATAAACTTAACTTACGTGGTAACATTCAATTGGAAGTGAAAAGGGCGGCTAGATGCGTGTGAGAACAAGGAAACTGGCTCTGACAGAAGGTATAACAGCTGGGGTTCTCTTTGGAACAGCAGCCATCTTCATAAGATTGCTACAAAACCTAGACGCATTCTACATAGCTTTCTGGCGTCTAATAATCGCCTGCCTAATTCTAGCCGTAATATTGCTTGTTCTTAGAAAATCCTTTAACCGTAACCTCGTAAGAAAAAACCTAAAAGAACTCCTCATCCTCAGCGTTTTCCTTGCTCTCCACTTCATATTTTTCATATCTGCCGTAAAGGACACAACAATCCTAAACGCAACTGTCCTCGTAAACACAACTCCAATTTTCTCAGTGTTCGTCTCAACTTTCCTTTTTAACATTAAACCATCCCGTTTAGCGATTTTGGGCTTAACAATCTCGTTCATGGGTGTACTCGTAATTGCCTATGCTGAAACCACTATTACGAATGCAAATGCTTATCCAGAAGGTGTTTTCCCAAGCCTGAAAGGCGATTTAGAAGCTGTTTTGGCTGCGTTAGTTGAAGCCTTCTATCTGAATTATGGCAGAAAAATACGTAAAAAGATGAATGTACTTCCCACAATGTTCCCAATATATGTGCTCACAGCAGCAATCATAGGAATATCAAGCATACCCGCAACAAACAAATTTTTAACGTTGCCAATTGCAACAGAAATAATCCTTCCACTGATAGGACTAGGCATACTGCCGACAGCAGCAGCTCATACACTCTATTTTTCTTCTTTATCAAACCTGAAATCCTTCGAAACCGCAACAATGGCTTTGCTTGAACCCATCGGCGCTACAATTCTAGGCATAATCTTATTTCAAGAAAAACCCGCGCCAATATTCGTTTTCGGCGCCGTTTTCATTCTGCTAGGAATCCTCTTCATCGCCAAAGAGAAGAATTGAAAGCATTCTAGTTTGACGAAACAATAAAAAAGGATTAGCAGGTATTAATGTGCTAAAATGAGTTGAGACGATGACAGCTAACAGGAAGATGCTGAAGGCTTTGAAGTCCGCCATAACCTGTCTTGATGACTCAATGCTGGCTATAGATAAAAAAGATGATTACTTGCTTACGGATAGCGTTTGGCATGCAGCGGCCGAACTAGAATACGCATTGTTCCTATTCTCAATAACAGTTCAAAATGAAATCGACAAATCAAAATGGAAGCTTAACCCAAAACTCAAAAAAGTGGAAGTGGGTCCAACGCTGGTTACAGTGCAAGATCTGCTTAACGAAGCTGAAAAGTGCATGAAGAACGGAAAGCTGTTGGATGCTTACAAGAGTGCTTACATTGCAAGACACTATATGTTAAAAGTTCAGAAAGATTTGGCTAAAAAGAAACGTGAAGCACTCGAAAAGAAAAAATAGGCTATTCTTCCTCGGAGATTTTCCTCTCTTTAATAACCCAAGTGTTTTCTTTTCCACTTATAACTCTGAAATATTCCTTTAGTTCCTGTTTGTGAAGGAATTTTCGCAAAAGCACTCGCAAGTATGATCTTGAAACGTTTTTTCCTTCGCCCTTCACAACTATTTCGTCTGTTGCCCTTTCCACTTCTGCTTTCGTTTTTTCTTCTAGGAATTCGATTAGTCCCTTGATTACGTCGCTGCCTTCGCTTTTTAGTTCAGATATATCAACTCTCATTTCTGACATGGCTAATCACTTATTTCCGAACCATTATAACTCTTACTTGGTCGCATGCATCCTCACAGGAGTCCGCAATCATCTCTATGGCTTCGAAAAGTTGACTTACTAAAACCGCTACTCCAGCCGTTGGCAAGTCTTCTTTTCCCAGCAGTATTCTGGCTTTTTCGTGTATGTCGTCAACTTTTTCTTCCTTTCGTTCCACGGTGTCTGCAGCTTGAAGCGCTTCTTCTGGTTTTGTCATCATTTTGTTGACGCACTTTTGAAGGGAAATCGCACAGTCCTTTACGTTTCGAACCATTTCCATGAACACATCCTTGAGTGAGATTGGCACCTGCTCCATCGATATAGCTGTCAGTACACGAGTGGACTCTCTACTCCAATCCGCAACCATGTCTACCCTCTTTACAAGTTCCATCAAGTCAGCCCTGTCAATCGGTGAGAGTTCTCCTTTTGAAACGTCGTCCATAACTTTTCTTCGCAATCCGTCTGCTTCCTTTTCACCGCTTGTCACTCTCTTGATACATGTTTGCTTTTCTTTTTCGTCTTTTCTAATGGATGCACCTATTGCCATTTCTAAATCTGCAACTATTCCTGTTGTCAGGGCCAGGTGTCGCTGCACCGTTGCTAATGCTTTTGTTTCTCTTCTTTTCTCAAACCACTTTATTAATTCACTCAACAGCTAATTCCTCCCTCAACCCTGCCTCTGGATACGCAAATACGTGCGTCTTTTCAGGTGAAAAGCTTAGGGTGACTTTTTCGCCTACCTTAAGCCACTCTTCAACTAAAGATGGTCTAACAACCACAACTGAATCCTCGTTTCTGAGTCTAATTTCATATCTTATATTTGTTCCCTCAAATGTTATTCTTTCTACAATGCCTAAAATCGAATTTTTGGTTTCCTTTATCCCCTTTTCAATGACAAAAGTTTCTGGTCTTATGGCTAAAACCACCCTATCTACCTTCTCCAAATTTTTTGGAAGTCCTGCTTGAACTTTTATTCCACCGCGAAGCTCTATGGTTGCTCCTGTTCTGCTTAGGTTTGAGATGTAGCCTTCTAGAAAGTTTGATTCTCCGATGAAATGGGCTATAAAAACGCTTTTCGGTGTCATATAAAGCTCCTTTGGAGTTCCAACCTGCAGAATTTTTCCCTTTTTTATGACTGCGATTCTGTCTGAAATTGCCATGGCTTCAGCTTGGTCGTGTGTGACGTGTATGGCTGTTAGCTCCAAATCCTTCGTCATCCTTCTTATTTCATATCTCAATTCATTTCTCACCTTTGCGTCCAACTGTCCTAACGGCTCATCGAGAAGTAGCAATTTTGAACCCGCTGCTAATGCTCTTGCCACAGCTATCCTCTGCATCATGCCTCCGCTCAGCTCGTTTGGATAGGCATCCAAACGTTCATGTAATCTAACCATCTCAAGCACTTCATGTCCTATTGTCTCTGCCTTTTTCATGTCGAAACCTTTCACTCTCGGACCGTAAGTTACGTTATCCCAAGAATTCATGTGCGGAAATAAAGCAAAAGTCTGGAAGACAAACCCAATGTCCCTATCTTCAGGCGGGACATCGTTAACAAATCTATCTCCAATGTAAATTTCACCTTCATCTGGCTCAATTAACCCAGCGATAAGCCTTAACAAAGTTGTTTTTCCACAACCGCTTGGACCAAGCAACGAGAAATACTCCTTATCGTAAATATGGACGTTTACACCGTCCACGGCAACTATTTTTCCATACCTCTTTGTCACGTTAACCAAGCGGACATCAGGCACTTGTTTCCGCCTCCTTTGAGTCTATACGGGCGTGAAATAGTGCATAAGATTTTAGCGGTATATTAAACATGCTAATATGCTCCCCTTCCTTTTACAACAAGCCTCAGAACCAACAAGATTATGAAAGAGAATAGTATAAGGAAACCGCAACCCAGCCCTAGAGTTGATGTTGAAACTCCATTCTCAACCCAGTTAACCAATAATACCGGAGCAGTAACAAGGTTGCTTACAACTAAAGTGGCTCCAGTTTCACTCACACTTCTTGTAAACACCATTATCGCACCAGAAAGCATAGAATACTTCGTAAGCGGAAAAATTATCGTTCTAAACACACCCAGTGGCTTTGCTCCAAGCGTCCTTCCAGCTTCCTCCAGCTCCATACTTATTCTTTCTGCGGCAGCTGACATTGACCTTATAAAATAGGGATAAGTGATGGAAAGATGCGCGAAAATGAGCAGCCAGATGTCAGGCATGAACGCAAAATTCTCCCAGAAGATGGCGAGGGAAGCGCCTAACGCAACCGAAGGGACAATTATTGGAATGTTGACAAGCACGTCTAAAACCGCCGAGGGACCATTTCCAATTTTCCTTCGCGCTATTATTATCGCCATAGGCAAACCGATAACAACGTTTAACAATGTAACAACAATTCCAACGAAATACGAGAGAGATATGCTTTGCCAATAATCTCCCCAAACACCAACCCCACCTAAGGCTTCCGGCAGAACACCTGTAAAAATGGCTTCAAATGCTGGAACTGCCACGAAAAGAGACGGAACAAGCACTATAACGAAAAATACTAAAAGCGTTATGCCATTTCTAGAAGATGCAATTGTGGAACTGCTCAATTTTCTCTCTGCCTTAGGCCAAACTTTTCTGACAGGCATTTTGAGCCTAGGCCCCAACAATCTTATTGTTACAAATACTAAGCTGGAGAGTATTATCAATATGGCGCTAACGAAGACAAGTGGACCAGCTTCGCCAATGTGCTTATTGATGAATATTGGACCGTGGACGAATACCCCTGCAACCATCATTGTTGCCCCTGTTTCTGAAAGGGACCTTGCGAAAGCTAGAGTGAAGGAGGCTATCAGTGAGTGTTTTAGAATGGGAAACGTGACAGTTCTATCAGCTGTCAGCGGGGCTGCACCTAAAGTTCTTGCTGCTTGCTCATATTCGAGCTTATAATCAAGCAATGCCCCAACCATCACCCTAACCACGACTGGAAATGAAAAAGCAAAATGTAGTAGGATTACGAGGAGCCAGCCGGGCGAAACGAAAGAACCGCCGAAAAGTGAGGATAATCCTCCCGGTTCATTCCAGAAAAGAAGAAGTGAATAGCCAAGTGTAGCTGTCGGCACGATGAATGGAATGTCTGAAAGGGTGTCTAAAACGTTTAGCCATTTCGATTTTCCCCGCGTGATCATCCACGCCATTGGCACGCCAGCAACAACATCTATGAATGAAACGAAGAAAGCAACAGCAAAGGATGCAGCAATAGCGTTGAAGGCTTCCGACATGAGCTTCGGCTGATTTAATACATCTTCTATCGAGCCCCATTTGATGATTATTCCTAAAATTGGCGGAAGCAGAATTAACGCGAAAAATATGATTATTGAAGCCATGTAGATGGTGTTTTTTATGACGGTCTTTGATGAAAGTTTGTCCAATGCTTTAGTGATTTTGGGTCTAAGCAAGTTTGTACTTTCCGCCTGCATTTAACTTCTGCAATCTCAATATAGCTTTCCCTTTTTTCACTTGTGCTTTTTGTTCATAAGTTTTCCGATAGAAGTTGTCAGTTCGCCCGTCGAGTAATATCACAGCCATAAGCTCTATTAACTCTTTACTTCATCATCCTAAACAAAATGAAGCATAACAAGACTTAAGGCTTTTGCACTGAACACTTTGCGATAATCCATTCTTAATTTTCAAAACTGAAATCTAACGCTCCAGTTCGCGGATTAACTCCTCGACTTTTTCCCTTATCTGGTCTCGTATTTCCCTAATTTTTACGAAAGTTCTTCTATAAAGCTCTTCTATTTCCCATCTCTCCACTTTATGAACATATTTCTGTGGAATAAAATCTGTTCCTACACCCATAACAACAATTCTGTCTGCTTCTTCCATCATCTTCAAGCGGACTTTCTTCGGCTTTTGTTTACTCACGTCAATTCCGATTTCTCTCATAACCCTTAATGTAAGAGGATGTATTTCCTTGTCTGGATTAATCCCCGCACTCGCTGCTCTCCAATCTTCAGATAGTTTATTGAAGAAGGCTTCAGCCATTTGACTCCGTCCAGAATTACCGAAACATACGAATAAAATAATTTTTGTCATTTTCCTTCCTGAACCAATTAACTATTTTAATCCTCTTGTACTGTGAACTCTATTCTTTCAATACCCTTGCCCTTAGAACTTCTGGAAAGCAGTCTAACCTTACGTATTTCACTGGTACCCTTAACATGTGTTCCTCCACACGCGCACGCATGCCAACCTTCAATTTCTACTATGCGAACTTCGCTAACGTGTTGTGGAAGCGTTTTCAAGGACTCGTGAAATCTTTTGGCATGTTCTTCTGCTTCATTTCTCGGCATTAACCTAATTTTTACTGTTCTGTTTTCTTTAACAACGTTGTTTGCTATGCTTTCGATCTGTGGGAAAAATTCGCGAGTTGAGCGTGCATGTGTGAAGTCAAGTCTCGCCTTTTCTAAATCCATTCCAGAGC